>Ga0138256_10004347_pt1 | contig 15077 bp, 10 predicted proteins | sample KNB2016incub_MG_FD_105486 | JGI IMG/M metagenome (GOLD analysis project Ga0138256, IMG submission 105486) | Active sludge microbial communities from wastewater in Klosterneuburg, Austria - KNB2014incub_MG | ecosystem: Engineered > WWTP > Activated sludge > Unclassified | place: Austria... | reverse complement strand
TTGCATGGCATGCAAGAGGTCATCGGTTCGACTCCGATATGCTCCACTTTCTTTTATAAGCAGAAAATTTATTCAGTTTCTTTTCCAAATCGTTTAGTGTATTTAAATGCTCCGAAAGCTTTCGGGGAAAGGTCATCGGTTTAGGCTCCAGATATGCTCCACTTTCTTTCTATCAGCAGAAAGTTTATTCAGTTTCTTTTCCAAATCGTTTAGTGTAGTTAAATGCTCCGAAAGCTTTCGGGGAAAGGTCATCGGTTTAGGCTCCAGATATGCTCCACTTTCTTTAGTTTATTCAGTTTCTTTTCCAAATCGTTTAGTGTAGTTAAATGCTCTGAAAGCTTTCGGGGAAAGGTCATCGGTTTAGGCTCCAGATATGCTCCACTTTCTTTCTATAAGCAGAAAGTTTATTCAGTTCCTTTTCCAAAACGTTTAAAGCGCTTGTTTACTCAGGAAGATTTCGGAGAAGAGGTCATCGCTTTAGGCTCCGGCTATGCTCCTCTTTCTTTATATACATGATCATCATTGGATGACTATCCTCTATTAAATTTATTGCCTGAAAGCATTGCAGACCTTTTCCGGTCAATGAAATTTAACTGTGTTGATGATTTACATCACATTGATAAAGGATGGAAAGATAACCCCAAACAAAAAAGGCCCGTATTACTACAGGCCTTCAATTTATCTATATAAACAGTAATTAATAACCAGAATTAATATTTCCGCTATACTTAGTACCTGCTCTGGAAGAACCAGGAGTATTTTTACCGGCATCGGGTCCGGCCGGTCTTTCCATATTTTGGTCGCCTGCCTCTGCTATCCGGAATTCAACACGCCTGTTGATATATTGACTTCTTTCTTCGATTTTTGAAATATTATGATTGTCAGGCAAATTGGTAATCATTGGATTCGTTTCTCCGCCATATTGTAAGATAAAACGATCCCTAGAGAAACCATAACGCCCTACCAGATAATTGATCGCGGCGTCAGCTCTTTTATAAGCCAATACTTTATTATAGTCATCGGCTAACCTGACATCCGTGTGCCCGGATACCACTACTTTAAGTTCAGGATGCGATTTCATCACAGTGGCAACATGATGCAATTGACCATAGAATTCAGGTTTTACATAATATTTATCCAGGTCAAAATGGACCATGGGTAAAAACCAATCCGTTTTAATGTTGCCAATCCTTTGGTTAATCAGATTGACCACATCATCTTCCGTGAGTATTTTTTCTTTATCAGAGGCTGCTATCCCCTGGTCATCAATCGTAAACCCTGGTGGTGAAAATGGTTCACGGTCTTTATAGTCCGGCACGCCGTCTTTATCGCTATCGAGAGCAACTCCTTTAGTATCCACAATGGCCCCCACCGGAGAGGCTTTTTCCTGATCAACCATGTCGATGACTCCGTCGCCATCACCATCTGTCAAATCCAGGATCGGTCGTTGTTTTAATTCGGTCACATCGCGCAATATCCCATCGAGCGGATTTAACCAATATAAAGGCTCTGTTTTTTTATCAAAGCTTCCCAGGTTGATACCTAACCGAATCGAAGTATAATGAGAATTATCATTGTTGTTGGATTGATCCGCTACCGTTCTGTAAGCAAACCCGTCGAGCAGGTCGTTATCGGATGAGATCAGTTCGTGCTCAATTCCCAGATTTATTCTTTTGCTGAGTTTCCTGGAAATCCCGGTGCCTGCGGTAAATATGGAATGGACATTGGTTTTATCCCCAAACCGGAAAATGGCAACTTTTTTCCTTGCGTCGGTTTCGTATTCTCCGTCCAGGATATTTCTTACCTGAGATTTAATAGTTTTTCTGCCTGCCTTAGTGTTGACATTTCCATTTACCGATGAAAAATCATAGGCGGCAGTTCCTCTTAAAGCGTCTATTTTAGTCTGGTTAAAATCAAGTCCTACTCCAAGATATACGTACCAGTTCCATTTATTTCGCTCTTTGTGAAACAGGATATTACCGACATTGACCACGCCTTTAATGCTCATGGCTACGTCGGTTAGTTTAAAATTTCTGTAGATATCACCGTGTCTTCCGTTTGCAGTGGTTTCTCTCAAATCCTGCGCTGCAACATCTCTGAGGGTCAACTGAGGGTCCAACCCTTTTGCCCGCGCATAGGTAAGGTCACCGCGTAAGGAAAAAACATAATGAATTGCTTTTCTGATGTGAAGTCCTACTCCAAATCCACCGGGTTGTGTTGGATCTACGTCTCCATCGGTAAAAAAGTGACCTGCATGGATACCCAATTCCCACATATTTTTGGGTTTGGCAGAATAACGATATTCGCCCATCCTCCACTTTTTGTTTTGATCAGGGTCAATAGTCATGTTATCCGTGACTTTAGGAGCAGTCCAGGTGTCATCCTGACCAGAAAGCTGGGCAACAAATAAACAGCCCAAAAAAGTTAAAAAATTAATCCTACGAGACATAATAAAATAAGTAATTGTGTTTTGTCAATAATTAAATTGGCAAATTGGAGATAAACAGTATAAATTGGTTAGACAAATATAAGGATTATTGTAAAAAAAAGTATAAAATTTCCCCGATTAACATATATTACATATATTTGTTATTTATTACATTCACATATATAACGTTTTATGCTTGACGATTTGATTAAAAAATCATTGGTTAATCCGGAAAATAATAGGGGCCAATTAGGGCAATATATTCTGGAGTTTCAAAAAAAATTGAAACTACAACCATTAATAAAATTTGGAATTCTCGGCACAGATGAAAGTGCAGATCAAATAAGAAAGGAACTCTATGAATTAGCCTATCCATTTAAGCCTGATATGTTATTGGATTTAGGTAACCTGAATACAGAAGACCCGGATTTGATTCAACTCGTATTTGCTGAACTGTACGAAGCTCAAATCATTCCGATATTCATTGCCTCGAATAAAAGTGATTTTAAACTGCAACTGATCAGCAGTATAAAACATGCTATTACCAATGCCTGGGTATGTGTCCATCCATCTTTACTTTCCGACGTCGATTGTCAGGAAAAAGTATTGGATGCCGTGGAGTCGGGCAATGCCACATTTAAATTTATAGGCCATCAGATCCATTTAACACCGCCCCAGGTGATCCAAAGCCTTGATCAACCGGGTATCTCATCGATCAGGCTTGGACATGTACGTCAGCATATGGATGGAGTCGAGCCCTGGTGCCGCTCGGTTGATCACGCTATGTTTGATTTGAGTGCATTAAGGAAAACTGATTTTAAGTGCAAACCAGATCAAAATCCCGGAGGACTTTTTTATGAAGAGGGATGCAAAATCAGTCAGTTTATAGGTGCCTCAGCACATTTAAAATCCTTTGGGCTTTATGGATATGATGCGGGACTGGATTCAGATGGTCAGGGTGCCGCTGTGGTTGCGCAACTGATATGGTATTTAATCGAAGGATTTAATAACCACCGCGAAGAAAAGGCAATCCAAAAATCAAAAATGACCCAATACATTGTACATGATCACAAAAACGGTGGAGATATTCATTTTTGGAAAAACAATTTAAGTGGAAGATGGTGGCTTGAAATCCCGGGGCATACCGACCATTGGATTTCCTGTACCTATGAAGATTACCATGCGGCAAGTATGGGAAATTATTCTTCCCGGATGATCAGTGTGATGAACCTGGATTAACTACCGGCTTATTAAATAGTTTTTCAAGGGCAACACCGCGGCTGCCTTTTATCAGAAAAAGTGTATCCGTAAATTTTTGATTTTCAAACCAGGCTGTTAGTGCTGCGATCTCATTAAAATATAGATAGCCCGGTATAGCGGTCAGTGCTGAAAAAAGAGGTCCGACTAAAATCACCTGGTTCCAGGTATACTCATTGATCAGATCTAGTATGTGTTGATGTTCTTTCGCACTATCCATACCCAACTCCCGCATTTCACCCAGGATCAATACTTTTTTTTGTGTAGTCGTAATATCAGCAAATGATTTTATCGAAGCTTCCATACTTACGGGATTGGCGTTATAAGCGTCGAGGAGAAAAGAATTCCCCTGATAGTTTACCCATTGAGATCGATTGGAATTACTCTCAAATGATTCAATTCCAAGCCTGATTTTATCCATGGGTATTTTAAAATAATCTCCAATACAGATGGCTGCTTCAATATTCGGTAAATTATAGTTCCCCGGAATACGGGTATTTATGATTGACCATGACTCTTCCCGTCGTTTAACTTTTATAGATAAAAAGGGATCAGATTCTATTAATTTAGTCATCAGGTTAGCATGGATGTAGATTTTTTCCATTTCAAAGCCAGCACTGACTGCAAGCAGCAATTCATCGTTTTCATTGATGAATGCGGTGCCTTTGTTTTTTTGCAGGAAACGGTAGAGTTCAGATTTGGCAATGATCACTCCTTCTAGACTTCCGAATCCTTCCAGGTGTGCTTTTCCGATTCTCGTAATCAAACCATGAGTAGGTCTGGCGATTTCACATAAAGATTCGATTTCACCGATGTGGTTGGCACCCATTTCTATGATGGCCAATTCCATCTCCAGGGGGATAGCCAGGATTGATAAGGGCACCCCGATGTGATTGTTCAGGTTTCCCTGCGTACAATACGTTTTGTATTGGGTCGACAAGACTGAATGGATCAATTCTTTGGTGGTCGTTTTACCAACAGAACCGGTAATACCGATGAGCGGTATACTTAAATGGTCACGATGATGAGCCGCCAGTTTTTGTAAAGTCTCCAGGGTGGAATTTACCACAATAATATTATCGGTATCGTTTGAATATCCTGAATCTACTATGGCGAGCCTTGCCCCTTTTCCAATAGCATCCATGGCGAAAGTATGGCTAGCAACCCTGGAGCCCCTTAATGCAAAAAAGAGTTGATTTTCCAGTATAGTCCTGCTGTCAATACTTACACCATTACTCGAAAGAAAATGTCGATAAATTTCCTCAATTGACATAAAAAAAATTCCCTGTAAGATACACGTACAGGGAATTAAAGTATAGCTTAATCAGTAGTGTACTGAATTTATTTATAACGTCGTTTAACTGTTTTGGCTTTAGTACCAAACTCATTGCCTTTCTGATCGTTCATAGATTGGGCGCCGAGTCTCGACATTGCGCATCGGAAACCAATAGTCCTATCTCCTTTATCTTCATCTTTAGCACGGCGTGCACCTGGTGACAACCAGAATGCTCTGTCGGCCCATGATCCACCTTTGACTACTCTTGATTTGTTGCTGATCAAAGTATGTACTCCATAATCATAAAAAGCTCCCGCAGTATCATCACCATCCCTGTAATCTATAACATTCGCTTTGGTATAATTTTCACGGTCTAAAGCTTCGTCGAGTTTAATATTGCGATACTTGATCCTTCCGAGGCTATCCTTCTGTACAAGCCCGGTACTATCGAGGTCGAGTACCCGGAATTCATTTCCTCTGAAAGGGTTGAGGTCCTGATCTTCTTCATCCCTAAGGGTGGTAGCGGTCAGAGGCCTGTAAACGTCGGCTACCCATTCACTCACATTGCCTCCCATATTATATAGTCCGAAGTCATTGGGCACATATGATCTTGCTCCGGTAGGAATATTGCCCTGATCATTCAATTTACCGGCAGTACCCATATAATCACCACGACCCCTTTTGAAGTTGGCCATGATCTTACCCTGATCCTTGGTTCTTTTTTTATACCTCACGGTATTACCATCCCAGGGATAAATTCTTCGTTCTGCAATCAACTCGTCGTTTTTGGTAATTTGTTTACCATATAAAGCAAGAGCCGCATATTCCCATTCTGCTTCGGTAGGCAACCGGTAGGCTGGTAATAAGATTCCATCTTCGTAGCGGACAGCGCGTTCGCCGCCGGACTGAAGATCTTTGAGGTTTTTCCTTACGTTACCGGCGTATTGACCACTGAGGTAGGATTTTGAATTAAAATTCTCAGCATCCTTTTGTTCCGGATTTGGATTTAAAACTCCTTTTTCAATCAGGATCATTTCATTTACGCGGTCAGTCCTCCAGTCACAATAATCATTAGCTTGTTTCCAATTGACACCAACGACCGGATAATCATCATAAGACGGATGCCTGAAATAACTTTCAACGAAAGGTTCATTAAAAGATAACTCTTCCCTCCAAACGAGCGAATCAGGGAGGGCATTCCGTGCAATTTTCGGATAAGAGGTATATACCCTGTTGAGCCAATAAATATATTCTCGGTAATCTACGTTGGTCACCTCGGTTTCGTCCATATAAAAGGAAGAAACGGTAACCCTACGACTTTCATTATTCCATTGAAAAGGGACGTCTTCTTCTGTAAGTCCCATGACAAAAGTACCTCCTTCAATTGGCACCAAATTGGGCCCTGTCGCCTGCCCTTCATAATCCAGTTTTTCAAATCCACCCCATTTCTGGTCATTATATTTCCAACCGGTGGAGCTCGAACGTTCGCCACCTTTTTTGGAACACGAGGCTAAAAGAATAAATGCTGCTGAGAAAAGAATTGTCCTGTTCATTTTTTTATAACTTGCTGGTTCTTTTTTATATTCAAAAAGATTGCCAAATATACGATAAAATACTTTTGCTTAGGAATAACTGGATACTAATTGTTAATTATTGCTTAAGGCGAAATAATTATTATCTAAACAATTGAAAACAGTCATTATAGTCCGGACTTTTACGGAGCGATTGGTCGTCCAGATTAAATACAATGCCCAATTCGTGGGCCCCGCCAGAAGCCAAAGTAAGTTTAGATATCGTGGTATCAAAACTATATGATATTTTCATGTTTCCTTTTCTCAATCCGACATTTACAATACCGGCGTCGGGATTATTGGGTGTGAGGCGCATCCACAAACCAGCAAACAACGGACCCATACCCAAATAAGCACCACCCAATAGTTCACTGAAATTACCTTGCCTGGTGTATAAAATATTCGGGCTCACGAATATATCGTTATTTGTACCTCTTGATTCAAAGATGGAGATCTGACTCCCACCATGTACAGTAAACCTAACCGGAAGACCGCTGCTGGTATTGTCGCTGATGCGGATAAAACGGATATCGGGATTGTTGACATGGTGAAGGGTGATGCCACCATAAAAATAGGGGTTATATAGCATGGTACCCATAGACAAATCCATATAAAGACGGTTGGTCCTGTCCGGCCTGATTTCGGCGCTTGGGATTGGACTGCCTCCCGGGCCGATTTCACCAAACAAAGGGTCTAACTGATCCGGAAAAATGAGTTTATCCCAGTTAACGTGGGCCTGGACCCCTGCAAGTTCAAGCCCCGTCTTGATGTATGTATTTTTAGAAATCTTTAACCTATAAGCATATATCCCAGCCAGTTTTGTGGTCTTATATAAACCTTTCCCGGCATCATCCGCCAGAATTACAACACCCAAACCAGTGTTGGAAGACTCAAAAAACTGATCGTAAGATAACGCGTAAGTTCGATAGGCTTGTTGCAACAAAGGCCATTGATTACGGTAATTCAGGGCAAACCTTGGAGAGAGCGTGTTTCCTGCAAATGCCGGGTTCAACAACAGTGGTGCACTATAAAATTGGCTCAAAACGGGATCCTGAGCCCTGACTTCAAAGCAGACTAATAAAAATATTATGATACTCAGCCGATTCATTTTCGTTTTGGCACCTCTGCCTGTACAAGATTAAACGTTTAAGTGATAATAAATATAGCCTTAACTTTGAAATTGGAATGATTCGCGCTTACCTTATAACAATTTTAACTTTGGTCCTGTTGGCTGGAACTGCATACCGGCCTTTCTATTTTAATCCCCCTGCTTCCGTACTCTCCGATGGAGAAATTTATAAAATTGCCGTGGATAAACCTGGTGTATTCAAAATGGATTACGCCTATTTAAAATCAGAATTGGGAATTGATATTGACAGCAAAGATCCCCGGAAAATTCAGTTGTTCGGTTTTGGTGGCGGGCTGTTGCCTGAACAGGTAAGTGCTTCCATGCAACTGGAGTTGCCTGAAATTCCGATTTACATTGCCGGCGAGTCTGATGGCAAGTTTGACAACAAAGATTATATCCTTTTTTATTCTGCCGGGCCTGACCATGTTTATTGGTCGGGAAACGATAGTATGTTTCTGGTCAAAAAAAACATTTATTCCAGAACCGCGGTTTATTTTCTCAAAATATCTTCGGGTACTGGCAGTCGGATTCAGGCGAAGGGGTCAAGCCAGATCTCTGCCCATGACACAGTGCGCACCACGATAGAAGTGCAGCACCTGGAAGAAGAGAAATTAAATTTATTGGCCGGCAGGACCTCTACCTATGGCTCAGGCAAAAAATGGTATGGGGATTATTTTAAAACCATCCGCAAAAAAGACTATAGCAGTTATTTTAATTTTAAAGATGCTGTGAGTAATTCATCCACTAAAATTAAAATAGGGTTTGCAGCAAGGTCCGATGTTTTTACCAAAGCCTTTATTCAATTGTATCAGAATAAATTTGAAATCCCATTAAATTCCACGAATACGGCAGATGTTGAAGATGATGTGGCCAGAGAAAGTCAGGTCCGGTTTGTTGCCCCGCATCAAAATGGCAGCACTAATTTAATTTTAGATTACCCCTCCACGATCTCTCCGAGTGAAGGATGGCTGGATTATATCACTATTAATCTCCACAAAGAATTGAATTATGAAGGAATCCCACTTAGGATACTTCAAAACCAAAACAAAGCAGGGGCATTTGTTTATAAAATTAAAAACGCATCCGACAAACTGCTGACCTGGAACATTAATTCCTTTAACCATCCGGAATCAATTCAAACTACACTGGTTCAAAACCAACTTATTATCACCCGCGAACAGAGGGCCGATCCGGAATCCCTGGTTTTATTCGATCCACAATCCGAATTACCCAGACCTATTAAAATTGGCAGGGTAATCAATCAGAACCTAGCGGGAAATACCGGCTATCAAGCTATTGTACTCTACCATTCATTGTTTGAAAATGCAGCTAAAAAACTGGCTGCTCACCGCAGTGCGCATTCGGGTATCACTTCCCTTCCCGTTTTGATAGACCAGGTATACAATGAATTTGGCAGTGGACAGCCTGACCCCACCTCTATACGGAATTATGTGAAACTCGTATTGGCACATAACCCGGCATTTCGTTACCTGGTTTTACTGGGGGACGGATCCTATGATTATTTAGGGTTAAACAAAGAGCTGGCAAAAAATGAAAATTTTATTCCGGTCTATGAAACTGAAGAATCGTTATCACCCCTATACGCTTTTCCTACTGACGATTTTTATGGTTTATTAGAAACTGGTGAAGGTGGAACGGATCTTAACGGTGATCTCGATTTGGCTATAGGTCGTATACCGGTGCGCAATAAAGAGGAGGCCGATCTCCTGGTCGATAAAATTATTCAATACGATAATAATAAAGAAATCCCAGGCGATTGGAAACTCCGGGTTGCTTTTTCAGCGGATGATGAAGACGCCAATATACATCTGGAACAGACGGAAAGCATTAGTAAATCGGTTCAGCTTCAACACCCTGATCTGAATTTGCAGAAAATCTATCTGGATGCTTTCAAGCAGGAATCCGGCACAGGGGGCGAATTGATTCCAGGTGCAAATCAAAGTTTAAATCAAAATATTTTCCAGGGCATATTGGTATTCAATTATCTGGGACATGGCGGGCCTAAGGGATTATCACAGGAAGGTTTGTTGCGCAATACCGATGTGGAGGCCTGGACCAATAAATCAAGGCTGCCATTAGTGATTACTGCTACCTGTTCATTTGCACCATACGATGACCCTGCGATTCCCTCCACGGGTGAAGCGTTATTCCGAAGCCCTTATGGCGGCGCTATCGCATTATTAACGACCGTTCGGAACGTTTACTCTTCTTCCAATGAAATATTGACCAGGGCCGTTTTTGATCAATTATTTGTCCGCAAGAGCAACGGAAAAGCCCAGACCCTTGGGGACATCATGACCACAGCAAAAAACAGTATCTCTAATAATGGATTTGACCGGTTGAATGCTAGAAAGTTTGCACTGCTGGGTGATCCTACCCAGTCCCTGGCAATTCCGGAATATCAGGTCAATACTACCTTCATCAATGGAAAAAAAGTACAAGTGACGGTAAAAGATACTTTAAAGGCGCTGCAATTGCTCGAAGTCAAAGGAGAGATCTCGGATGCGCTGAATCAACCGCTGACCGGATTCAATGGCAATATATCCGTAACCTTATTTGACAAAAAGACTGTAGTCAAAACGCTGGGGCAGAATTCAAACAGTTATGTCAAATCATTTCAGGTACAGAACAGCATTTTATTCAGGGGCAATGCTTCGGTGGTCAACGGAAAATTTGAAATCCGCTTTGTAATACCTAAAGACATCGACTATACCTATGGCCCCGCCAAACTCAGCTATTATGCCAATAGTATAGATAGTATGGAAGCCTCGGGATATTTTGACAATATTATTATTGGTGGGTCCCAGTCGGAGCTTCCGGATAAGTTAGGGCCCATCGTTAAACCATTTATCAATCATTTTCAGTTTAAGGATGGCCAATCCACCCATAACAATCCGCTCCTGCTGGTGGAAATATCAGATGACAATGGAATCAATGCCACTGGAAACAGCATAGGCCATGACCTGGTGGCGATCCTGGATAAGGATACTAAAAAACAATATGTATTGAACACTTTTTATGAATCAAGTAAAGGCGATTATAAAAAAGGGTTGGTGACCTTTCCTTTTTCGGGATTGACCCCGGGTCTTCATCATATAAAGGTGATTGCCTGGGATGTGGCCAACAATTCCGGTGAAGGAGAAATAAGTTTTTGGGTCACTGATCCAAAATCGAAACCAAGGATTTTAAATCTCCAGGCAATACCCAATCCTGCACGGGATCACTTTAAAATTCAAATTATCCACGACCTGAGTGCTTTGACAGAAGGGAGATTGAAGTTGCTGCTGATGGATTATAGCGGCCGGATAATTACCACTAAGGAAGAGATCCTGTCACCTGCTGCAGTATTGACTTCGGAGATAGGTTTTGATGTTTCGATTCCAGCCGGAATTTATATGGTTCAGGCAGAAATCTGGAATCAGGGCAAAAGAATAGATGTAAAGGGGATTAAAGTCTTAAGAATACCTTAAGACAAAATTTGTAATAATTTGGAAATTAGCACATTAATGAGGTATTCGTATATTTGTGCGATTTTAAAATCAACTGTTAAAATGAAAAAAGTTTTTTTGGGGGCGGTGACTATAGCATTCATTTTTTTTAGTCCTGCAATGCTTACAGCGCAATGCAGATATGATCCCGCCACGCGTAAAATGGTAGATGTCCTCACAGGTAACGAATGTATCAATACCATCGTCACGGCGGTACCTTTTTTAAGAATAACACCCGATTCAAGGGCAGGCGGTATGGGCGATGCCGGTATCGCTGTTGAATCAGACGCCGGATCCCTTTACAACAATGCCTCTCTGCTCGCTTTTGCAACTAAATCAAAATCAATTTCGACCACCTATTCTCCCTGGTTAAGGGCTCTGGGTCTTACGGATGTATATATGGCCTATGTGGCAGGGTACACTAAGATCGGGGATCTACAGGCCATAGGGGGGAGCCTACGCTACTTTTCTCTTGGTAACATCGATTATACCGACGACAACGGCTCTCCGCTGGGTTCAGGCAAACCGAATGAATTTGAGGTGCTCGGGTCCTACTCCCGTAAATTGAGCGACCAGTTGTCGGCCGCTGTGAGTTTAAAGTTTATTTATTCCTTTTTAGCCTCAGACCTCAATGTAGGCGGTAATGATATCAGACCCGGGGTTGCCGGTGCTACAGATATTAGTTTTTCCTATAAAAAACCGATCGGCGATGATTTTTTAACAGCAGGCCTGGCGCTGACCAACCTGGGCACCAAAATATCCTATACCAAAGCCAATCAGGAATATATACCAGCCAATCTGGGAATCGGAGTTGCCTATACCTGGAATTTTGACGAATACAATCAATTTACGTTGACTGGTGACCTCACTAAATTATTGGTGCCTTCACCCTATCAATCCACCCATCCGGATTATGACAAAAATGGTGATCAGATCCCTGATTATAAACAGCATAATGTAGTAGCTTCCTGGTTTAAATCATTTGGAGACGCACCCAATGGATTTAAGGAAGAACTCCAGGAACTAATGATATCGGTGGGTACTGAATATTGGTACAACAATCAATTTGCGCTTCGTGCAGGTTACTTCCGGGAAAATCCCTACAAAGGCAACCGTCAATATCTGACCCTTGGATTAGGTGTTAAGTACAATGTATTCGGTATGAACTTATCTTACCTGGTGCCTACGGCCAGATCGGCAAACAACAGGGATCCCCTGGCCAATACCCTGCGATTTTCACTTATTTTTGATTTTGAGCCTGTAGAGCCTTAGGGTTAAGAGTCAAGAGTCAAGGGTTAAGAGTTAAGAGTTAAGGGCGGGAAAGAAAGTGCATTTTAAGCAGGCATTTTTATTCGCATACTTTCCCCAATTTCAGCTGGAGAAGTCACGACAAAAATTCCACATTCAGCCATGATCTGCATTTTGGCTTCCGCTGTATCCAAAGCACCTCCAATAATGGCACCGGCGTGCCCCATTTTTCTTCCTTTTGGCGCTGTTTGGCCGGCTATAAATCCAACGACAGGTTTGGTGCCATGTTTTTTGATCCAATAGGCTGCCTCCGCCTCCATACCGCCTCCTATTTCTCCAATCATGATGATCCCATGGGTATCCGGGTCATCCATGAGTAGCTTCACTGCCTCAACGGTAGTAGTCCCGACGATAGGATCTCCGCCAATACCAATACAGGTGGATTGACCCATACCGGCCTTGGTAACCTGGTCCACCGCTTCATAGGTGAGGGTGCCCGATCTTGAAACAATACCTATATGTCCCTTTCTATGAATAAACCCAGGCATGATTCCGACTTTGGCTTCACCCGGTGTAATGATACCCGGACAATTGGGACCGATCAACCTGCAGGGGAAATCCTTGATATATTCCTTTACTTTGATCATATCCTGGACCGGGATTCCCTCCGTGATACAGACAATCACTCCAATGCCCGCAGCAGCGCTTTCCATAATGGCATCAGCGGCAAATGCGGGAGGTACGAAAATGATTGATACATTGGCACCGGCGGATTGTACCGCGGATTCCACATTATTGAAAACGGGACGATCCAGGTGTTTTTGGCCTCCTTTGCCTGGTGTCACCCCTCCGACTACATTTGTGCCGTACTCTATCATCTGGGTGGCATGAAAAGTACCTTCTTTCCCAGTAAATCCCTGAACGACTACCCTGCTGTTCAAATTGACCAAAACACTCATTTTTCCTTGTTTAAATTTTCTTCAAAAATGAAAATATCTTCATTTTCCTTATGCATATAATATTTTTCCCGTGCGTATTTTTCCTTGTTCTGTTCCAGGTCCTGTTTGTCTTTTTTGGCTTCAATTATCAGCCCTGCCAGGTTTTTCTTTTCCCTTTCCAGACGGTAAATGGATTGGGAAAGTTGCCACTGATTGATCCATTTATTCTTGTCAAAAAAGATCATCCAGACAAAAAATAAGATACCCGTGATAAAAAACTTGTTGACCAGATAATCGGGCAATATTTTTGAAAGGTGTAATTTGACTGCGTTCAATATCGGTTTAACATGCATCATCGCTATGAGATTGAAGCACAAATATATTAAGAATATTTATTATATTATCATGAAAGCTTTACCGGGATAAACTGCAGATTCCCCTAATTCTTCTTCAATCCTCAATAACTGGTTGTATTTAGCGACCCGGTCCGAACGGGAAGCAGACCCCGTTTTGATCTGACCGGTATTGAGTGCTACAGCCAGGTCAGCAATAAAGGTATCTTCAGTTTCACCAGATCGGTGGCTGATTATGCTGGTATATGCATTACGGTTAGCGAGTTGTACCGCATCAATGGTTTCTGATAAGGTTCCAATTTGATTAACCTTGATGAGGATAGAATTGGCGGCATCAGAATCGATTCCTTTTTGCAGCCGGTCTGTATTTGTTACAAAAAAATCATCTCCGACAATCTGACATTTATGCCCCAATTCTTTCGTCATCGCTGTCCATCCGGCCCAGTCATCCTCATGCAGACCGTCTTCAATAGACAGGATCGGATATTTGTTGCACCAATCTTTCCAGAATGAGATCATTCCATTGGTATCCAGTTCCATTTTATTGGATTTTTTGAATACATAAAGTTGTTTTTCTTCATCCCATAGTTCTGAAACGGCTGCATCCATGGCAATGGCGATGTCTTCTCCAGGCTTATAACCGGATTTTTGAATAGCCTCCAATACAATTTCAATGGCGTCTTCATTGGAGTTGAGGTTGGGTGCAAACCCACCTTCGTCACCCACATTGGTGCTGAAACCTTTGGATTTGAGCACGGCTTTCAAGTGATGGAATACTTCAACACCCATCCGAAGAGCTTCTGAAAAAAAATCTGCTCCTATAGGGATGATCATAAATTCCTGAAAATCTATTTTATTGTCTGCATGAGCACCACCGTTGAGTATATTCATTAATGGTACCGGCATGACGTGTGCATTGACGCCCCCCAGGTAACGGTATAAGGATTGGTTGGATTCCAGGGCTGCGACTTTGGCAGCGGCCAGGGAAACACCCAGTGTGGCATTAGCGCCGAGTTTGGATTTATTAAAAGTGCCATCTAATTCAATAAGGAGTTGATCGATGTACTTCTGATCGTCTACATCCACCCCGATCAATTCTTCCCGGATCAGTTCTTCAATATTCTGGCAGGCTTTCAGCACCCCGCGTCCCATATATCTTTCTTTATTGCCATCCCTTAATTCGACCGCTTCGTGTTTTCCGGTAGATGCTCCGGACGGGACTGCTGCGCGGCCTATGGTACCTTTTTCAGTTTCCAATTCAACTTCAACAGTTGGGTTTCCCCGGGAATCAAGTATTTCTCTTGAACGGATGTCTACGATTACACTCATAATTAATTTTGAATGGTTTTATATTTAATTATTTCTTCT
>Ga0138256_10004346_pt1 | contig 15079 bp, 16 predicted proteins | sample KNB2016incub_MG_FD_105486 | JGI IMG/M metagenome (GOLD analysis project Ga0138256, IMG submission 105486) | Active sludge microbial communities from wastewater in Klosterneuburg, Austria - KNB2014incub_MG | ecosystem: Engineered > WWTP > Activated sludge > Unclassified | place: Austria... | reverse complement strand
GCGTTTCCGGCGAGTGGAGGCTCAACCCTTAAGGAGTTTTATTATGTCCGTAACCATGCGTCAAATGCTGGAGGCCGGTATTCACTTTGGCCACCAAACTCGTTTCTGGTCCCCAAAAATGGCACCGTACATCTTCGGCGCCCGTAACAAGATTCACATCGTCAACCTTGAGCAGACTCTGGCCAAGTACAACGAAGCCGTGGCTTTCGTGAAAAAACTGTCGGCCAATCGCGGCAATGTTCTGTTTGTTTGCACCAAGCGTCAGGCGCGCGAAATCATCGGCGAAGAAGCAATTCGCGCCGGTGCCTCCTACGTTGACCAGCGCTGGCTGGGTGGCATGCTGACCAACTTCAAGACGGTCCGCACCTCGATCAACCGCCTGAAAGAGATGGAACTGGCGGTCGAAGCCGGCGACCTCGAGCGCATGCCGAAGAAGGAAGCGCTGACCTTCCGTCGCGAACTGGAAAAGCTGCAAAAATCCATCGGCGGCATCAAGAACATGACCGGTCTGCCGGATGCCATCTTCGTCATCGACGTTGGCTACCACAAGATTACGATCACCGAAGCCGGCAAGTTGTCGATCCCGGTTATCGGCGTGGTTGATACCAACCACTCTCCGGAAGGCGTTTCCTACATCATTCCGGGTAACGACGACTCTTCCCGCGCCATCCAGTTGTACGCTCGCGGTATGGCTGATGCCATCCTCGAAGGCCGCAGCCAGGTTCTTCATGAAATCGTTACTGCCGGTGGTGATGACGAATTCGTCGAAGTTCAGGACGTCGCAGCACAATAAAGTTGTAACGGCGGAGCCTTAAGCTCCGCCTGTTTTATAAGCTCAGGAGAAAAGTATGGCGGCAATTACCGCAGGCATGGTCGCAGAACTACGTGGCAAGACCGATGCACCGATGATGGAATGTAAAAAGGCGCTGACCGAGGCCGATGGCGACATGGCCAAAGCTGAAGAAATTCTTCGCGTCAAATTGGGCAACAAGGCAAGCAAGGCAGCTAGTCGTATCGCCGCAGAAGGTATTGTTGCGCTGCATATTTCCGCTGACGGCAAGCTCGGCGCCATGGTCGAAGTCAACAGCGAAACCGACTTCGTGGCCAAGAACGATGAGTTCATCGCACTCGCGAAGGGTTGTGCTGAACTGGTTGCGACCAAAAATCCGGCTGATGTCGCTGCGCTATCCGCGCTGGCGATGGGTGACGGTACCGTCGAATCCACTCGCTCGGCACTGGTCGGCAAGATCGGCGAAAACATGTCGATCCGTCGCTTCGTCCGTTTCGAAGCCAAGGGTGCATTGACCTCCTACATTCATGGCGGTTCCAAAATTGGTGTTGTCATCGACGTTGTTGGTGGTGACGAGCAACTGGCCAAAGATCTGGCGATGCATATTGCTGCCTCCAAGCCGAAGTCGCTGGATGCCAGCGGTGTTTCCGCCGATTTACTGGAAACCGAACGTCGCATCGCTATCGAAAAGGCTCGAGAAGCCGGCAAGCCGGAAGCCATGCTGGAAAAAATCGCCGAAGGTACGGTTCAGAAGTACCTGAAGGACGTTACCCTGCTTGGTCAGGTTTTCGTCAAGGCGGCAGATGGCAAGCAAACCATTGAACAGTTGTTGAAGAGCAAGAGCGCATCCGTTGCTGGCTTCTCGCTGTTTGTGGTCGGTGAAGGCATCGAAAAGAAGGTAGATGACTTCGCTGCCGAAGTGGCTGCCCAAGCCGCTGCTGCCGCTGCCAAGAAGTAATTAGCAAGGAAACGTTGATGACCACGCCCAAGTACAAGCGTATCCTCCTGAAACTCTCCGGCGAGGCCCTGATGGGCGATGACGCCTATGGCATCAACCCGCAGACCATTGCAGGGATTTGTGGAGAGATCAAGGCAGTCGCCGACCTGGGTGTGGAAATCGGTGTCGTGATCGGCGGTGGCAATATTTTCCGCGGTATGGCTGGTACGGCGACCGGGATGGATAGGGCTACCGCAGATTACATGGGCATGCTGGCGACGGTAATGAACGCCATGGCGCTATCCGATGCCATGCGCCAATGCGGTTTGAACGCCCGTGTGCAATCAGCGCTCAATATTGAGCAAGTGATCGAACCCTACATTCGCGGCAAGGCGATCCGCTACCTGGAAGAGGGCAAGATCGTGATTTTTGGTGCCGGTACCGGCAATCCATTTTTCACAACCGATACCGCTGCAGCACTGCGCGGTTCGGAAATCGGGGCTGAGATTGTCCTCAAGGCGACAAAAGTGGATGGTATTTATACCGCCGATCCAAAGAAGGATCCCGCCGCGACGCGCTTTGACAAGATCAGCTTCAACGAGGTCATCTCGAAAAATCTTGCCGTCATGGATGCGACAGCCTTCGCTCTCTGTCGCGATCAAAAATTGCCAATCAATGTGTTCTCCATCTTCAAGGCCGGTGCGCTGAAGCGCGTGGTCTGCGGCGAGAATGAAGGCACGCTGGTCTATTGCTGAGAAATAATGATGATTGCAGAACTTAAGAAAGTATCCGAAAGCAAGATGCAAAAGTCGCTGGAGTCATTGAAAAATGACCTTCAGAAAGTCCGTACCGGCCGTGCGCACACCGGTCTGCTCGACCACATCCAGGTCGATTATTACGGTTCCATGGTGCCAGTGAATCAGATCGCCAATATCACCTTGATTGATGCCCGTACCATCGGCGTCCAGCCATGGGAAAAGAACATGGCATCCAAGGTTGAAAAAGCTATTCGCGATTCCGACCTTGGCCTCAATCCGGCGGCGCAGGGCGAACTGATCCGCATACCGATGCCGGCCCTGACCGAAGAACGTCGCCGCGACTTGATCAAGGTGGTCAAGAACGAAGGCGAAAGTGCCAAAGTGGCAATTCGCAATCTACGTCGTGATGCCAATACGCAACTCAAGGAAGCATTGAAAAAGCACGAAATCCCTGAAGATGATGAGCGTAAGACGCAAGACGATATCCAAAAGCTGACCGACCGATACATTTCGGAAGTCGACAAGATGCTCGCCCTCAAAGAGGCCGAGTTGATGCAGGTTTGAGCGCCGTTTCAAGCTGATCGCCAGCGAAATGGCTATTTTTTCCAGTTCGACACGACAGCTTCCCGATGTGGCAGCGGTGCCTCGACACGTCGCGGTCATCATGGACGGTAACGGTCGCTGGGCAAAAAAACGCTTTTTGCCGCGCGTCGCCGGTCATGTCAAAGGCGTCGAGCTGCTCCGTGAAATGGTCCGTGCCTGTCTTGAACGCGGCGTCCAGTACCTGACCCTGTTTGCATTTTCGTCCGAAAACTGGCGTCGACCGCAGGACGAGGTCACTCTCCTTATGCAATTGTTCGTCAAGGCCCTAGAGCAGGAAGTTGAGAAGCTTGACCGCAATGGCGTTCGTCTACGGGTGATCGGTGATCTCGCTCCCTTTGAGCCACGTCTACGCGAACTGATTTCTCAGGCGGAAGAAAAAACTGCCGGCAATAGCCGGCTTGATCTGACGATTGCGGCCAATTACGGTGGACGTTGGGACATCACGCAGGCGGTCAACCAGATGCTGGCTACGCAGCCGGAAAAACGTGCGGCATGGAGCGAGTCCGATCTTGAATCCCATCTGTCGATGAATTTTGCGCCGGAGCCGGATTTGTTTATCCGCACCGGCGGCGAAGAGCGGATCAGTAATTTCCTGCTCTGGCAACTCGCCTACACTGAACTCTATTTCACGCCGACCCTGTGGCCCGATTTCGACACTGCGGAGTTTGACAAGGCTATCGTTTCTTACCAGAAACGTGAGCGCCGTTTTGGTCGAACCAGCGAACAGCTTGTCGAAACGCCGAATGCTTAGAACCAGGGTTATTACAGCGCTGGTTCTGGTGGCGCTCTTGCTGCCGGCACTGTTTTACCTGCCCCAGTCTTACTGGGCGTTTGCCGTCGCTGCCTTCATCGGAATCGGCGCCTGGGAGTGGGGCGCTTTGCTGGGCTGGCGCAATACGCCACGTCTGCTCTTGGGTGCTGTTACCACATTGATCTGCGCCTCCGTTTCGTTGCTTGATCCCGAGGCTATTGGTGCAACTGCCGTTGTCAACCCGGGCAAAGATTGGGTTTTAGCAATCTACGGCGTTGCAGCGGTCTTCTGGTGCCTGGTCATGCCATTCTGGCTGAAAAATAAATGGCCACTGGTCGGCCTTGGCGGTTTGCTGGTTGGTACGGTGGTATTGCTTCCCACCTGGCTGGCCATGGTGCAGCTGCGCATTCTTGGCCCGGGGGTACTGCTGGGGATTTTCGCTGTCGTCTGGATGGCCGATGTTGCAGCTTATTTCTCCGGCAAGGCCTTCGGAAAGCATAAACTTGCTCTCTCTATCAGCCCTGGAAAAACTTGGGAAGGGGCCATTGGTGCCGGCGTCGGGGTAATCATTTACGGGCTGGTCCTTCGCCACATTTTTTCCCTTGAGTTAATGCCACTACCGCTCTGGGTACTTGCCCTGATCGGCTTGACTGCAGTCAGCATCATTGGTGATCTCTACGAATCCCTGTTGAAGCGCAAGGCTGGCATCAAGGACAGTAGCAACATCCTGCCGGGCCACGGCGGAGTACTGGACCGTATCGATAGTCTGACCTCGACGCTGCCGGTTGTGGCCTTGTTCTGGCTGCTCGTGATCCAATCCCGCTTATGAAAATTCAGAACGTCACCGTGCTCGGCTCGACCGGCTCGATCGGGATGAGTACGCTGGATGTGATCCGTCGTCATCCCGACCGCTACCGCGCCTTTGCCTTGTGCGCCCATAGTCAGATAGATAGTTTGTTTGCGCAGTGCCAGGAATTCAGACCAAAGTTTGCTGTGCTACGCGATGCGAAGCTGGCCGGCAAGTTAGCTACCCGTTGCCGCTCGGCCGGGCTGGCGACGGAGGTCAGATTTGGCGTCGATGCCCTGATCGATATGTCTTCATCGCCGGAAGTCGATTCGGTAATGGCGGCGATTGTGGGTGCGGCGGGTCTGGAGCCGACGCTGGCTGCGGCCCGAGCCGGCAAGAAACTGATGTTGGCCAACAAGGAAGTTCTGGTCATGGCTGGCGAACTGTTCATGCACGCCGTGCGTCAACATGGTGCCACCTTGCTGCCAGTCGACAGCGAACACAACGCTATTTTTCAGTCGCTGCCGGCCGATTTCGGGCGCGGGCTGGCGGCTTGCGGTGTACAGAAGATCCTCCTCACCGCGTCCGGCGGGCCATTCCGCAATACGCCATTGGCCGATCTCTCCGCGGTTACCCCGGATGCCGCTTGCGCCCATCCAAACTGGGTCATGGGGCGAAAGATATCTGTCGATTCGGCCACCATGATGAACAAGGGCCTGGAAGTGATCGAGGCTCACTGGATTTTTGCCGCGCCGCCTGAAATGATTCAGGTGGTTGTTCATCCGCAAAGCGTCATCCATTCTGCCGTGCAATATGCCGATGGCTCGGTGCTGGCGCAACTGGGTAATCCCGATATGCGTACTCCAATCGCTTACGCAATGGCTTATCCGGAGCGGATTGCGGCAGGCGTCGAACCGCTTGATCTGTTCAAGATCGCGCGCCTGGAATTTTTTGAGCCTGACTTTGAACGTTTTCGTTGCCTCCAGCTTGCCTACGATGTACTACGCGAAGGCGGAACGGCACCGGCGATTCTGAATGCCGCCAACGAAATTGCCGTTGCCGCTTTCCTTGAGGGCTGTTTGCCTTTCCTCGGAATTGCCCGGCTTAACGAGGCAACACTAGCCACCTTGCCGGCACGCCCCGAGGGCAGTCTGGAAGATGTGCTGGCCGCTGATGCCGAGGCACGCCGACTGGCTGGCCAGATGATTCGGGAAAAACGGTTTTCGTGAGCGAACTGCCTTTCTATCTGGCCGCTTTCCTGGTCGCGCTCTGTATCCTGATCTTCATCCATGAGCTTGGCCACTACACTGCGGCGCGCCTGTGTGGCGTCAAGGTGCTGCGTTTTTCCATTGGTTTTGGCCGCATGGTGTGGCAAAAGCGGCTGGGGCGTGATCAGACCGTATGGGCGATCAGTCTTTTTCCGCTCGGTGGATACGTCAAGATGCTCGATGAGCGTGAAGGCGAAGTCCCGGCCGACGAGCAACATCGTGCCTTCAACCGACAATCGGTCGGCGAGCGCAGTGTGATCGTTGCGGCAGGGCCACTGGCCAATTTTGCACTGGCCATTGTCCTCTACTGGGCCATCTTCATGGTGGGCAGCCAGGAATTGCTGCCGATTCTTGGCAAACCGCCTGCAGGAACCCCCGCGGCCATGGCGACAATCAGCAACGGTGATCAGGTCAGAGCGGTGGATGGTCGGTTTGTTGCCACCTGGAACGATTTACGCTGGCTTCTTTTGCAGAAAGCTGCAGAGCAGGAAAGTGTTGAACTTGAGATCATCAACGAGCAGAACGAGATATCGGTTCGCCGTCTACTCCTGAGCGCGGTTAGCGAGCAGGGCTGGGAGGGTGATGGCCTTGAACGACTGGGAATTGGTTTCTACCGCCCAGAGGTACCACCAATCCTTGGCAATGTGGTTGCTGGCGGCCCTGCAGAGCACGCTGGCTTGAAAGCAGGTGACAAGGTGTTGAGCGTGAATGGTCGTCCGATTGCCTTCTGGCATGAGTTGGTGATCCACATTCGTGATTCTGCGGAGAGTTCGTTACACCTTGAAATCGAACGCCAGGGACAGATTGCTGCGGTCGACGTCGTTCCGGAGTCTATTTCCGAGCGGGGTCGTGTTGTCGGAAAAATCGGCGTTGCTGTTGCGGAGAGTGGGGATATCCGTCGTGAAGTGCGGACTTTCGTCAATTACGGCTTTTTTGAGGCCGGTGGAAAGGCTATTGCCGAAACCTGGGATAAGTCCATTTTTAGTCTGGTCATGATGGGCAAGATGTTAACCGGTGAGGTTTCCTGGAAAAACCTGTCCGGTCCGGTGGCGATTGCCGACTACGCCGGCAAGTCGGCCAAGCTCGGTTTGGACTATTACATAAAGTTTGTGGCACTGGTCAGTATCAGCCTTGGTGTGCTTAACCTGCTGCCGGTCCCAATGCTCGATGGCGGACATTTGATGTATCATATAATTGAGGTTATCAGGGGAAAGCCACTTTCCGAGCGAGCAATGGAAATCGCTCAACAAATCGGGGTTTCCCTGCTTTTTGTCCTGATGGCTTTTGCCCTTTTTAACGACCTGAACCGCCTGTTCTTCGGCTGAATAATGAATAAATCCCTGTTGTCTGTCCTGATTGCCAGCTTATTCACCACATCTGCGCTGGCTTTCGAGCCCTTTGCAGTCAAAGATATCCGTGTCGAAGGGATTCAACGTACCGAAGCAGGGACCGTCTTCAGCTATTTACCGGTGAAGGTGGGCGACACACTCAATGACGAAAAAGCTGCACAGTCAATCAAGGCTTTATTTGCCACCGGTTTTTTCAAGGATGTCCGGATTGAAATTGACCAGAATGTAATGGTTGTTGTGGTGCAGGAGCGTCCGGCCATTGCCAAGCTTGATTTCGTTGGCATGAAGGAATTCGAGAAAGACGTTATCGTCAAGGCGCTCAAGGAAACAGGAATTGCCGAAGGGCGAATCTTTGATCGTGCGCTACTCGAAAAAGCTGAACAGGAACTCAAGCGCCAGTACCTCACCCGTGGCAAATATGGCGCCATCATTACGACAACGGTTACACCGCTGGAGCGTAACCGGGTTAGCATCAACTTCAATGTTGAAGAAGGTGCAGCTGCCAAGATCAAACAGATTAATCTGGTCGGTGCCAAATCCTTTAAGGAAAAGGACCTGCTTGCACAGTTCGAATTGACGACGCCGGGCTGGTTAACCTGGTACACCAAAAATGACCAGTACTCCCGGCAAAAGCTCTCTGCCGACTTGGAGAAGCTTAAGTCCTTTTACATGAACCAGGGTTATTTGGAGTTTGCTGTCGAGTCGACCCAAGTCTCCATCTCACCGGATAAGCAGGATGTTTATATCACTGCCAGCGTTAGTGAAGGCGAGCGCTACCAGGTTTCTTCCGTAAAACTGGCCGGCGATTTTACGCTGTCGGAAGATGAGTTAAAAAAACTGGTTACTGTCAAAGCGGGCGATGTTTTCTCGCGCGAGCAGCTGAATGCTTCAACCAAGGCTATTAGCGAGCGTCTGGGCAAAGAAGGTTATGCCTTCGCCAATGTTAACGCCTCGCCTGAAATCGATAAGGAAAAACGCAAGGTCGCTTTCACTATTTTTATCGATCCGGGCAAACGCGTTTATGTCCGTCGAATCAATCTTGCCGGCAATACAAAAACACGCGACGAGGTAATTCGTCGGGAAATTCGTCAGATGGAGAGCGGGTGGTACGACGCTGATCGCGTTACCGCATCCAAACACCGTATTGACCGACTTGGTTTCTTCTCCGATGTCAATGTTGAAACGCCGGCGGTAGCTGGAACGTCCGATCAGGTTGATGTAAATCTTAAGGTAACAGAAAAGGCGACGGGTAACCTGATGTTGGGTCTAGGAACATCCAGCACCGACAAGGTCATTTTTTCCGGGTCCATCGCCCAAAATAACTTTCTGGGTAGCGGTAATAACGTTGGCATCCAGGTGAACTCTGCCAAGCGTTATCGCACTTATGTTTTTTCATTTACCAACCCCTATTTCACCCCGGATGGTGTTAGCCAGGGCTTTGATATTTATCACCGGACTGTGGACACAACGTCTACCGCTGTTGCTCCGTATAAGTCGGAATCAACTGGGGGTGGCATCCGTTTTGGTTTTCCGATTGGTGAAAAAGAGTCACTTGGTTTTGGCCTGGGAGCTGACACAACCACCATTACCACCTATGACGATAGCCCAAAATATTACAAGGACTTTGTCTCGGAATTTGGCAACACCAATGCTTCAATTCCTGTAACAATCAACTGGACCTCTGACGGCAAGGACAGCTATTTTTTCCCGACGAGCGGTACCTTCCAAAAGGCAGGTATTGAGATCGCCGTGCCAGGCGGGGACTTGACCTACTACCGGGCAACCTATCAGTTGCAGCACTTTATTCCTCTGAATACAAAGTTCACGTTGATGCTGAATGGTGAAGTTGGATATGCGGATGGATACGCTGACAAGAGTTTGCCGTTCTACAAAAACTTTTATGCCGGTGGTGTTAACTCTGTTCGTGGTTATAAGGCGGGCAGCTTGGGGCCGGTAGATATCGACAATGGAAATGAGTATCGTGTTGGGGGTAGCAGCAGGGTAATCGGTAATGCGGAATTGCTCTGGGGTGTGCCGGGCATGGAAAAGAGCTTGCGGATGGGATTGTTTTTTGATGCCGGGCAAGTATTTGCTAAGGATGAGACACCATCCACAAGTAGTCTAAGGTATTCAACCGGTCTCTCTGCTGCGTGGATTTCGCCGGTCGGACCGTTAAAATTCAGCGTTGCAGTTCCGCTCAACAAGGAGGATGGTGACAAAACAGAGACCTTCCAGTTCCAGTTGGGCAACACATTTTGATCCAGGAGTGTCATCTTGAAAGTTAAGTCTTTAGTACTCGCAGCGTTGATGTCTGCCTTGTTTGTGACGGGTGCGAGTGCGTCCGAGTTGAAGGTTGGCTACGTCAATACTCAGCGCATTTTCCGTGATGCCCCGGCAGCGCAAAAAGCCGCCAAGAAGCTTGAGGGTGAATTCGCGAAGCGCGACCAGGATTTGCAACGCATGTCCAAGCAGTTGCAAGGCCTGCAGGAGAACCTGGAAAAAAATGCGGTGACCATGGCCGAGGGTGATCGCCGAGCCAAGGAAAAGGAATTTGGTGAGTTATCGCGCGAGTTTCAGCGCAAGCAACGTGAATTCCGTGAGGATCTGAATCTGCGTCAGAACGAGGAAAACGCAGCCGTGATCGAGAAGGCCAACAAGGCTATCAAGCAAATTGCCGAATCAGACAAATTTGATCTGATTTTGCAGGATGTTGTCTGGGTTAGCCCCAAGCTGGATATTACCGATCGCGTCATCAAGGTGCTCGCCGAAGGCAAGTAATGCCTGTTGCTGCGGGTGTTACCCTCTCGCTCGCCGACATCGCCGCCTACTTGGGCGGCGATGTGCTTGGTGACGCCAAAACATCGATTCGCCAGGTTGCCACACTGGCATCTGCTGGCGAGGGTGAGATTGCCTTTCTGGCGAATCTGAAATACAAAAATCAATTGCAGACGACCCGGGCTTCGGCTGTTATTGTTTCACCGGATTTCACCGATGCCGTGGCATTGCCGCGCATCGTTACCAATAATCCCTACGCTTACTACGCGCGTTTGGCGACGCTGCTCAACCCCCGTGCAGTATCTGTCCCTGGCATTCATTTCTCCGCGCATTGTGCTTCCGAACTCCCTCCGAGTGTTAGCGTCGGCCCGAATGTCAGTATCGGTTTGGGTGTCGTGCTGGGCGATGGAGTGGTCATTCACGCTGGTTGCGTGCTGGAAGATGGTGCCAGGGTCGGCGAAGGTAGCGTGCTCTATCCCAATGTCAGCATTTATGCCGGCTGTGAAATCGGGCGCAATGCCATTATTCACTCCGGAGTCGTGATCGGTGCCGATGGCTTTGGCTTCGCACCGGACAAGGGGCAATGGGTCAAAATTCCGCAAATTGGCCGAGTGACCATTGGGGATAATGTTGAAATTGGTGCCAATACGACGGTTGACCGTGGCGCTCTGGATAACACCCTGATTGGCGACGGTTGCAAACTTGATAACCAAATCCAGATCGGCCACAACTGCGTGATTGGCAAGCATTGCGTGATCGCAGCCTGTGCCGCAATCGCCGGTAGCGTCACCTTGCAGGATAACGTAACCGTCGGCGGTGCGGCGATGATCGCGGGCCATGTCACGATTGCTAGCGGTGCAATTATTTCAGGTGGTTCGCTGGTCATGAAGAACATAACCAGGGCGGGACAATACACCAGTGTCTTCCCACTCGAAGAGCATAGCCATTGGCTGCATAACGCGGCTCAGATTCGGCATCTGGCCAAACTGGCCGAGCGCGTTTCCGAACTTGAGAAAATACTTAAAAAAACTAATTTAGAGGGTTGATTAAATGGACATTCATGAGATTATTGAGCACCTCCCGCATCGTTATCCATTTCTGCTCGTTGACCGCGTACTTGAAGTTGTGCCAGGCAAGTCGATCCATGCCTACAAGAACATCACGATGAATGAGCCATACTTCGTCGGCCACTTTCCGCATCATCCCGTGATGCCGGGTGTGCTGATTATGGAGGCGCTGGCTCAGGCTGCCGGGATTTTATCGTTCAAGACAATGGAGTCCAAGCCGGATGCCAATTCGGTTTTTTACTTTGTTGGTATTGATGAGTGCCGTTTCAAAAAGCCGGTGATGCCAGGTGATCAATTGCATTTGCACATTCAGATTCAACGTCAGATGCGTGGTATCTGGAAGTACATCGCAGAAGCTCGCGTGGATGGTGAAGTGGTTGCCGAAGCCAAATTGATGTGCGCAAAGCGGGATATCTAGGATGATTCACGCTACCGCCATTGTCGATCCCGGCGCCAAAATTGGCGTCAATGTCGAGATCGGCCCTTACTCCGTCATTGGCCCGAATGTCGAAATTGGCGACAACACCGTGATCGGCTCGCACGTCGTGATCAAAGGCCATACCCGTATTGGCCGCGACAACCATATTTTCCAGTTTTGCTCGCTGGGCGAAGTGCCGCAGGACAAGAAATACGCCGATGAGCCAACCCGTCTGGAGATCGGCGACCGCAATACCATTCGTGAATTCTGTACCTTCAATCTGGGGACCATCCAGGATGCCGGTGTGACGAGAATTGGTGACGACAACTGGATCATGGCTTACGTGCATATTGCGCACGATTGCCAGGTCGGCAACAAGACAACTTTTGCCAACAATGCCCAGTTGGCGGGCCATGTCGTTGTCGAGGACTGGGCAATTCTTGGCGGCTATACTGGCGTGCACCAGTTTTGCCGAGTGGGCTCGCATGTGATGACCGCAGTTGGCACAGTCGTTTTACAGGATGTGCCGCCGTATTTGATGGCGGCTGGCAATACCGCCCAGCCTTACGGCATTAATGTCGAAGGATTGAAGCGCCGGGGCTTTACCGCCGAGTCGTTGAGTGCACTGAAGCGGGCTTACCGTACCCTATACAAGTCCGGTAACTTGCTCGAAGAAGCAAAAGTCAAACTGGCTGAAGAGGCAAAAACACAGCCGGATGTTCAGCGTTTCGTTGATTTTCTGGCGGTTTCCAAGCGCGGCATTATTCGCTGATGGGCAGTCCGGTGCGAATTGCCATGGTGGCAGGAGAGGCCTCAGGGGATCTCCTGGCCAGCCATTTGATGGCTGCACTCAAAGCGAAGTTGCCGGATGCGGTTTTTTACGGCATCGGTGGCCCGAAGATGCAGGCCTTGGGCTTTGATGCCTGGTGGCCGATGGAAAAGCTGGCGGTGATGGGCTACGTCGATGCCTTGAAGCATTACCGGGAAATATCCGGCATTCGTCGTCAGCTGAAAAAGCGCCTGCTCGATATCCGGCCGGATATCTTCATCGGGGTCGATGCGCCTGATTTCAATCTCGGGCTGGAAACTGATCTGAAGTCGGCTGGTGTCAAGACCATCCATTACGTCAGTCCATCAATCTGGGCCTGGCGGGGCGGGCGGATCAAAAAGATCGCCCGTGCAGTCAACCGCGTGCTGGCGCTTTTTCCAATGGAACCGCCACTCTACGAAAAAGAGCGGATTCCGGTGACCTATGTCGGGCATCCGCTGGCTGACATCATTCCGCTCGTCACCAACATGCTGGCTGTCCGTGAAAAGCTATCAATGCCGAAGGATGTGCCGGTGTTTGCGATGTTGCCAGGTAGTCGCAAGGGCGAACTGGAGATGATGGCCGATACCTTTGTCCAGACGGCGAAGCTAATCCGCGAACGTTTTTTGCCCGACGCGCTCTTTATTGTGCCGCTTACCACCCGCGAAACCCGTTTGCAGTTCGAGATGGCGATCTATGAGCAGCAGGCTGGCGATATTCCATTCCGCCTGCTGTTCGGTCACGCCCAGGATGCGCTTGGTGCTGCCGATGTTTCGCTGGTAGCCAGTGGTACCGCGACACTTGAAGCGGCATTGATCAAGCGGCCGATGGTTATCACCTACAAGATTGCCAAATTTTCTTACTGGATCATGAAACGCATGGCCTACCAGGCTTTTGTCGGTCTGCCCAATATTCTGGCTGGCCGTTCGGTGGTGCCGGAAATATTGCAGGATGACGCGACGCCAGAGAATTTGGCCGAAGCCCTCGTCAGGTTGTATGAGGACAAGGAAAACGCTGAAGCTGTCGCCGAAGCATTCACCGAAATCCATCTGCAACTACGTCAGAATACAGCTGAAAAGGCCGCCAATGCGGTCATCGAATGCTTGAACTGATCATCCCGGCGGGTCTCGTCTGCGGCATTGACGAGGCCGGGCGTGGGCCGCTGGCCGGGCCGGTGGTTGCCGCAGCGGTGATTCTCGATCCGGCGCGGCCGATTCCTGGCTTGAACGATTCCAAGAAACTCAGCGAAAAAAAACGGGTGGCGTTGGCCGAACTGATTCGTGAACGGGCCATCGCCTGGGCTGTTGCGGAAGCTTCGGTTGAGGAAATCGATCGGATCAACATTTTGCAGGCGAGTTTACTTGCCATGCAACGGGCTGTGGCTGGTTTGGCTGTCCGGCCGAGCAGTGCGCTGGTCGATGGCAACCGCTGCCCAAAACTGGAAATTTCCGCCGAAGCGATCATCCAGGGCGATGGCAAGATTGCCTCGATTGCCGCTGCCTCAATTCTCGCCAAAACGGTTCGTGATGCCGGCATGCTGGTCTTGCATGCGCAGTATCCGCAATACGGTTTTGATCGCCATATGGGTTACCCGACGGCGGCGCATTTCAAGGCGCTGGAAGAACACGGGGCTTCGCCGGTGCATCGTCGTAGTTTCGGGCCGGTTGCCAAACAGCTTTCGTTGCTATGAAGCTGATTCAGTCGCGCGACAACCCGTTTTTCAAAGGCTTGAAACGACTGGCCGAGTCCGGTCGCGAGCGCCGAAAGACGGGACATACGCTGCTTGATGGCGTGCATCTGGTTGAGTCTTATGAAGCCGTGCACGGTCCGGTTGAAACACTGATTGTCGCCAAATCGGCACTGGCTTTCGGCGAAATTGCCTCATATGTTGCGAGCCGCGACATTGTCGTGCTTGCCGACAGTTTGCTGCGTGATCTCGGCCTGGTCGATACGCCGAGCGGCTTGTTGGCAGTGGCAACGATGCCGAGCGAGATTGCTGCGGTCAACCTGGAAAAAGAGGCAATTTTGCTGGATGGGGTGCAGGATCCGGGCAATGTCGGCACGCTGCTGCGCACTGCCGCTGCGGCCGGTATCAAGCAGGCACTATTGTCGCCGGGTTGCGCTGCAGCCTGGTCGCCGAAAGTTTTGCGGGCAGGGCAGGGCGCGCATTTCGCACTGGCTATCCACGAGGAGGTCGATCTGGCCGAATTCATGGCCGCTTATTGCGGTACGACGGCGGTCACCTGTCTGGATGGCGCAACTTCGCTCTACGAGGCGCGTTGGCATGGCCCGCTGGCCTGGGTGTTTGGTGCCGAGGGGCAGGGTGTTCGTCCCGAACTGATTGCTGCGGCCCGACTCAAAATCAAAATTCCGATGCCGGGTGCGGTCGAATCGCTCAATGTTGCCGCTGCCGCAGCAGTTTGCCTGTTTGAAGCGCTGCGCCGAAAACTGGTGCATTAGCACTAACGGCTGGTACTAACGCAGCTTCAATTCCTGCAGGACGGTGGTTGAGATTTCTTCAATCGATTTGGTCGACGAATCCAGCCAGCGAATACCTTCGCGGCGCATCATTTTTTCCGCCTCGGCAATTTCATAGCGGCAGTTGGCCAGCGAGGCGTATTTGCTACCGGCCATACGTTCCTCACGAATATGGTGCAGTCGTTCGGGCTGGATGGTCAGGCCGAAGAGTTTGCTGCGATGCTTTTCCAGCGTTCCCGGCAGTCGACCGCGATCGAAGTCTTCCGGAATCAGCGGGAAATTTGCGGCCT
>Ga0138256_10004345_pt1 | contig 15079 bp, 11 predicted proteins | sample KNB2016incub_MG_FD_105486 | JGI IMG/M metagenome (GOLD analysis project Ga0138256, IMG submission 105486) | Active sludge microbial communities from wastewater in Klosterneuburg, Austria - KNB2014incub_MG | ecosystem: Engineered > WWTP > Activated sludge > Unclassified | place: Austria... | reverse complement strand
TCCCTGGTTCGAGCCCAGGAGGGAGAGCGATAGCAGTGCAGAGTTTGAGTGCGAGTGCAACTCAAGACAGTGCAGAGTTTGAGTGCGAGTGTGATTTAAACACACACCCAAACCCAAACTCACACTTAAATGTACTGAGTCCTTAAAACAAAACGACCATTTCCGGCAATTATGCAGGACTTGGTCGTTTTGCTTTTGGGGGGGTACACTCAATCTCAACCTTCCACACTAGCACTCAAACCCAAACTCACCTTCCACACTTGCACAAACTCAAACTCCCCTTCCACACTCGCACTCAAACTCACACTCACCTAAAATATCCTTCATTTAATGGTTGTATGATGCAGATTCCATTGACGATATTTCCGAAAAAATGTTCGACTTCGAAAAACTTCATGTCTACCAAAAGGCCAAAGATTTTAATCTGAAAATAAAAACAGAAATTTTATCAATCGCATTAATTGACGGCGCAGCAAAAAATCAATTGAGAAGGGCTTCTTTAAGCATCATGTTGAATATTGCCGAAGGAAACTTCGATTCAGCAATGCTGATAAAAGAAATTTCCATGTAATTTCAAGGGGGAAGTTTGATTGAGAGCCTTGAGATAGGGGTCTTTTTTGTCGAGAAAAGAGTAGTCTTGTTTACTGCGGAAAAAGTGGCCTACTTTGCGCGGAATCTCTACTAAGTGGTGATCATTGAATATTTACACTTATAATTGATCCTTTTGTCAGCAAATGACATTTTTGAGATGGCATAAGTCGCCCTGCAATCGGTTAATTTATGTTTTCAACACAAATTTTAATTACTTTTAGATTGCTGTTGCAAGTTTAATGATTATGTGCAAACATAAACGCTCCGATTAAACTGTATCGGTAAATCTTGATTATTTCATGGCTCATTAAATTTAGAGATTTGTTTTTATTTTCCCTACTTTTAATTGGCCGAATTTTGGGGGAGCTTACACAAGCAAACGTCTTACGTTTTACAGAAACCACTCAATCAAAGTAATATTATGGAGCCAATTACAATAGGAGTTCTCACTCATTGCGGTATAACTGCACTTATGGAAACCTTTTTCAGCAAAGGATATGAAAAAATATCTGAGCGCAGTCATCCTGATAGAGAATATCTTGCAAATGGACATTTATTAAAAGCAATTCGGATTGCCATGTTGGAAGCAACAACCAAAGTAAGAGATGAAGCCGTGACTAATACTATTCTGCAATTTGGCAGAGATAGCGAAGAAGGTAAAAATGCTGACAAATTTGATTCTGTCATTACAAAATGGCTTGACAAAGAAATTAAAAAAGCGAAAAATTCTAATGACGAAGTAATTTTCAAATCATCAGCTTATACAAACATCGGATACCTTTTGTTAGAACCTAAAACAATTTCTGACAAAGAAATATTAGCAGTTCTTTCAATAAAAGTAAAGAGTGAATATTGGGATGAGTTAAAAGAGATAGATTCAATTCAAAGCATTGTTCCAAAGTTTTTCATTGACTATTTTCAAACAGTAAACGAGAGTTCAATTTCTTCCAAATTACAAGTTACTGACTGGTTTGATAATACTTGCTTCATCTTTGGAAATATTTTAAGTGGCCCTAAATATTCAATTGCAAGAGATAAATTTAATAATCGCCTACTGTCTGAAATCTCAACTGAATTAAAACTTCAAGGACAAGTTCTTTCAGAAATAAAAGACATCCTAATTAATAAAACATTTTATGGTATTGGAGAAGCATTCGCATTTGTACAAGTTATGGATTTACAAAATTCAATAATAAATACATACCCTATTAACAATAAGAAATTAAGCATTGGTCGTAGTTCTTCAAGCGATATACAATTAACCGATAAAACGATTTCAAATTCACATGCAATCGTACACATAAATAAGAACAGTTTTTCTATCCACGATAATAATAGCACTAACGGAACATTTGTAGAGAATAACAGACTTGAACCACAGAAGGAACATGAATTCAGTTATGGCACTACCTTTAAAATTGGGAATTTAAAATTTAGTATTTTATCTTCTGATACAGAGGGAAAAGATTTAATTTCCACTCCAACACAAGCTTTATGAATATTTCTTTACATGAACGAATAATTAGCCAACCTCTTATTTTAGGAAGGTGGAAAACATTGGATTATACTGAAGGGGGAATGTCGTATGTTCTAAAGGTCGTGGATACAACATACAATCTTATTTCCGCAATAAAGATTCCAAAGGACGGAATTCACAGTGCCTTTTTTTTCCAGGAGGCATATTTGAATTTAAATATTGACCCTCATCCAAATGTCGCGTTAATCTACGAAATAGAAAGGTACATAGGAAGACCAATTATTGTGATGGAATATTATCCCAATGGTTCTCTAAAGAGCCTAATTAAAACACTAAATTATCTACCGGATATTCGCAGAATTCTTCATTACGCAATTCAAATTTGTAACGGCATTCATCATATGCAATCAAGTGGAATTAAATTGCACAGCGACATAAAACCCTCGAATATTTTGATTGTTAATAAGGAAGTTGTCGCAATTTCAGATTTTGGTTTATCCTCCCAAGTGGCAGAAAAAAATCAAATTGGTACATTAGAATACATGGCGCCCGAAGTTTATTCTGATGGCAAATTAAGTGAGCAATCCGACATTTTTTCTTTTGGTGTTACGCTTTACGAATTATTTTCGGGAAAACTGCCATTTGGAGAAAGAAAAAGTTGTAACGAATCAGATATGCAAATAAATAAGGTTAACGGAAACTTTAAAATACTAGACAGGCTGCCTGAATCTATTCGAAAAATAATTGATGATTGCCTTTCTGCTGAACCGAAAAACCGGATTAATAATTTCATCACCTTGTTGAACAGATTAGAATCTATCTACGTTGAGGCATTTGGTTTCTTGCCGCTTAAATTAAACGCAGATGAAGTATCAGATGAAATGAAATGGGTAAGGCGCGGGATTGGATTTAGTGAATTGAATCGCTATGATGAATCCATAGAATGTTTAGCCAATGTTATAAAGAAAAACCCAAAGAAGGCAATTGCATACAGTTTATTGGCAAACTGTTTCAGAGAAGTAAAAAAGTATGATGATGCATTATTAAATGTAAATCAAGCTCTTTTTTTGGAGCCAAATCATTTACATGCGCTTGATGTACACGGATCGATCTTGGACGAAACGGGGGATTCCACAGGTGCTGAAAAAGTATATAGAAAAATTTTGGAAATAGAACCTCAAAGTGGTATTACTTTATACAACCTTGGGGTATTACTTGACAAATTCGAGGAAAGGCGCAGTGAAACTATTGAGGTTTATAAAAAAGCAATTGAAATTGCCCCCGAGCGGGCTCAGGCATGGGTTAATTTAGGACTTATTTATGAAAAGAATAAGAATGAGGGTAAAGCTGAAAACTGTTTTAAAAAAGCTCTTTTTTATGATCCATGGTTGAGCAATGCTATTAATTCATATAATTCTTTCTTAAAAAAAAATAATAAATTTAAAGAGTCAGTTCAGTTTTTAGAAAAAACAAATTTAACATGTGGGCAATTAATTTAAGTAAAGCTGAATCGCTTTTAGGACTTAACAACTTTGAAGAAGCAAAAGCAATAGTAAATGAATTTGAAAAAAGTTTAGAAAAAATAATTCCTGATGAAGGCATTGGAACCGCACTTCATCAATTGGGTAATTCATTTGTTAATGTGGGAGAATATGAATATGCAGATAAGTGTTATAACAATGCTATAATTGTCAGAACATATTTAATAAAGCATAATGAGTACCCCGAATTAAAAAACCTATTGGCAGGCAGCTATAAAATGAAAGCCTCTTGGAGAATCGGTTTATTTAAAAACAATCAGAATTTGGAATTGATAGTTGGTGCAGCCGCAGCAATCAACAAGTCATTAGACATCAGGCTTGACCTTTTAGATAAACTTGAAAATAGCAATAATTTTCTACATGATTTGGCTATGACTGCTTATACAAAAGCAACGATTGAAGGAACACTGAGCTATTTTACTAATGCTATGAATGATTTAAATTATGCTACGGGAATAATGAATGAATTAGTGAAAGAGGAAGAAGGTTGGGCGCCTGATTTAGGTTATTGTTTGGCTGATCAGGTTCTTTATGGAATTGGCGCAAATGCTGAAAATGGATTACCGCCTCCTTTAGATGAAGCTGAAAAATGCCTATATTATTTCAACAACACATTGTCTGATTTTATTACAAACAATAAAATGATTCGAATCAAATATTTTGAATTCTTAGGAGAAGCTGCGATCCCAGCTGCATATGGCTCAAGGAGAACCGATATTTCTATTTCTTTTATTGAAAGTGGATTGAGACAAATTGAAACAATAATGAGAAGCAATAAATATATCACAAAGAAGGAATTAGCAATAGATACGTTGAGTTTTTTTAAAATCCCAGTTAATGTTCTTGAAGACTTATTTAAAAGGGGACTAAATAAAAAAAGGTACGAAGAACTTTTTCAAGAATTGATCTCAGAGATTCTAATACAACGATAATGGCTCTCATAAGCTTGTCATGACACGGCTTTGAAAAGTGGAGAACTTTGAAGAAAGATTCATGCAGTAACAAAAGTGAACACCCTGAATAGACAGTGGGGCTGCAAATAACAGGAGCTATGTGACAATCTGATCTGCAGTGCTTCGTATGACGATTTTATACAAGGTTGAGCATTAGTGCTTCGTATAAACTGGAGTACTAAGACTACCGAACTGCGTGAAGCCCCGAACCGTTATTATCAATTTACACACCAAATGAAAACTTTTCTAACATTAATATCATTAACATTCGCTTTAACTTCATACAGCCAAGAAGAGAAAGTCAACACTGCCGATAATACCGAAAAGGTTTTCACTCTTGTTCCCATAATGCCGCAACTAGGCGACAAAGAAGATACATTACAACTATACATTCAAAAAGTATCAAACTTTCCTACATCACTAAGCCGGACTCAACAGACAAAAAACGTATTCGTTCAGGTTATTATAGAAAAGGATGGTAAAGTAAATTTCGATAAACTAATGCGTGGGGTTAACGAGAAATACGACACTGAAGCAATACAAATAACTCAAAATATGCCAAATTGGACTCCCGGACACTTTGAAAATGGGAAGACAGTAAGAACGTACTTGATTTTGCCATTTTGGTTCGAATAACAAATTACTATTTAATTAGAATTTCAGTTGCTCAAATAATTGAAATTGCCAAGTTGAAATTTTTTCTAAGAATTAAACTTTAGCACATTTTAGGCAATTCTCTCCTTGTAAATTAACTTTTTCTCTAGCTGTCTTCCTTTTTTTCTGTATTTTTATATTAGTCATACAGGTTTGTTCCGGAATCTTTGAATAACATTAGTACAGAACGCTGAAAAGAACGGACACCCCCTATGCCAATAATAACTCAACTACCACGTCCCAGTCCCGCCCCCAAATGACCAAAGTTTCTCAACCAAACATAAAAAACCAATTAGAAGAACTAGAAGTTGAGTTGCTCCTCGGCAATGCGGCGACAGTGCTAGATGAGCTCAATAAACTTAAAATTTCAAAGATCGTCGAAAAGGATCATGAGCTATGGACTGATGATGATGCCAGATTGGTTTTATTAGCTGCTATTGCCAGTAAGGATGTTTTTAAATTTGAAATTTCATATACCTATACGCAGAATGTACTTAAATATTTCAACAGGCAAGCTGACCAACATTTAAGCTTTAAAGGTGATTGTGAGTTAAACCTGACTTCAATTAATAAGCATAACGGTATAATTTCCTCTGCACTCGATCATATTGATAAAGCACAATCATATTATGAGCAGGCAAATGATAAATACAAAATTGCTAAAGTGATTCTCTATAGGGGAATCATCTTTATGAATCTCGGGCTTTATCAAAAAGCATTAGGTTTTGTAGAGCAATCTATAGAGCTCTTGGAAAATTTGAAAAACGAAGGTGATTATAAGCCGGAACTTATTGATGTTGCATTTGCATCGTCTTTTCATATAAAAGGAGTTATACTATTAGATGACCAGGAGCATAAGGATAAAAAAGAGGTAATGATATGTTTTGACAAGGCAATGAAATTAGTCACTCAACCTGCCGAAATAATAAGTAAGAAAATGCAGGCTTACCTTTTCTTCGATATTGGGAGATATAAAATGGTTCATGACTCTTCTTCTCCTGATGCTATTAAGAACCTTGAAAAAAGTAAGGAAATTAGGAATATACTTGGTGATGTTATTGGTGTAGCGAACTGTGAGATTTGGCTAAGCAAATTGACACTGAAAGACAATCCTACACAAGTTATTAAAACACTAAATGAGCTTATTGTAAAACTACTTACAAATAAATCAATAGAATTACGGCGTGATGCCTATAAAGTATTATCAGAAGCTTATTACGAACGCTACTTAAAAGACGATGATGTATCTGATATAAAAAATGCATTTATGAAGCTTCAAAAGTTTGCAGAACTTCATTCCGAAATACAGGCTTCAAAACTAAAATTGATTTTAAATCTTTTTAATGACCCTGAAAATACAGGCATTGATGCCGGTGAATATGCTGATCATAATAATATAATGTCAATAGTAAATTCATTTTATCAAACTAATGAATCGAGTATTTCAAATATTATTCATTCTAAAAATAAAAATCGCAAAATTAGAGCAATAGTAAAGCTCAAAAGCAACAATGAAGAAATAAGAGAATATGTCTCCGGGCTAAATGATCTATTATCCATAGTGGATGCTGAAGTAACAAATAATATTGACTCATTTCATTGTTCAGCCGTTTGGAATGGATCAAATCAACAATTAAGAACTTTGTTTGATATCCTCGTTGATGCTAATTTAATTGAAGGAGGTATCAATCGCGATCAACAATTCAAATGTTTTTCATGGCATTTAAATGGTGGGAAGAAGGATGAATATCAGGATAGTTTAATCTGGATAACCGAGAATGTTCAAAGCCTTGTGCTACTTTATCATTTATTACTTGAAGGAAAATTGCTTAAAGCTGAATTATTTGAAGTGTATCCATTTAAACGGATGTATAGTAATTGGAAGAAAAAAAATGGCCCTTTTAAACCAAATGCATTTAGCATGGCGGCCAGTGCGAAAGGTCTATTCAATGCAAAGGCGGAAGATGAAGGAACTGATTTGTTTGAAACAATTGAGAATTACTCAAGCATTCATAAGGCAGTTCAGAATGCTATAAGAATTATCAATAAATAACCGGTGATACTATGAGGTATCACTGAAAAAGCAGAATACTATTAGTGATAGCCGGTGATATCACCGGCTTAGTCAAAACATACTTTTATTGTATTGACATTTGTTGCAGAAAATCCTTAAAATCTGCAACCATGATTATTCCCATCGAAAACTTACGAGAGTTAACTAAGGCAAGCAACGACTGCTATGTCAGATTATTTCCATCCATTCAGGATGGTCAGATTCCTGTTTATATTTTAAAATCCAAACTGCTTATTCTGGCCGACAGTATCCTTGGTCCCGACAGATGCATGGCGCTTCTAAACGGACCTACTGCAACCGGTAAGTCAAGTGCGATCCGCGGGCTTATGAATGAATTAAATTTTAAATTCTTGTCAGACCTACTTGGATACCCGCAACGCAAACCGGCAATTCTTTCTTTTGATGTTGCCGGTATTGATAATCCTTCAAGCTTATTTTATCGGCTAAATTTCGATTCTGAACGGAGGGTTGTGAAGGAGCCAGGAGATTTTATAAAAATACTGTTAGCGGCTGAGAAGAAACAACAAGATCATTGCGTAGTAATTCATCTTAGAGAATTGTCGAGGACAAAGTCAATGAATCAATTGGCATTATTAGAATTACTACAGCCTTTTGTCAAAACAGAAGATTGGAGTATAGATATTTCAACAACGAATATTATTGCTGATGGAAATATAGGCTCCGGAGACTATCAGGTAGAAGAGCTGGATCTAGCTCTGTCAAGGAGACTTTATATGAACTTCTTTTTTAACTACCATGATACAGAAACTACAAGGATGCTATTACGAGATGTGATTGTGACAATTTGGAAAGAAAAGGCTGAGAACTACTCTACTCAAATAAATCAAATCATCCGGCTAACTGAACTGATACAACTTGCCCATGACAAGGGTTTACTCAGTCTGACACATAGACCAAATTTTAACGACATGATTAAATTTTTATCGGCAATGAAAAGGTTGGGGCATACATCCCATATGGAACTAGCAGGTCACTATTTCTTCAAAAGAACTATCGACGACTCCCAGCATATTGATTCGATCCTTAGAGAAGTCTTTTCAAATAATGCGAATCAGAAACCAAACGGAGTCAATTACTCATTTGTTAATAGCTAAAATACAGAAAAATGAACTGGCAATCAATAAACATTAACGAAGCTTTTAATACTGCCGAGAATGTGGAAAGCAATTTTGTGGCGACGCACAAAGCTTTTGCTATTCTACAGAAAATTAATGAACGAGGTGACAAACATTTATACCTCAATTTGGATATACTCCGAAATCAAAATAATAACAACAATGATTTTTGGTATGTCTTAGGAAAAGAAATTTATAGGCAGAAAAAGAATTTTGCACCAAGCATTCCTATGGATGAAGTATTTGCAGAATACCTCCACAACCCATCATCTAAGGTCAACTTAGAACCGATGTCGGCAAAATTATTCAATCTTTTAGTCAAAAAAACTTATACAGCTGTACTTAAAAGATTGCAAATGCTTATAATTCAAAATGCATATCCCGAAACAGATCATTATTTGAGTACTGAATTCAAAAAATTGCAACAACGTAAGTTATATACAATAGAAGAATATGTACACACCCATATTTTTTGGACTAACTTTCATCCAAAGCCGATCTGTCCTACCGAATTATTGAAATTAGAAAACCCTATTCTAAATTTTTGCAGTGAACTGTCCATTGAAGGAACTGCAATTCCTTCACTTTTTGGAATCCGAAAGGGTTTCGCGAAATATGCCCGGCAACTTTGGCTACCCTTTTTGTCGGAACTAATTGAACTCACGAAAGTTGATCCGAAAGATGTATTTGATCTTACCAGAACCGGTAAAATTAGCATACAAAATGTTAATAAACCTGAAAAGTATTTTCATGATCTATCAAAGTCTGTCCGTGAAAATAGTACACAACCAGATCAAATACTATTAAAACTACTTAGTCGTGGAATTGCACATCGAATGGAAAAATATACCGCTGATCTAGCTAAAGCTTGCGAAGAGTACAGTCCACCTCCAATCATTCCTCAATTTGAAGAGGAAATTGAAACCGAAAATACCTCGCATGATGAAGAAAATTTGAAAAAGTTAATGCGCATGGATCAACCCCGACTTTCTAAAGGCCCTTTGATCTCACAAGATGCAAGCTCATTTGTATCCTTAGCTGAACTTAAAAGAATAAAAGCTGAAGCGTCTAAAATTGCCCAATTAATGAAGCGGTTTATTAAAAAAAATCAACAGAAAAAGGAAGAAACAATTAACAGGCAATTACAAGGTTCAATGTTAGATGAGACTGCTCTCTCCTCAGTCGATTTTTCAAATGCTCTGTTTAAAAGGGTACATGAATTGCAAAATCCAACTCAGATTATATTTCTTGCAATTGATATGAGCGGTAGTCTGGACGAAAAGCAAGTCAAAGCAATTCATGCCGCTGCATCAGCTGTAGTGATAAGCCAAAAAAATAAAAACTCAAAAATTGTTATAGCAGCCTACAATTCTTTAAATGAACCACAAAGCGATGAGGATGTGCCAAAAATTCTCTGGATAAAATCTGATAGGTCTAAATCACTAAACAGCATCATCTCCAAAATTGCTGCACTTCGTCCGTCAGGAAGAAATTGGGACAAGGTGACTTTCGAATTCATGTTAAAAAATCATGGCATTAAAGATTCATCGCTCATTAACTTTTTCGTACTCACTGATGTCAAGTTCAACTCCTGCGAACAACATAAGAAATCAGGATTAGACGAAATGTGCGATTTTTTTAAGGACTTACAAAGTAATCGTCAGTTCAAAACTACTGTCCTTGCTTTTGATGCAAACACGGAAGCTGCAAATAAATTAGCTGAAGTTGTAGAAGTTGTCAAAATCGAAAACAGGTCTGAAAATCTGGGCTTGAGTATTGCTAATGCTTTGCTCAGTCACTTAAAGAAATAACAAAATGGAATCTCTCGTAACAAGATTTAGAAAAATAGAAAAACTTAGATTAGATGTTCGAAAAGATAGGCTCAATGCATTTACACTTGCAGAGATAATTGAAGTTCTCAATGACCCTATAGCCGAACTGAACAAACTTTGTCTAACTGAACCGACATTGTTAAGAAAGAAACTAAACGAGAATAAAGGATCAAACTGGTCTTATGTTCTGGACATAAAGTCAGATCAAAATGGTTTTCCGATATACTTCTTTGGGAGAATTTATAAATCAATTGCGATGAATATCCCGGTAGTAGTTGATGAATTATTTATTAGTAATGATTACAATAATGATAGAATAATAAGTTTGCATCAACATTTCAATAAAGCTGTTGTCCGTCTCTCTGAATTTAGAATGGGTGCTGCAACTTTTCTAAAGGCCAACAATCAAATATATTCGGAAGAACAACTCGATGCATTTATAAGCTTACCTGCTGTCCTTCCAATTTGGCAACCACTAAATCCAGAATATTCTAATATGCTTGAATCAAAAGGCATGGTTCATACGATGACATTAATTGATTCGCTCAAATTAGTTTTGAACTTAGACCATACAAAAAAAGGTGTCGTTTATCAGAGACTACAAGAGATTCAAAATTGCTTGGGACTAATCGGTCGAAAAGGACTCGCCAGCACGCTTGAACATCTTGGACCTCGTGTTTATTCGTCTTGGTTCGATAGACTTCAGGAATTATCGCAAGAATACTATCGTAACATGGAAGAGTGCATCCTCAAACTTTCTATGGAGCAATTAGAAGAATATTCACAATCATCTTTGAACAAACTACTAAACCTGTAAGAGATGGAGTTTTCACCCGAGTATCTATATGATCTAATAAACAAACAAGAAGTTAATGAGGCAAACCCACATATTATCTCATTAATAAATGACGGTCATTTTTCAACTGCACTAAATGTTGCAGATTACATGCTCACAGTTGATAAAAACAATGTCTTGCTTCTTAACAATAAAGCACATTGCATGATAGCGCTGCATTCTGGTGAACATCCAAGTGATCTGGACATTGCAGAATATATTGTAAAAAAGGCCATTTCGATAGAAAGTACCCAGCCAAAATTTTACATCACACTGGCAGAAATATATTTGAAAATGGGAACTATTAATGAAGCAATTTTAACTCTGAATAAATTGGTCAGCAATGTGCCGGCTATATATCTAACTTCAAGTATAAGGCAAGAAGTTGTAGACCTTCTAGTTACAAAAAATTGGAAGGGTGCAGATCTATTCTTACTAGATGACTTGATAAACACATCGACATGAAACAAATTGATGATATTCTATCTGAGACAACAAAAATAAAAAAGATTCTCAGAAACTCTCCAATGAACAAATTAGAATTAGCAAGAGGATATACGCTTCTTGCATTTAAATATAAAAAATCAGGAGGGATTGGCTTTATGCATAAACACGGTCATTTTTATTTAGCAATGAAGTATTTTGAAAAAGCTGAAAACATATTTCTAAATGAAGATCCTAAAAAAGGAATGAGTGTACACTGGAACAATTTCGGTGTTTTTTTACGGTCTTATGGCTCATTTAAAAAATCAGAGGCTCTTTTCAAAAAATGTATTAGTTTTTTGCAGAACGAGGGTGAAGACAGTTTTTTTGAACAACGCAATCTTGCATGCTTATACATTCAGTATAACTATAATTTAGATCAAGCTAAACAAATTCTGGATAACTGTATTCTAAAATATACCGACCCGGAAGAAATTGCCTTTAACACTCTATGGCATGCTCGATATTTATTACAAAAAGAAGAAATAGATTTTGCTCACTTTAATTTGTTAGCAGCGCTTGATCAGCTACAAGAAAAACAAAATAAAATAAACTCGACAACCCGATGGGAAATACTACACACATTTAGTAAGGTTCTTAAGCAAAGAGGGCAAATCAACGAAGCGGCAAATGTGGCTTACCAACTAGTAAAGGAATCTGAAAAATGGGTCGGACAAAGTTTTTGGACAGCACAACAATATAAAAACCTGGCAGAAATATATTTGGAAAAATCTGATCCAAGAGCTACGTATCTATTCAAGCATGCCGACTATTTAATAAAAAGGTGTAAAGCATAAATGAGGTTCAATAAATGCCTAAAACTGCGCTTCGGAGCCACGTTGATTCATTAGTAAATGATAATTCGAATAAAGGGCTTCATTTTGTGCTGATTCAGCAAATCTTGCACATAGATTCAAAAAACTAAAATCATTCCTTTTGGAAAATAATGCTCTAAGCAGAATTTCATTTTACTATTGCATAAAGCTAAGATTTTATACCTTTGAAATAAGTTCATCACTCGTTCCTATTAGAAAGAATTTAGTGTGTCAATCTCACTCCCTCCCATGAAAAAACTCCTACCCCTCCTTCTCATTTCCCTCCTCCTGCTCTGTGTCAGCATCAACCTAAAAACCGTCGCCGGCCCCGGAGATAAAACAGTGGTTCAAACTTTTTACTATGACACAACCATGCGTGCGGGAACTTTCAATTTCCCTTCTGACACTTCTATTCATTATGAAAAAATTATCATGCTCTATAGTATGCGCTGTAAAGGCGGACTGGTGAGTACAACATCCAATAGAAATCTTGGTTGCGGGGAGTGGGATTATAACTGTTATACTTTTGTTGTGGACTCTTCTCAAACGGATTCTCTAAGAACCGTTTCTGCTTCGCACACTATTAGCGGATCTACTGATACCGTTTATAATTATACATCTGTTCCGCAGTTCAATTATATACAATATGATCAGCATGAGGTTACATATTCGAGCGTCATCTCTGAAACCTCCGCAACGGTCGGTGTGGGTGCACTTTCAACTTCGCAGCCATTTGAAGCTTCGGAGCCAATAAGCCGTAGTCAGTTTCTATGGCTTGCCTCTGAACTGAGTGGAGCCGGATTTACTGCTGATTCAATTACAGGCTTGCGTCTTGATCTAACTTCATTAGGTACTAATCTCAACAACCTTCGCATACGAATTAAAACAACGAGTCAGGATTCTCTCAATGCTGCGGCTCCCGAACTTTTAGGGTTTACAGAAACATACTTTCTGAACACTTCATTTTCTGCTACCGGTATGCAGGACTTCAATTTCCATACTCCATTCTGGTGGAACGGAATTTCGAATCTTCTGATTGAGTTTAGCTACACTAATGCTTCATCAGGTACGGACAATATTCTTACAGGAACCGGAACAGCTTTTAATTCTTCGCTTAATACTTCCGCACCTGATAATTATCTTTCGCTTAACTCAACAAGTTCTGTACTAGAATTCAATGATGGATTTTTCAACTCCATCAGCAATGAGATAAGTATCGCTTTCTGGGTGTATGGAGATCCGGCTGTCTTGCCAAAGAATACTTATATCATGGAGGCGGTAGACTCTGCTAACAGTAGGCAACTAAATATTCACCTTCCATGGAGTGATAGCAATATTTATTGGGATTGTGGAAATGATGGCACAGGTTATGACAGGATAAATAAGTTAGCAACTGCCAATGAAATCTCAGGTCGCTGGAATTTCTGGACATTCACTAAAAATGCAAGCACAGGATCAATGCAAATTTATCTTAACGGAAATTTATGGCATAGCGGAACCGGAAAAACAAAACCAATGGACATTCGGAAATTCCTTGCAGGTATAAACATTGCCGGAAATGCAGGATACTATGGAAAAATTGATGAGCTGAGCGTATGGAACAAAGCTCTTAGTCAGGCTTCCATTAAGGAAGTTATGTATGCAGACATTAGTCCTTCACATCCTGATTATGCTTCCTTGCAAGTTTATCATCAGTTCAATGAAACTACAGGAAACCTTGCACTCGATGCAGGCGCTTCAGGCCTTGATGCAACCTTAATCAATCCTACACGACAAAATCATATTGGTTCGACCTTATTCAGGAACTTTAGCGAATCAATGATCCGTCCGAATATTGATTTTGTAAGTGGAGAATATGTAAAAAGTATTCAAACAACTACTGTGTTGGATTCTTTTCCGGTTCCTGCCGCATCTATTATTTCTTACAACATCAATGCTTCAGGACATGATCTAGATCCAATTGATACAGTCTTTGTCTGGAATGCCGGATACTCTTACACCTACTCTGATTCCGGAACACTTATTGACTCTGTCGCAATAACTGCAGAGGATACTCTTCATGTCGGCCAGCTCACTTATTACCGCGTTCGTCCTATGTACATGGAGCTTATCAACTTTATAACTCCTTACGGAATAAACTTAAACCTGAACGGACTAAATGGTTTGACCTGGGCATTTGATGTGACGGATTTTGCACCGATACTTCACGGACCACGGCATATGGAGATGAGGGATGGACTTTACCAAGAAGAAATGGATATCAAATTTGTATTTGTAGAAGGAACACCTCCAAGGGATGTCAAGTCAATTTCACAGATCTGGCCAAGTGGGTCTTGGGTGTCTCCGAGTTATAATGAAATCCTCAGCAACAAGTATTTCGAATCGCGTGATCTTACATTGGATGCTGCTGCTGCACAATTCAAAATTAGATCTGCCATCAGTGGACATGGTCAAGAAGGAGAATTTATTCCACGCAGCCATACTATAAGATTGAACAATGCGATAAATTATTCCCGCAATGTGTGGAGAGACTGTGCAACAAATCCAATCTATCCTCAAGGTGGAACCTGGATATATGATCGTGCAGGATGGTGTCCGGGTGCAGCCATTGACCTAAAAGAATATGATATAACACCGGATGTAACACCGGGGCAGAACATTAATCTAGATTATAGTTTGCCCAATATT
>Ga0138256_10004343_pt1 | contig 15083 bp, 11 predicted proteins | sample KNB2016incub_MG_FD_105486 | JGI IMG/M metagenome (GOLD analysis project Ga0138256, IMG submission 105486) | Active sludge microbial communities from wastewater in Klosterneuburg, Austria - KNB2014incub_MG | ecosystem: Engineered > WWTP > Activated sludge > Unclassified | place: Austria... | reverse complement strand
TAACAGTTAATAATACATTTTTTATCCCAGGATTTTTGAATGTATATATTGGTTTAGCTATGCTAAAAATAAATGAATCTTTATTACTCGGCTTTAACTCCCACTTATAGGAATCTAAAGGATTTGGATTACCTGAACTAGACTTAGTCGCATCAAATTCATATAATCTATTATTGCCTGAATTTATAATATAATTTATTGTTGCCTTTGGTGAATTTCGAATTTCTACATTCTTTACATCTGTGGCAGAACATAAATTTAAATCTGTTACTGTTACAGTAAAGCTTGTATTTGTTGATGGCATGACTAGCTGAGTTTTAGTTCGACCGCCATTACTCCACAGATAATCATATTGAGGTCTGCCTCCTGTGGCTGCAACATCTAAATTGTAAGACTCACCTCTACAAATACTTATATCTACACCTACATCAACTTTTGGAAGTTCAAAGACTTCTATTTCAAGTGACGTGCTATTAATACAATTATTTGCGTCTATAACAGTATAATTAATAATTGATTTCCCTACATTCAATCCCTTTATTAAACCATTAGGGGTGATTGAAATTATTGATGTGTTTTGACTAGTCCAAATTCCACCAGTAACGGAATTTGATAATTGAATTGAAGAATTTAAACATAATTTTTGATTATTCGGGATAATTATAGTGCCTGGATTAGGTAATGGGTTTACTATTACTGTAACTAGATCGGTAGAACTGCATAAGTTGGCATCTGTTACTGTAACAGTATAATTTAATGTATTTTGTGGGGATACCAATTTACTTTGTACCTTTCCAATATTCTGATCCCAATTATATTGATAAGGCATTCTTCCCCTTGTAGCTGAAGCATTTATTGTGGTCGATTGACCTCTGCATATGGAAACATTATTTCCCGCATTTGCCACAGGCAATTCATTAATAGTAACATCGATATTTCCAATAGTGGAACATTGTTCAGCGTTTGTAATCGTATGCTCATATCTTCCTTGGGCTGTAATACTTACATTTTGTATTATTGGGTTTTGAACATTACTTGTAAACATTTCAGGTCCCTTCCACGAATAAGTATTGGTTCCACTAGCATTTGAGAACAACATTAATCTCTCGCCAACGCAAGGTTTATTCGAACTTAAATTAATTGAAGGTTTAGGTCTTATGGTAATTACCTTACTAGTTGTTGAAGTACATCCACCAGTCTCAGTAACTGTAAGTTTGTAAGTGCCATCCATTGTGCTTTTCATAGCATTTGGTCTCATTGGTGATTGCAAATTCGAACTAAAACTGGGACCATCCCAACTGTATGCTATTCCTGTTCCGCCCATTAAATTCAAGGTTTCTCCTTCACAAGGCGTATTATTCATTATCGTAGCAATAGGTTTAGGATTAACAATCACAAATGTAGATGCCGTAGCCGTGCAAAGTGCAGCACTTGTGGCTGTAACAGTATATGTTCCCTCCATTGCTTCTGTTGCATTAGTCCTATTGACATTTTGACCCATCATGGAAAATGATTGACTAGTCCAATTATAACTTATACCACCAGTCCCACTTGCTGTTAAACTAATGGTAGCTGTTTCACAAACTGGCGAATTACTTGCAGCTATGACAGTAGGAGTAGGATTCACTGTAACAGATACACAATTTGAATACGAACTACATGAAACTCCATTTAAAACAGAAATTGCCTTTCGCTTAAAATATGTAGTTGTACTTAATATGGGAGGATCGTATGTACTTTGTGTGGCTCCATTTATTATACTATATGATGAATTACAATTTGAGTTAGTTGACATTTCCCATTGATATGAAATAGTCCCACCTGATGAAGAATTTGCATCCATTGTACTAATAAAAGCAGCTGGATCAACACCACTACATACTGTGGAACTACCAGATATGGTACCTGCTGCAATATGGTTAACAGTGATAGTTATACTAGCGCAAGTTGTATATAAACTACATGGCGCTGGATCTTCATATCTTACAAAGTATTCTGTTGTGTTCATTATATTATTTACTGTTATAATTGGACCTGTCCCAATACTACTTCCTCCGCCACAACTGCCAACATACCATTTTAAATTCGAGCCTGTACCTGCCATACCTCCCACAGCTGTTAATGTAACACTACCATTTATGCAAACTGTGGAAGTACTTGCATTGATTGAAGTTGGTGCGATCGACTTTATGTTTACTGTAACAAATTTTGTACATGTCACATTATTAAAATCAGAAACCATAACTGTAAAACTGGAAGATCCTGCAGTAATCATTGCTGATGAATCCACTTGTACTATCGGATACGTTGGGTCTGTAGTAAACATATAAGGTGCTGTTCCACCTGTAACAGAAAATGTACCAATACCACCTTCACACAGTATGCTTGGACCAGTTATTACACACTGTGTTTGCGCGGTATAAAATGTACACAAGATTAAAATTATTAAGGCTGTTATATTTTTCATACTAGATATATTTAGGTTGGGTAATGTTTTATTCAATAATAAATATTTAAATTATAAATAAATGGAGTGTTACCTAGTTTTAATTGCTTTGAACTCATTTTTACACATTGCTTTACATCTTTCAATTTTACTTGATCAGACTTAAAACTAAGTGTCCATGTTTCTGCAGGGGTAAGCACGAGATTAGTCCATTCAGAAAATCGGATTGACGAATTTCCTGCATTTACAGATTTAACTAATTCACTCCTTTCACCATTAGGACCTATTAAAATAATACTAATTTTTCCTGCATTAGAAGCCCAAAGTGATGCCCCTTTTAACTTTGTATTAGAATTTGGTATTATGCTCAAAGTAGCTGACTGTACATCTTCTCCATTTTGGGCAATACATTCTTGATCTAAAGGCTCTAATATCGTAGATTCCTGCGTTAGTCGAAGTGATTTAAATTTCTGCTCTTGTTCTTGTTTTTTTCTCAGCTCTTCTGCCTTTTTCTGTTCTTCCAATCTTCTTTGTTCCTCTGCTTTTTTTTCTTGTTCTAAACGAACTTGCTCTGCTTCCAATCTTTTTCTCTCATTTTCTGCATTTATCATCAATTGTAAATCTACATCATTTTGACCTGTGGATGCTTTTGGCTTTGGATTTGGATTTGGTTTAGTAGGTTGTGGAATTTCTGGTTTATCATCAACAATCCCTTCTAGAAACCATGGTTCTGAATTTAGTTCTTCAATGACAATTCTTTTTGTTATCTTTAATTCGGGATTTTTTTGCCAAAAAGAAATATAATATATACCAGGAAATTCAAATTTAAAGTTTGCAGAATCACCAGAAGCTTCTATTTCTCCATCATCATTGAAATCCCAAAAGCCATTATGACTGGCTTTAAAATGAACATCATTTTGATTGTCACCTTTAAAAGAACTTGTAGAATCTGCAATATCCAAATTTGGATAATTTTCACCATTAATTGTAAAATTAATGTGCTCTGTTTTGTCCAACCCACAATTGGCAAAACTCAAAGTAATTAAAATTATTAAAATTAATTTTGCATTTGTAAGGTTGTAATTAAATGATTCCATTGATTAGGTTGTTTCGTTTTTAAATAATGTAATTTACTGCCTTTATTGTTTGATTCTATATTAAGTCTATTTTGCAATAATTTTCTTTCATCAATATTGGATATGGATTTTGCCATTTGATCCAAATTAATCATTGTTTCATCTAAATTAGACTTAGTCATCATTCTGACTATACTATCCAGCTTGGATTTATAACTTTCCTGAAATACTTGAGAAGGCTTTATTTTCTTATCACTGTTACTAATGTTCGAATGTTTATTGGCTTTATTATCGATTGGTTTTTCATTTTGATATCTCCAATAGAAAAATAATGCAGAGCCTAAAATCAATATTGAGCCCATCAAAATAATTGATGAATAGGTCTTTGATTTTAACTTTGGATTGGGATTGAATTCTAAGTTTATAGCATCAGCTGATTGATGCTCTAATGTGAGGTCAGAAGATTGAGTAACTTCTGATTTCTTTAACTTAGTAGATGTACTAAAATTTGAATCAGAGATCGGATCAAAATTTGATTTGTGTAAGGTTGAATTTGTATTTTCAAAATCATATTGTTGATATTGATCCAATAAGGCTATAATCTCACTTGCAGATTGGATTCTATCTGTTGGAGAGATGACCAATGATTTTAATATAATTGATTTAAATGGTTCTTGGATTAATTGAATATCTTCTGGCAGTTCTGCATTGATAATTTTCTTTGTATATTCATATTGTTGACCTTCTCCAGAAACTGCACTGTTTGTTCCTGATACAAAAGGCATTTTTCCAGTTAAAATTTTATATGTAATAACACCATATGCCCAAATATCCACATTTTTATTGATTTTTTGATTTAGAATCTGTTCTGGTGCAGCATAACCAAATGTCAGACCAATAGCAGAATTATTTGTCACTGATGCAGACTCAATATGTCTACTCATTCCAAAATCAATTATTTTAGGAGTCCAGATTCCATCTTCTCGATGCAATAGTACATTCTGGGCTTTAAGATCTCTATGAATAATATCGTGTTGATGTAAAAATAATAAGCCTTCTGCTATACCTCTTAAAATAAATCCTTTATCTGCAACAGTAATTGACTGTTTTTCTAAAAACTGATCAAGATTACCATATTCATAAAATTTTAAAATGGCAAAATCCATTTCTCCCATGATACCTGTATTAAAACGATAACAGGCATCATATCTTCCAATATTCCTATGAAATGGAAGCTTATTGACTAATTCAACTTCTCTCTGTAATGTGAATTGCTTCCATTCAGGTCTTACATCGCAAACTTTCAAGGCAACATAATGGTTTTTTGCAAAGTCAAAAACTTTAAATACTTTAGCAAAGCCTCCAGAGCCTATATACTGTTTATCGCGAAATCGACTTTCAAATGCGGAATAACTTAGGATATTTTCCATCAAATTTAAAATACTTTCACATGTCGATACAAATATCGCAATTTTTTGCAATTAATTTTATAAAATATTTATTTATTTTCACTAGACTATTTCTTCAATCAATATTGCTATTGCTGAAAAATTATCTTTAGAATACTTCCTACAAATATTGAATATATTATCACTTATTTCTGAATAATTTATATCCGATCTTGACAGTTCATAAATTAACACTTCAGTATCTAAAGCATTATAAACACCATCTGTACATAAGAAAAGTATATCTCCTTGCGCAATATCCTTACATTCAAGATAAGTTAATTTCGCCTTTCCTAAAACTCCACTAATCGCATTGGTTATGACGTTCTTTTGAGGATGGTGATCTGCTTCACTTCTTTGAATAATCTGAGCATCAACCAATTCTTCAACTAAGGTATGATCACGAGTCATACTAATAACTTTTTGTCCCCTCAAATGATAGACTCTGCTATCTCCAATGTGGCCAATCGATACTGATGATTTGTCAAAATATACAAATGCTAGAGTTGTAGCCATCCCAATCGCGTCTTGATTCGACATTTCAAATCTATTGATCTGTTCTTCACATGTATAAACAATATTTTGAAATCCAAGCTTATCAAGTGATTTCGAATTGTTTTCAACAGCTTGTGATATTACTTCAATTGTCAATTTACTTGCAATATCTCCTTTTGTTGCTCCTCCAACACCATCACAAACAATATATATATTGCTTTTTATTTGTGATGAAGTGGGATAAATTGCATCTTCATTTAGCTTCCGTATCCCTTTGTCAGTGAAACTAAAAACACTTCTAACGGAATTCATATTTTAGGGTAATATTATTGTTTAAGTTTTATTCAGGGTTAATCTAAAAATTCCAATTATCAGGGTCATTCCATATTCTAAATTTATCTTCTCGCTGTTACTAAGTTTCATGCTTCGATGGTCAAGATATACACCATTGGTACTTTCCTTTTCTCCTTGTAATGCAATATCAGAAATATAATATTGAAAATGATTTTGAACATTAACTACTTCAATAACAGCATGTCTTCTACTCACGCTTTGGTGAAATAGATTGATGTCCACATTTGACCTTCCAATGATATTATAACCCAACTTTAACTCAAACTTTGCTCCAGATTCATTGATCAAATATCCTGGTTGTGGTGACTTTTCAGGTTCTGATAAGTCTTGTCTTTTATTCTCATAAAAATGACTCAATTGTGGTTCCGAATTATATTCAGGTTTAACTTGAACATTGAATGGTACATAATTGTCAGAAGGAATAATATAATCTGAACTAGAAGATTGAGATTGTTCCATACTGGTGGAGGGAAAAATTTCAGAATTTAAATTTGGATTGGATTGTAAATTTGGATTGATTTGTTGATCAAAAATATAGCTTGGTGGAGACCCGATCTGATCCTGGAAATTCGAAGACTTTGAATCACCATTTGGATCTTCTGTCTTTATGAGATTTTCTAAATAAATTATGTTAGAACAATAGGGGCAAAAAACACTGGTTTCAATACCCATTACAGTAATTTTTTGATTACAAAACTGATTTGTACATTGAATTACCACTTGAATAAATTTAACTTTGAATTCTTTGACTTTCACCAAATCTTGGAATAGGAGCCTGAGTACTTATCAAGCCTTGAATAGTCAAAGTCAAAGATTCTAAAAACTTTAAAGCTAAAGTAAGTACAAGTGCCATTTCCTCTAAGGGAATTGCTGCAAACTTATTTAATTCTTGGATTGTGTTTCTCAATCCATTAATCGCTCCATCTTTGAGAATATTTCTTGAAAAATCTCTATCAATTGAATCCAAAACGCCTTCAGTAAAACATGCAAAATCACCAAGATAACAAGCCAAATTTATAGGAGGTTCCATTGGCAACATCCATCTAAAAGTACTTTGAGTTGATTTTACAAATTGTAATATCTGACTGCAAAAAATAACTTTGGCTTGATCTTTAGTCCGGTATTCATGCATGACTTGTGTAGATACTTTGGCTATCTGATCTAATATCTTTAAAAAATGATTATGCCATTGTTCCAAAAAAGCATTTCCTTTAATACACAAAGCTGCTGGGATATATCCTTCAATTATATTTCCATTCATCAATTCACCAATTTTCATACGATTGGGACTAATATTCTGAGCAATATGCATTTTATCTTGTGGCACGACTTCAATGTTATAATCAGGTACTAAATACGGAAATCGTATTGGTCTTGTTTGAGCAGGGCCAGCTGCAATTCTATGTGGACCCATCACTAAAAATATATGATAACGCATTGAAGCTTGAATCTGTATTTCAACTGTAGGTGTCTTTATTGGAATTTGTAATTGTTGAACATTTTCTGGCAATATTTCTACTCTATATCCGCCAGGGAAAATTGCTCGACAAGCTATTAGACTTATAACTACTGAATTTAATGAACTTCCTGGTTTTGCCATCAATGAAAATTGACTATAAGGAAGAATTCCATATGAAGAATTAGCTAAAACTGAAGAAGCACGACAATCACGTATACTATCTTCAATAGAATTTTCCATGTGCTGAAAGTGATCTGCATTGAGCTTCATACCGTTTTCCCAGTTGGTAGGAAATGTCTGAATTTTAGGAAAAATCATGTTGCTTTATTTTATTATCTCCTCAAAAGTACAGTTTTATCAGGGTCAAATTTTTGATCGGAAGCCATAAAATTACCATAAATATTGGATTCACTTATGGGTATTCTTTTTACGACAATTGTATCATTTCTTCGAACCTCATTTTGTACCAAACTTAAATTAGGGTCAAGATAGCGATTATTCCTATACCAAGTACTAGGATTCCACCATTTTATTTTAATGTTAAATAACCACCAAAACTCAGGACTACCACCATACTCATTTCCTAAATCTTGTACTGTCTCAAATCCTCTTTTAAATTTCCTCTCTTGCATCATTAATCGAAATATTTGATTCAATGGAACATCTTGTGGAGCCTCAATCCATGGATAAATTGGCCATGAAAACAATCGGTACTCATCGACCAGACTTTTTTTTAATTGAAAATTAACCTGTACTAAATTCCTCCAAGGCCATAATTCAGAATTGACTGGTTCCATTGGATAAGTCCACTGATTCTCTACCAACCTGAATGGAATTTGAGTTATGAAACTCATCAATTTAAAATATAAAAATGGCAATATAAATATCAAAGGATAATCCCATTTGGAAATACTTACATCTACAGCTCTGTCAATAATTAAAAACACTTGAGGACAAAGTGTAAAAGCCATTGATCCAACTATTCCCATCAATAAGCTAAAAATAAACTCTACAAGAAATGAATCTTTTTTATAATCATAAAAATTGTTTCTTGTCCAAGAATATCGATACATAACAATTACATGAACAATACCCAATACTAAAATTATGATCCGATTTATCCATATTAAATTTAGCTTAAAGTAAAATGAATATAAACTATAGCTTATAATAGAAAAAACAAATATCACCACTAATTTATGAACAGCAATGTAAGGGCTAGGCTTTAATTGATTTCTTTTCATCGCCCATACATAAAGAAACAATAAGACGAAAACTAAACCACCCCAAATCAATACTACAATTTCTTTCATGCACTAATTAATTTTTATCTAATTGAATAGTATAGCCTAGATAAGCCTGACCCAACTCAAATCCCCACGTATCGTTTGTCACTTCTATATTTGTAAATGGGATCAAATCCAAAGGTATAAAATAACTGTATAATACTTGCTCTAAAAGTCTTCGATTCTTTCCTAAAGGAAGAAAACTTTCGACCTCATGAAGCATCACACCATAAATTGAAATGATCAAATTCGGAATATCTTCAAAAAAAGATTCTCCAAGAAACGCATCCTCTGAACCTAGATCGATTGTCATAGAATTTTCACTCTTCGGAATTTTAATTTCCTTATTATTCTCAAAATTAATATTTACTGGTTTGGATAAAACAGCTTCAAAACACAATCCTATCAAATCCCAATTTCCAACCAAACGAGATGCTTCAGGTATTATATGTTTTAATATAAAATTTTGTCTCTGATCTAAACAATCTTTATATTGATCTAACTCCCATATTTCATCAATAAAATTAGGAAAATGTTCTGTCCATTCTTGCTCAAGTTCTTCCATATGAATTTGAGGTAAATAGAATGCTTGTTCAAAAGGGAGAAAAAATTTTCTCGCTTCTTTTATTTGTCTTGTATTAGATTGTGTTTTAACAATCGCAGATTCTTCCTCCCCCAAAGATTGAACCATCAATTTTTCTGGAAGATTGTCAAATAGACCAAAGCGATTTACATTAATATACAAAACGCGTTCAATCTCAGTTTGCTTTTCTCTAATTTCTCTAACTTCATATGCACTTTTCCTTTTTAGTGGACCAAGAGGATTGACTATAATTTCTTCAAGTTTCAATTCCTTTCTTGTCAATTTAGATTGACGCATGATTTCAGAAGCAAATGATTCGAGTTTTAAATCAAAATTAGAATCTATCGATAATATATTGCTGTCTTGTTTCATGATTTAACTAACACTTTAATAGGAATAGTATTTGTAGATTTTTGGAAAATAAGTAATTCCATCTGTTGACAAATTCCTTCCCAGTCCAGCTTATTATATTTAGGATTGATGGTCAGTAGAACAATTAATATTCGCATGATTCCATCACCAAATTTTATGTCGGAGCCGACTGATTCCATTATTTCCAAATTATTTATTTTATCAGACAGAAAATCTTTACAAAACATTTTTAAATCTTCCCTTGTCACTATTTTTCCTCTAGAAAGTAATGCAGTCTTCAATGCATCCAATTCTTCAGTGCCATTCAAGGCATTTCTGCCACCTTCTGTCTCTGAAAGCGTAAATATACTGTTACTCTGTAAGGAGATGCTTTCTTTAGTTATACAATTTAATTTTTGATTGGCATATATACCATTGCCTTCTGCTCCGATAGAAGTCCAATATTCCAATCTTACTCTCAAATTTCCCTGCAAGCCAGAATGTAGGAGCACATAGATATCTTTATCTGGCTTTTTTTCCTCTTTAGAGTTTTCAATTTTCTTTTTCAATAATTGATGTAATTCCTCAAGAGACAGTGCATCAGCAGATTTATTTAATATTTCCTGATGAGAAAAATTTTCTTGCAAAACACTTAATACATAGGAAAGTCTCTGCCATGCATTCAATTCATCCCATCTTCCGACACCACCATGACGGATCGTATAACTTGGTAATTTTTCTTCTTTAAATTCTGAAAATGGTTTATATAAAAACACTTTAAATTCTGGTGGCTTTTCTTCATAGACTCTGCGAATAGCCAAGAATGAATCTTTGGGCTGAAGATGTATCCACTTCAGTGTCGATGAATTCATATAGTGATGTTCTCCATTTGCAGCGCCGCATAACTTTCTATTCAATGCAGGAAATACATTAAAAAGGACACTAATTCTTTTTTCAAATTGATCAAAAATCATTGACTGTGGAAAATGAATTTCAATCCAATGCAATGCTGTATCTGGATATTCATTAAACACCATTTCATCTTTAGCATCCTGCATCCAATTCTTCAATTTATCACCTATTGTGTAGAGTTGTGTGGAATCCCACTGCTCTGGTGTACTTGCAAATCTTAAAAATTGGCGTTCATATCTTGTTCTCACTTCTTGATGCAATTTCTCATTACCGTTCACGTAATCTTCTAAGATATAATCCACTTTTGATAATCCAGTTTCAGTGAAAATATATTTCCCATTTAAATAACACTTTACTCCCTTTAAATTTGCAAAAAATTTTGACTTATCATTTGGGTCCTTTTGATTATTTAATAAATCAAAATAAAGTGAAGCTCCAATCCAATCATTAACTTCTCCACTTATACTGAAGCCTATCAAAAGTTTACTAAATTCAATCACACTTTCTTCCTTGGATTTTAATTTACTTGCAGCCCTTTTATTTAAGTTTATAACATCATGATTAGTTGCAAGAAATTCCAATTTTACTGGTAAAATTCTAGTTTCAAATACAGGTGAAAAATTCACTTCCCTGACAGAATCATCATCCTTTATTTGGAAGCCGGTAGTTTCATTCACAATAATATCTTCAGAAATAGCATCACATTTGATCAAGGCATGAGCTGGCTTGGGAAGATGCAAATGTTCAGGTAATAATATTCTAACCAATCGCTCTTGGATACGCATTTCAGATCTATTGATATACTGATACACTTGCTCCAATTCTGAAGCACAAGCCCCAGCAAGGAATCGCACTATTGGATCAAAACGTTGAGCGATATCGCGATCAATATCATCTGAATCTATGCCCCATTCATCCGCAGCCCTAAATAAAATTGACTCGTATATTTCTTTAGATGTGATTTCCATAATTGTTCAAAAATACAAAAATAATAAATCAACTTTTCGTTTTTTAATTAAAATATTTCTTCTAATAAATCATATGATAAACACCATAAGAATGTTGATCTTTTCTTGTCCTACCAATCTGATATTCATCTAGAGAAAGATTTCTTCCTGGACCTTCTGAACCCCCTTTAAGAAGAGACATGCCTCCCTGAAATCTTTTCTTACCATGTAGTTTGGAACCTAAACTTGCATGAAACTTTCCATAGGGATCATTTATTATAAATTTAAATTCAGGACTAAAGATACTCACATGATAATTCTGATAACCTACAACAACTATGATATGTCCTTCTACTCTAGAATGATTGGTACTGAGTAAAACTGGTCGTCGGGAATTTAAACAACTTATAATCTTGGGGATTGCATATTCAATATTTAATGATTCCCTTACAAATATTTTTTTACCTACTAATTCCCTGTTCAACCACCAAACCATATTGTCAATATGATTCTCATACTCCTTTACAGGTCTATCAGGGTGTTCGTTAATTAGCTTTTTTATATCTTCTTCAGATAAGAAGTTTTTTGTCGCATCATAATATACTGCCAACATTTTACAACTTGTGGCTTGACATGTTGTCTCTGTGGGCTGTACAAAATATGGAACTGGTAAAATATATTTCATATAATTAAACTCATTTTAGCGAAATGCTCCTAAGATTGTTTTCTTCATAAAATTCAATTTTTACCATTCCACTTTAAATGGCATTGTTTTTAACTCTTCATCCATATAAGGTCTTAGTGCTGGTGCTGAACCTCTCCACACTATGCTCAATCTTCCTTCATCTGGTTCTATCACAATAGTATGAATTACAGGAGTTGTAGGCTTTAACGTTCCATTTCTTCCATCTACCCAAATCTTTGGTCGGTCTCCTGGAAGTTGCAAAACAAATTCTTGTTTTGTGGGATGGATGTTGGTTAATTTAATTTTTTCGTTGCCTTTGAGATATGGAAATTGGAGTCCAGGATGTGCTCCGTTTGCAGCATTTGAGTAATTATCTCCTTCAATAAAGTTTTCATTCAAAATCTCTTGGGTTAAATATCTTTTTGTTGTCTCTGGTAATTCCTTCACTAGATTAAATTTCCTGTCGAATGGAAATATTCCAAAATAAACTATTCTTGGAAACCACGCAGCATTCACCCAATCTGTCGCCATCGGAATTGGTTGGTTTATCCAATTTTCATATTGATTTATAATCAATTCATTAGGTCTAATAAGGTTATTTATGTCTTCCAAATTTGGTAAATTAAAATCCTCCAAAACACCTTTTTGATTAATAACTGCATATCCTTTTCCACAAGGATTTCGTGGATATCTATATACACTAGAATATTCAAAATTAATATCCCCAAAACTTTTAATAAATGAGGGTGGAATAGGAGGGAGGTCTTGTTCAGCTCTCTGATCAAATCCACCATAAGCGTATGCAAAACTTAATGGAATCTCAGAAATAATTTCTGGTTCAGTAAATACTATTTTATTTGATTGGTCAAAATAAGCTTTTCTATTTCCAATTGCATAAACTGAAAATTTAGATCTATTTTCAACCTCAATACCTACTTCCAAAATCCTTTGATTATTTGATCCTTTTACAGATCCTTTAACTATTAGATCCGTCTTATTTTTTATAGGGTACAAATCAAATTCTTTTTTTATTAATTCACTCCCTTTTTCATAGCATTCTTCTTCAATATTCAAAGCACTGTCTTTCCTTTGATGACACAAACCACTTTCATCAAAACTATAAGTTACTTTTTTCAACACAACCAAAGAAAAATTTTCCTTTATATGATTATTTTGTTGGATTGAGAATTGAACTTGACTTGGATTGGATAGATTCATTGAATTATTTTTTTTAAAAACTATTTTCAGGACCTGTACCATAAATACTATCAAAAGTTTCAGCATATGAATTAGTCCTACTATATACATAATCTTCAATACTATTGCCACTTATACTAACTTTGTCCAAGACAATTCCTCTCCCTACCGATAACAATTCACTCCCGATTTCATTACCTATTATTGCAGAAACTATTGGTGCATTTGTAGTTCCCAAATATCTACCTAATGCATTTGTAAGTGGAGTGGCAACATGAATATTACTTGAAACAGATCTTAGAAACAATCTACTACCCAATGAATTTAATGATTGAGGAAATACATTTGAAATAGGTAAACTAGTAGCAAAACTAAAGAAATATGAAAATGCTATCTCTATTGCCATCTGTAGTAACCCTGCTAATGCTCCAGCTAAATAATCCCCTATACTCATTCCTGCTCTAACCGTGGTTAAAGCTGGAACATACCCTACAGGATATGACACAGGCGCGGCGCAATTTAAATTAAGGTTTGCAACCGATAAACATGCTGTAACGGTGGGTTTTCCATTTGTGATCACTGTTGAAGCGGTAAATAATGACTTAGAAGAACTAAATATTGTAATGATTGGATAGAGAACATTTGCCAAATTCCCAAAATGAGGATTAAAATACCCACAATCTGTTTGTTGAAGCATTGGTGGAAAATAAAATGTAATTACTTTTCCCATGGAAATAGTGTCAGCATCACCTGAATACTTTGCCTTTAAAGACAGAATTCCATGTCCTAAAAAAGAAATTTGAAAATAAGGACTGCGAAATGGTATTGGACTTGGAGGAACTATAGTAGCATGTAGCTCTGGAAGTACACTCCACATTGGATCGATCATTTTCAAAACACCACAAGGAACCATTCTATTTTTATATTTAATTTATAAATATTTCTCTTTTTTCCTTTGCTTTAAACTTATAATTAAAAGCATATCGATAAGTAATAAAAGCTCTATTCTCATCAGGCTCGATACCAATTTGATCTATGTAAAATTTTCGATTATATTCATTGTCTGCAAATCGCAATTTCAATTTCATGTCCATATTTGGAATTTTAAATTGAAATTTTCCTTTTGCATTCATCCCTGTAATTACTATATTATCACCAGGCAATAAACCATTTGTTATCATCCCTAAATAAGCATCATTGTAAAGAATTGGAGATAGTTTTGTAGGTGAATTTTCTGGCTTTCCATTTAATCCAAGTCCAATTTTTATTCGCTTCTCACACCATCTGGTCGCGCAAACTCCAACTGGAGAAGGTTTGTCTTTCCAACTATTTATTAAATTATTTGGATCTTCTATATTAGGTAACGGCTTACCATGTAGACTATCTTTATTGACTGCATAACCTTTTCCATCTGGATTAAATGGATACGGTACCATTAACCCATCCCAAAGATCAAACCCTCCATAGGAATTGCAATTTGACAATAGTATTTTATCAAATGCTTTAGGATCCGTTATATTGTATTTCAATAATCCAAGATCCCAATGCCGATCTCCAAAAACCTTAATAGAATTTGAAAATTTCCCTGGAATATTTACTTCTACATCTGTAAATTTTACATTCTTTTCCTTTCCACCATAAGCATATCCAAATAAAAACAGATCAATTCCTCCCCTTTTAATTACTGCCTCATTTATTAAGCTCCCATAAATTGTTTCTTGAGGATTTGCTTCTAATTTCCAAAATGGATCCATTGTGATCGCAGTCGCCATACCTTCCTCAATAGAATAATTTACTCTCAATGCTATAGATGCCGCAAAATTATCATCCAATAAAGCTGCTCT
>Ga0138256_10004342_pt1 | contig 15085 bp, 12 predicted proteins | sample KNB2016incub_MG_FD_105486 | JGI IMG/M metagenome (GOLD analysis project Ga0138256, IMG submission 105486) | Active sludge microbial communities from wastewater in Klosterneuburg, Austria - KNB2014incub_MG | ecosystem: Engineered > WWTP > Activated sludge > Unclassified | place: Austria... | reverse complement strand
GGTGCCCATGGCCACCTGGCTGTTGCGTAATGAAGGGGCAAGCCTGCCCCAGTCCCAGCATTTGCAGAAGTTTTCCAGCGTCGTGCTCCTCGGTGATTTTCTCGAGAAGCCGGAAGACATTGCCGCGACCGTGCGGAACCTCGCCTCGCGCGGCGTCTCCGGGCACATTGTACAGATCAACGACCCCGCCGAAGAAACCCTGCCCTATGGCGGGCGTATCGAATTCCACGCCATGGATGGCCCGCTCAAATATCTCGCCGGCAAGACCGAACTTCTGCGCGACGCCTATGGCGAAAAATTTGCCGCCCAGCGCGAAGCCGTGCGCCGCATTGCCCATGGCGTAAGCTGGACCTTCACCTTGCACCACACCGACCAGTCGCCGGCAAAGCTCCTGATGATGCTCCATGGCCTGGTTGGCGGGGCAAAGAGCCGGGCATTTGACCTGGGCGGCATCGCATGATGGCCTTCCTCCAGGCGCTGACCTTCACCACGCCCGTAGCACTCGCCGGGCTGCTGCTGCTGCCGGTCATCTGGTGGCTGCTGCGCTTCACCCCGCCCAAGCCCCAGACCGTAAAATTTCCGCCGTTGCGCCTGCTCCTCGAATTGGTGAGCAAGCAGGAGCAGCCCGACAAGACACCCTGGTGGCTCATGCTGCTGCGCCTGGCGATAGCGGCACTCGTCATTCTCGGCGTGTCACATCCTTTCTACGCGCCAGGCAAAACTGCGGCAGGAACCAGCGCCCCTCTCCTCATCATTGTCGATGATACCTGGGCGGCGGCCAAGGACTGGACCCTGCGCCGCACCATGCTGAATGAAATCGTCGCCGAAGCGCGCGAAAACGATGTGACCCTCACGCTTGCCACCACTGCACCGTCTGCCCGCGAAGCGGATATTGTGGCGCGCGATACCGATGCCATGCTCAAACAGATCGCAGCACTCGAACCCAAGGCCCTGGGCCCGGACCGCGCCAAACTTCTGGCGCGCTTGAAAACCGGTTTTGCGGCCGCCGCCTCATTGTATGTCGTCTGGCTCAGCGATGGCCTGGACCAGGCCTCGGCCACCGCATTTGCCGAAGGCCTTGCCGGCCTTGCAGGCGGCAGCGCCCAGGTCGATGCCATCTTGCCGGATGCCGCATCCCTGCCCCTGGCCCTTGCGGCACCCTCGGCGGAAGGCGGCCAGTTCAAGGTCCATCTCCTGCGCTCTCCATCCGCCGGGTTGCGCCAGGCAAACATCCGCGCCGTGGCCGCCAATGGCCGCAGCCTTGCCGACGTCCGGCTGGAATTTGCCGGCAATGCGGCTGAAGCCGAAGCGGCCCTCGATCTGCCCCTTGAACTCCGCAACGAAGTGCAGCGCCTGGAAATTCTGGGGGAGCGCAATGCGGCCGCAACCTACCTTTTCGATGACCGCTGGCGGCGCAAGACCATAGCGCTCCAATCCGGCAGTTCGCTGGAAGATGCCCAGCCCCTGCTCTCGCCGCTCTATTATGTCTCGCGCGCCCTGGAACCCTACGCCCGGATATCCGAGCCGGAAGATGCCGCACAGTTGAAAGAGCAGCTCGAGGCCGGCCTCTCCATGCTGGTGCTGGCCGACATCGGCGTGATCCCCGCCGAAACTGCGGACGCCATCAATCCCTGGCTCGAGCGCGGTGGCGTGCTGCTGCGCTTTGCCGGTCCCCGCATGGCCGGCGCCCAAGATGAACTCGTGCCTGTTACGCTTCGCAGCGGCGGCCGAGCCCTGGGTTCTGCCTTAAGTTGGGAGGAACCACAGAACTTGCAGGCCTTCCCCGATGCTGGCCCCTTTGCCGGACTGCCGCTTGATCTGAATGTTGCCGTGTCGCGCCAGGTGTTGGCCGAACCGGACATGGATTTGCCCGGCCGGGTATGGGCAAGCCTTGCCGATGGCACGCCATTGGTCACCGCCAGGCGCCAGGGCAAGGGCCTCATTGTTCTCTTCCATGTGACCGCCAATGCCGACTGGTCGAACCTGCCGCTCTCCGGCCTCTTTGTGGAAATGCTCCGCCGGATCAATGATCTTGCCCCGGGTGCGGGCGGTGGCGCTGCCGCCGGAGCATCAAGCGGCGATGACCGCGCCGCCGCCTTTGTCCCGCGCCTTGCACTTTCCGCTGCCGGTGAACTCACTGAACCGCTGCCGGACTCCAAACCGATCCCGCCTGCCGCCATGGAAAACGCAAAGCCGACGCCGGAAACCCCTGCCGGCCTTTACAATCGCGGCAGCGCCGAACGCGCCATCAATCTCCTGCCTGATCGCCAGGCCATGAGCGCCATCACCGCACTTCCCGCTGGCGTAACTCTCCGCTCCTTTGCCACGGCGCCGCGCCAGCCCCTGGCGCCCGTGCTCTTTGGTTTCGCCTTCCTGCTATTCCTTGGCGACACGCTGGCCGCACTTGTCCTTGGCGGCGGCTGGCACCGCTTGCGCGGCATGGCGGCAGCCCTTGTTGTTGTCCTCGTCATTCCCAACGATCCAGCCATGGCCCAGCAGACCGATGACTATGCCCAGAAGGCGACAGAGGAAACCCGCCTGGCCTTTGTCCGCACCGGTGACGACACGGTGGACAGCATCAGCGAGCAGGGCCTGGCGGGCCTTGGCCTGATTCTGACAGACCGCACGTCAGTCACCCCTGGCAGCCCCATCGGCGTGAACATCGAGACCGACGAAATCGTATTCTTCCCGCTGGTCTATTGGCCGGTGCTGGATGGCGCTGCTGTGCCAACCCCCGCCACGCTTGCCAAGATGGATGTCTACATGAAGAACGGCGGCACCATTTTTTTCGATCTCCGCGATGATGCCATGGGCCTCGAGAGCCTGTCGGGAGCGGCCACCGGGGCAACCGATGCGCTGCGCCGCATTCTCGCCAAGCTTGATATTCCACCGCTTGAGCCGGTGCCGGAAAACCACGTGCTGACCAAGGCCTTTTATCTCCTGCGCGACTTTCCCGGCCGCTACGCGCGCGGCCAGCTCTGGGTGGAACGCAGCGATTCAACCGCCACCAACAATGTTGACGGCGTGAGTTCCATTATCATCGGCAGCAACGACTATGCCGCCGCCTGGGCCCTCGATGACAACAGCAATCCGCTCTATGCCGTGATCCCCGGCAATGACCGCCAGCGCGAACTGGCGTTCCGCACCGGCATCAACATCGTAATGTATGCGCTCACCGGAAACTACAAGGCCGACCAGGTCCACATTCCGGCCCTGCTGGAAAGGCTGGGGCAGTAGCATGAACTACACCATTTCATTCGCCCCCTTGCTTCCCCTGCTTTGGCTTTCAATACTTGGCATGGCTGGCCTGGTGCTGATCGCGGTTTCAGCCTTTGCCCGCACCCGCGGCTGGTGGTTGCGCGGGCTGGCAATGGCGCTCCTCCTTGCAAGCCTTTCAAATCCCACCCTGCGCCACGAGGACCGCGAAGCCCTCAATGACATTGCTGTCGCCGTGATCGACCGCAGCCAAAGCCAGCTGGCGGGCGCGCGCATGCAACAGGCCGATGAAGCGGAAGCCGCCCTCAAGGCTGCCACGGCAACCCTGACCAATACGGAGTTGCGCGTGGTGACCGTGCAATCCGGCCTCAATCCGCAGGAGGATGGCACAAGGCTGTTTACCGCCCTGAACCGCGCCCTGGGCGATATCCCGCCCGAGCGCTTTGCCGGCGCACTATTGGTAACCGATGGCCAGGTACATGACGTTCCTCCTGATGCCAGCAAGAGCGGTATCAACGGCCCGCTGCACGGCCTGTTGACCGGCAGCCAGACGGAGCGTGACCGCCGCGTGGTGATCGAGCAGGCCCCACGCTTCGGCATTGTCGGCGATGCGCAAATCCTGCGTTTTAGGGTGGATGATGTGGGCGGCGGCGGAGAGCCTGTTGAGGTTACGCTCAAACTCGGCACCAGCGAGCTGCAAAGCCTGACCGTGACGCCGGGCGTCAGCGCCGAAGTGCCGATTACGCTGAACCACGGCGGACAAAACATCGCCGAGATCGTGGCGCCCCCCATGCCCGATGAAATATCGCTGCAGAACAATCGCGCCATCGCCGTCGTCGAGGGCATCCGCGACCGCCTGCGCGTGCTCCTCGTGTCGGGCGAGCCTCATCCGGGCGAGCGTACCTGGCGCAACCTGCTGAAGGCCGATGCCGCGGTCGATCTCGTCCATTTCACCATTCTGCGCCCGCCGGAAAAACAGGATGGCACGCCCATCAACGAACTCGCCCTCATCGCCTTCCCGACCCGCGAACTTTTCGTCGAGAAGCTCGACCAGTTCGATCTGGTGATCTTTGACCGCTATCACCGCGAGGCGGTTCTGCCCGAAGCCTACATCATGCAGATCGCCCGCTATGTGAACGAAGGCGGCGCCCTGCTGGTGGCCGCAGGACCTGAATTCGCCAGGGACGATGGACTCTACAGCACGCCCATGGCCGATGTTCTGACAGCTTCGCCCACCGGCGAAGTTCTTGACGGGGCGTTTCGCCCCAAGGTGACCAGGCCTGGAACCCGCCATCCCGTGACCGGTGGCCTGCCCGGCGGTGAAGCGGCTAATCCTTCCTGGGGTAAATGGTTCCGTGTCGTTGAAACCACAGCACCTGAAATCGAAACCCTCATGTCCGGCCTTTCCGACAAGCCGCTGCTGGTTCTGTCGCGCCGCGGCGATGGCCGCACCGCCCAGCTTCTCTCCGACCAAAGCTGGCTCTGGGCCAGGGGCTATGATGGCGGCGGCCCGCAAACCGAACTGTTGCGCCGCCTCGCCCACTGGCTGATGAAGGAGCCCGACCTGGAAGAAGAAGCCCTGAGCGGCAGGCAGCTCGGCCGTGAACTGACAATCACCCGGCGCACCATGGCGGATGCGGCAGAACCGGTGACCGTCACCGCGCCGTCCGGCGCTGCGGCCACAGTGAGCCTGACCGAAAAAACTCCCGGCCTCTGGCAGGGCAGCCTGAAGGCCGATGAGGCCGGCATGTATTCCCTCAATGACGGCAAGCTGCAGGCCGTGGCCGCAACCGCTGCCGGAGATGCGCGCGAGGCGCAGGATATTCTGGCAACGCCAGCCAGGCTCTCGCCCGTCACCCAGGCAACCGGAGGCGGCCTGACCTGGCTCGAGGACGGCCTGCCACGCCTCATCAAAATCTCCGGCGACCGGCAAATGGCGGGCTCCGGCTGGCTCGGCCTGAAAGCCAACGGGGCCTACCGCGTCACCGCCGTGAGCGAGGTTCCCCTGTTCGCTTCCCTACTGGCACTGGGCGCTTTGCTTCTGGCGTTCTGCCTGATGTGGTACCGCGAAGGGCACTGAAATCTCGGCAAAGCGAAAGGGCGGCAACACCAGTCCCTGCATCCCCTGCAAAGCACCAGGGACAAGCTCGACATAAAGAAAGCGTGCCGGATCGACGGGCCCCGGCAGGGTCAGCTGGCCTTCCGGCAGTTTCTGGAAGCCAACGCGCGCATAATAGGGCGCATCGCCCACCAGAATCACAAACCTGTGCCCATATCCCTTGGCGAGCCCCAGGCCTTCCCGCATGAGGGTCAAACCGACACCGAGGTTCTGCCGTTTGGGATGCACCACCAGGGGGCCGAGCAGCAGTGCCGGCGTTCCCGTGCTGCCAATGGCCAGCGGCCAAAAGCTGATGGATCCTGCCAGGCCAACCTCCGCATCGCGGACCACCAGCGACAGGCCATCGGCCGGCGTGCTCCCTTCCCGCAAACGGTAGGAGGTTTTCACCCGGCGCTCGATGCCAAAGGCAATATCGAGCAACTGCTCAATGAGGGGCTGATCCGATTCTTTCGTGGTTTCGACGGGAAATGAGGCGGCCATCGTGATTGACTTCCATGATGATTGTTGGGGGCCCGGCCCCACTTCACAGGATCACGAATAAAGGTGAAGGAATCCTATGCGGTCCAGGCAGGCGAAAGGGCTGCAGCAGCGCTGGCTCGTCGTCGTGAGGATATGGTCACCGGAAGGATCATGGGACGCCGCCATACAAGGCGCGGGCATTCAGGTCAAGGCCTACCAGCGGTGGCCAATGTCTTGCTTTGCGATGATTTCATCCAGGCGCCGCCGGGTTCCGCCCGTCGTGCCGTCCGGGAGCCGGTCTGTCGCGAAAAACTGCCGGTGCGAAATCTCCAGTGAGGGCGCCCAGGGCGCCTGGGTGAATTTGCGCAAGGTGAACACCGCCACGTGGTCTCCCGGGAACAGCTCATCATTCAGGCAAATGCCCTGCAGGACCGGCTCCTCCTGCGCGATGATTCCCGCCTCTTCGCGGATTTCGCGTTTTGCCGATTCAAAGAGTGTCTCGCCCCGCTCGACCCCGCCGCCTGGCAGGAGCCATCCCGTCCCGTAGGAGTGCCGCACCAGAAGGACCCGATTTTCATCATCAAATACCGCGGTTCGCGTGCCCAACGTAAGGCCTCGTGTTTGCCTGTATAATGGCTGCAACACAACCTTTGAGGATAGTTTGAGGAGAATGCTCTTTATCATTCCAAGCAGTTAACCGTGGCAAGCTTGAGTTCGCAAGGCATAGGCCCTATTGCTCGCAAGGCAATCTCAATCGTGTGATCCAACTTCCATTCATGAAGCAGCTTCTCACCATATTCTTCAGAGCCGAAGGGACAAGGCCCTGGATCGTGCTTGCCTGCCTTCTGATTGCCAGCCTGTCGGAGGCCCTGGGCATCAGCACCCTCCTGCCCGCCATCAATACCATTCTGGGTGACAATGCCGCCGATACGCCAGGAATCGGCCGCAGCATAAAGGTGTTTATTGAATCGATGGGAATAACGCCCAACCTTGGCAATCTTCTGATCATCATCGTGTCCCTGCTCGTGCTGAAGTCGGTTATCGTCTTCGGCGCCCTTGCCTATTCCGGAATCACCGGGGCCCGCGTCGCCATCAATCTGCGGCGCAGGCTCATCAAGGCCATCTTCGATGCGCGTTGGAGTTTCTATGCCGAGGAAAGTGGCGGGCGTTTTGCCAATGCCATCAGCAATGACGCAACCCGCGCCGGTGATGCCTATCAGTTCGCCGCCGTTGTCATGGCCGGGGGCCTGCAGCTCATGACCTTTTCGGTGGTCGCCCTCCTGATTGACTGGCGCATCGCCATCGTCGGCGGCGTGGCCGGCCTTTTCATCGCGCTCGTGATGAGCAGGCTTATCCGCGTCCTGAAGCAATCCGGCTACAAGCAGACAGACCGCGTATCCAGCCTCACCGTGGACATGGTGGACATGCTGAACAACATCAAGGCGCTTAAGTCCATGGACCGCTATGGCACGATGGTCGAAGGCCTCTCCGGAATTCTGAAACGCATCAAGCGCAGCCTGATCACCATCCATCTGGCCAAGAACGGCGTGACACAGGGAAGCGACGCCCTGCAGAACCTGATGACGGGGGTCTTCATCTACACCGCCTATGTGCTGTTTGGCTTGAGCCTGCCGGAGTTGCTGGTGACCGGCATCGTGTTTTTCCAGATCGTGAACAACCTCACCAAACTTCAAAAACAACTGCAGGCGGCGGTCGTCGTCGAAAGTGCCTATGTGCGCACGATGGAACTGATCAAACGGGCAGAAGGAGAGAAAGAAGTCCATACGGGCGCTTCCGCGCCGGATCTCGGCACGGGATGCAGGTTCGAGGACGTGACTTTTGCCCATGCCAAGGCCCCAGTGGTGGTAAGCGCCACATTTGATATTCCCGCAAACCAGATCACCGTGCTGCAAGGACCGTCCGGGTCGGGAAAGACCACGCTCATTGATTTGCTCATCGGGTTGAACACGGCGCAGAAGGGCAGGATTCTCATCGGTGGCAAACCCATTGAAACCATCGATATCAAGGCGTGGCGCCAAAGCATCGGCTATGTGCCCCAGGAACTCATGCTTTTCCATGACACCATCCAGGAGAACATCAGCCTTTCCAACCCCAATGTTTCCACCGAAGCGATCATGGCAGCGCTTGACCAGGCCGGCGCCAGGGACTTCATCGCCTCCCTGCCGCACGGTCTCGAAACCGACGTGGGTGAAATGGGTGGCAGGCTTTCTGGCGGGCAGCGCCAGCGCATCGCACTTGCCCGCGCCCTCGCGACAAATCCCAAGATCCTCATCCTTGACGAAGTCACCAGCGCCCTGGACCCGGACACCGAAGCGGAAATCGTGAACAACATTGCATCCCTGCGCGGGCGCTATACGATCATCGCCATCACCCACCGGCCCGCCTGGACAAAAATTGCCGACAGGCTTTACACGATTTCCAAGGGCCATGTATCACCACCGAAGGCAGCGCCAAAGCGCAAGAGCAGCAAACGATGAGCGTCAGCGTCAGGCCGGTTCTCTCAAAGCGGGACAAAAAACTTTTCCTCGACGTGCCCTTCGCGCTCTATGGCAAAGGCTCCAACTGGGTGGCGCCACTCTATTTTGAGCGCTTCGAACACCTTGATCCGAAGAAGAATCCCTATTTTGAGCACGCCGAAGGACAGCTCTTCCTGGCGGAAATCGATGGCAAGCCAGTGGGCCGCATTTCAGCTCAGATCGACCGTCTGCACCTTGAGCGCTACCGCGATGCCACCGGCCACTTTGGCTTTCTCGAAGCGCCTGATGATCCCGAGGTTTTTGCTGCCTTGTTTGGCGCGGCCGGGAACTGGCTCAAGGCCCGCGGCATGAAAACCGTGCGCGGCCCGTTCAACTTCTCAATCAATGATGAAATGGGCCTGCTGGTCGACGGCTTTGACCGCCCGCCCAATATGATGATGGGCCATGCCCTGCCCTATTACGCGGCCCGCGTTGAAGCGGCAGGTTTCACCAAGGCCAAGGACGTCATCGCCTATTATTATGACGACAAGAACCCCCTGCCCAAATTGCTTTCCGTTGCCTATGAGCGGGCCATGAAGTCATCTCATATCAGCGTTCGCCCGATTGATAAGAAAAACCTCTCGCGTGATCTGGAGATAATTCTCTCCATCCACAGTGATGCCTGGTCCGACAACTGGGGCTTCATTCCCTTTACGCCCAAGGAGCTCAAGGCCCTCGGCGACAATCTCAAGTTCCTTGTCACCGGGGAGTTCATTGCCATTGCCAGCTATAAGGGTGAGCCCGCGGCATTTTCCGTAACCCTGCCAAACCTCAATGAATGGATCGCCGGACTGGACGGCAAGCTGCTGCCCTTTGGCTGGGCCAAGCTGGCATGGAATCTCTTTGGCCGCGCCCCCAATTCCGTGCGCATGCCGCTCATGGGAGTGCGCAGGAAATTTCATGGAACGATGGCAGGTTCCTCCCTGGCGCTGGCCGTCATCGAAACCGTCCGCCGCTATCACATCTCACGCGGCACCGGCAGCAGCGAACTCTCGTGGATTCTGGAAGACAACCAGCCCATGCGCCACATGCTTGAGGAGATGGGGGCAATTCCTTACAAGACCTATCGCATCTACGAAAAGGCAATCTAGTGGCAAAGCAGTGGATAGCGATTGTCCTGGCCGCCGGGCGGGGACCCAATGATCCCATGGCGAAAGCCTATGGCGTGAGCCATAAATGCGCCCTGCCTGTCAACGGCGTGCCGATGCTGCAGCGGGTCGTGGACGCCCTGAGGCAATCACGGTCTGTTGCCGCCATCTCCATTTCCATTGAAGATCCAGCCATTGTGCTTGCGGCCCTGGCAAAACAGGATCCCGGCATTTCCATCATGGCTTCGGAACGGTCCGCCCCCCTCTCGGCCATCGTTGCCATCAGGAAGCACGCGACATATCCGGTGCTGCTGACGACGGCGGACCATGCCTTGCTCACGCCCGGGATGATAGATTATTTTTGTGGGGAAGCAGGGCGGAATGGCGCCGATTTTTCCGCCGGGCTCGCACGCGCCGAAACTGTCCTCGCCGCGTATCCGCAATCGGTCCGCACCTTTTTCAGGCTTGGCAGGGACCGGGTTTCAGGCTGCAACCTCTTCGCCATCGGCAATGAGAATGGCCTGCGCATTCTGGAGAAATGGCAATATCTCGAACAGTCGAGAAAAAAGCCCTGGCGCCTGGTTGCCGCCTTCGGCTGGCTTGCCCTCATCCGCTTTGCGTTGGGACTGTTGTCGCTCGATGGCGCTTTCAGGATTGTCTCCACCCGCCTTGGGCTTGCTGCAAAACCGGTCCTCCTGCCCTTTGCCGAAGCTGCCATTGATGTGGACAAGCCCTCGGATCTCGCGTTGGCCGAGGCGATTCTGAAACTGCGGAACTAACCCCAGCTGGCAACCAGTTGCCGCGCCTGCTGCAGGTCGACTGGAAAATCAACTTCGCACCATTGCAGTCCGTTAATCGGGATGGTGCGGATTTCGGTTTTCTTGGCAAGCGAGCCGATCGCCGAAGGAAACCACTGCTTGAGCGCCTGCGGATCACGCATGGCGCGCTCGAGTGTCTCGACATAAGCCTTGGAGCCTTCGCCGCGGAAAACATAAAAGCCGATGGCCTCCGCATCCACCGTATCGACTGGCAAAGTCTTGCCGATTTCAGTCAGGCGCCCGCGGTCAAGAATGACTTTCATGTCATCGCTGTCATAAGCCTGCTTGAGATTGGTGGCCACGCCGACCGGACCCGCCGGAGCTGCCAGAAGCTTCTCGACGAGGTCGCTGCGAAACACATTGTCGCCGTTCACCTGGATGAAATCGCCGGACATGGAGGCGCGCGCCATCCAGCAGCTCGCCAGATTGTCGGCAACCGCATAGAAGGGATTATATATGGTGGCAATCGCAACACCGAGGTTCCGGGCAATTCGCGCCAAAGCCTCCTCCATGCGCTGCGCCCCATAACCGGTCACAACCGTGAAGTCCTTGAGCCCCTTTGCCGCGAACGCCTCGATTTGCCGTTCGATCAATGTTTTGCCCCCAATGTCGAGAAGGGCCTTGGGAACTTCCGTGGTCAGTGGCAAAAGCCGTTTGCCCTGGCCTGCTGCAAGAATAACTATACGCACAATGCTTGAATCCACGTCTAACAGAAGGGTAAGTACGGACTGCTCATTCGCACCCGATTCCCCGGAAGTCAACGGAAGCTAAGATTTGGCCCTAACGCTCGCTCATCTGTCGGATGTCCATTTGGGGCCATTGCCGCCCGGCGCCGCCTGGCAGAATTTCGCCCTGAAACGCCTGGTCGGTGCGGTGAACTGGAATTGGAGAAGACACAAACAGCACGACCGTGCCATTTCCAGCAGCCTTGTCGCCGACATTGTGGCAGCCAGCCCTGATCACGTCGCCTTCACTGGCGACCTGCTGAACCTATCGGCCTACGCTGAATTCCCCCGCGCCGCGCGCTGGCTGCAGAGCTTTGGCGATCCCGCCTGGATTTCCTATGTGCCCGGAAACCACGACGCCTACGTGCCCGTGCCGTGGAAACACGGCCTTGCCCATCTCGCCCCTTACATGACCGGAGACATGGCAGCACCCGGTTCGCAGGCGTCATTCCCCTATGTGCGGCTGCGCCGCAATCTGGCGCTGATTGGCTTGAATTCGGGCGTTCCCCAATCCCTGACCCGGGCGGCGGGCGCCCTCGGCCCCAAGCAGCTCGAAGCGCTGCCGGGAATATTGCATGACTTGAAGGCCAAGGGCTATTACCGGGCCGTCATGATTCATCATCCTCCCCTGCCGGGCCTCGCGCCGCCGCGAAAAGCCCTCCGTGATGCCGCTCAATTGCGCGACATTTTGGCAAGCGAAGGGGCGGAACTGGTGCTGCATGGACACAACCACCAGCAAATGCTCAATGTTCTTGCAGGCCGTGACGGCGATATTCCGGTTATTGGCGTGCCCTCCGCGTCCATGAATGAAACGGGCCACGCTGAACCCGCCGCATGGAACCTCTATGAAATCAGCCGCAATCAGGGCACCTGGGTGACCCACGTTTCAATACGGGCATGGGACCCCAAGTCCCGCCGGATGCTGGCCAAAAACCACTTCACCCTTCCTTCCTGAGCCCGCTTCGGGGTAAGTTGCCGGCCATGAACGCCACGATGCAGAAATTTGGCTATCCCGGCAGTCTGGTTAAGGAACACCACCACTGGTGCGTCCTGCTGCGCCCGCAACAGGTAACGCTTGGCAGCCTGGTGCTTGCCGCAAAATCCGAAGCCACGGCGTTTTCCGATCTGCCGCCCACCGCTTTCGCCGAACTTTCAATCGTGGTTACCGACATCGAGCAAAGCCTGCGCAGGTTCAATCCCTATGACAGGATCAATTATCTCATGCTGATGATGGTTGATCCGCATGTGCACATGCATGTGCTGCCGCGCTATGCCAGGCCGCAGTTCTTCGATGCGACGGAGTTTCCCGATGCCGGCTGGCCCGGCCCTCCCGACCTCAAATCCGCCCCAGTGCTGACTGACAAGCTGCGCAAAAACCTGTTATGGACCCTGCAGCTGCGGATGTCTGGAGAATCATAAGCCTGTGCTGACCATTATCGACCGCTATGTCCTCAGGCAGGTGGCAAAGCCATTGGCAACAGCCATGGCGATCGGTTTGCTCATGCTCCTGGCCGAAAGGCTCGTGCGCCTGCTCGATACAACGCTCGGCAAGAAGAATTCCTTTGGCGTGGTCTTCGAATTGCTCGCTTATCTCGTGCCGCATTATCTCGGAACCGCCATTCCGGCGGCCCTCTTCCTCGGCCTTCTGTTTGGCTTCAACAAGCTGTCAAAGGACAGCGAAATTGACGCCATAATGGCCACCGGAACCGGCCTGCACCGGCTGACCCGGCCGGTCATCTTGCTTTCGCTGGCCCTTGGGGCTCTTTCGCTTTTTATTGTTGGCTGGCTCCAGCCGCAGACCCGCTATGCCTACCGCTCGGTCCTGTTTGACGTGAAGAATGTGGAGGTTTTCTATCTCGCCGAGGAAGGCGTCTTCATGCAGGCAGGCACCCGCACCTTCATTCTTGACAAACTGAATCGCTCAAGCAACACCTTCGATCATGTTTTTCTCTTCGATTACCGTGGCCCATCGGGGCTGGATACACTTACTGCTTCATCGGGAATGCTGATCCCTCTTGACGGCGACCGCCGCCCGGTTCTGCGCCTGGACAACGGCCATCGGCTGAAACTTGACCGTTGGCCCAGCCTGGACGGCAAGGCCGAGATTCCGCAGGCTACCGTTGTTGAATTTGCCACCACTGATACCCCGCTAGGAAGAGTGTCCGACAGCATATTCCGTCCGCGCGGCGAAGATGAGCGCGAACTCACCCTGCCTGAGCTTTACACCCAGCTTGACACGCCGCCCAAAGGTTCCTCTCGCAATTCCATGCTGGCGGAACTGCACAAGAGAATTGTCAATGTCGTCACTTTTTTCATGCTGCCCCTGCTCGCCGTGCCCTTTGCGATCGGTCGCCAGCGCAGTCAGCGCGGCTATCGTTTCGGCTTGGCCATGGTCATCGTTGTGGCTTTCCACGAAATCATCGAGCAGGGGGCCCTGACCACCAGGATGAGCGGGATCACCCCCTGGATAACCATGTGGCTGGCTTTCGGGCTGATCACCGCCTTCGCAATTTGGCGGTTCTACATCACCTGTTTCACCCTGAAGCCGGATCGCATCGGCGGTGTCGTTGACACGTTTGGAGCAGGCATAGGCCGCCTTTGGCTTCCGCTGGCCCGGCGAATTGGATGGGGAACAAGGTCATGACGACCATCGGCTGGATGCTCACCCGGATGATTGTCACCCGCTTTCTCGGCATACTGTTCGGCATTGCCATTTTTGTGCTCACCCTTGAGGTTATCTCCTACGCCAAGGAAATCCTGGCCCTCGACCACGGCAGTTCCAGCATCATTTTCAAATACATTTTGATGCGGGCCCCCGCCACTCTTGCAACATTCCTGCCCATCAGTGTTTTGCTGGCTCTCCTGCTCACCCTTACCGAACTGAGCTACCGCAACGAGATTTCCGCCATCTGGGCATCGGGCGCCTCGCCGCGCCGCCTGATCATCATGTTGTTGCCGCTTGCCTTTGTGACCGGGGGCATGAATTTTCTTCTGAATGACCAGGCCATTCCCGCTGCCGCCCCGCAATTGAAGGAGTGGGGCGTGGCCGACTATGGCGAGAAGAAACTGAAGCTCGGTGAACGCGATCCCATCTGGATGAGATCCGGCACCGACATTTTGCGTGCAGCCTCTTCCAACCCGCAATCGACCATGCTTGAGGACGTCATCATCTTCCGCCGGGACACAAATGGCATCCTGCGCGAACAGATCGTTGCCAAGACGGCGGAACTCCAGGGTGACCGCTGGAACCTCAGGAACGTGATCGTATATTACCGCGAAAACCTGCCTGCCAACCGTCTGGACAGTCTGGTTTATTCCGGAGCCATGAAGCCTGCCGCGGCGGGCGCCCGTTCCGGCGATCCGGAGGAGATGACCATTTCCGATCTCAATTATTTCATTGCCAATTCCGGTTTCGGAATTCGCCCCGTCTGGGTCTATGAAACCTGGTGGCAGAAGCGCATCTCCCTGTTCTTCGCAACCCTGGTGATGATCGCCATCTGCATTCCAATCGCCACCCGCTTCCGCCGCGGCGGCGGCCTCGGTGTGCTGTTTGCCACCGGCGTTGGTCTTGGCTTCATGTATTTTGTGGCGGATGGTCTGGCCCTCACCATGGGTGAATTGGGATTTGTCAGCCCATGGATCGCGGCATGGATGCCTGTCCTGACCTTTGGTGCCCTGGCGACAGCCCTCAGCCTTCGCATCGACAGGGTTTAGCATGACGACGAAGCCAAGGGCCAAGCCCGCAAAGAAGTCGCCAGCGAAAAAGCTGCGGAGAGAGCCCGTCCCGGAAACGGTCAGCATTCCGAAAGCCGAAGTGCCAAGGGCGCCTATTCATTTCAGCCCGGTGCTCTGCATCTTGAATGCCCCGCAACAGAAATTGTGGTCACTGTCCCTGGCGGAACGGCTGAAAAAGCAGTTCGCCGCGGCGGGCCTTGCCAGGACCGTCAGTGAGGCGGAAGCACGCACGCACAATGGCCCGGTCATTCTGGTGCGCGGCGATGCGGTGATCGACCAGCCCCTCATCCCCGTCCTGCTCAAGCGCCCCAATTTTCTGCTCCTCACGGATGAATCAGCAAGCCCTTCGCCCATAGCCGCCAGCGTGCGCGGCAGCGACGTTTCCCGC
>Ga0138256_10004341_pt1 | contig 15089 bp, 18 predicted proteins | sample KNB2016incub_MG_FD_105486 | JGI IMG/M metagenome (GOLD analysis project Ga0138256, IMG submission 105486) | Active sludge microbial communities from wastewater in Klosterneuburg, Austria - KNB2014incub_MG | ecosystem: Engineered > WWTP > Activated sludge > Unclassified | place: Austria... | reverse complement strand
TCTTCAACTCATCCGGGCACACGCCTCAGCGCGCACCCTCCAGTTCGCGCCGGAGCTGCTTGAGCCGCGTCCGGACGCTCCCATCGACCAGCTTGTCGCCCACGCGGACGACGATTCCACCAACGATGGCCGGATCAACAGTGCCGGTTGCCCGGACCTGCTTCCCCACAGCCTCGCCAATCTGTCGGGCGATCGCCTCCAGCCGGGCTGGAGCGAGCTCGACAGCGGTGGTCACCTCGGCATGGGCGATACCCTCGTAGTCATCCGCCAGCCTGCCAAAAGCCCCGGCAACGGCGCGGGCTTCGCCCGCGCGCCCCTTCGCAACCAGCAAGCGGGCGAGGTTCAGGACCATCGGGTCCACGTCGAGCACGCGCTCAACGAGGGCCGTCCGCTGTTCCACCGGCAGGCGCGAATCCACGAGCACCGGCGCCAGGCCCGATTCAGCCAGTGCGGTCGCCACGTCATCGAGCTGCGATCGCCATGTGGCGACCGTACCGGAATCGCGGGCGATTCCGAACGCTGCCTGTGCGTACCGCTTGGCCGCATCGAGATCTGCCATCGCCTAGTTCCCGCTGAAGCTCGACTCAGCGAGCGTCTCATCGATGATGCGCTGGTGCGCCTGGGCGTCGAGCGACTGATTGATGACCTTTTCGGCCGCGGAAACGGTGATCCCGGCAAACTCCGTGCGGAGCTCCGAAATCGCCCGGTCGCGTTCGAGCTGGATCTCGTTGCGAGCCCGCTCGAGGGCGGCTTCGCGGTCCTTGGTGGCCTGTTCCCGGGCATCGGCCTGGATTCTCGTGGCGACGTTCTGGGCATTAGCCACAAGCTCCTGGCCATCCTTCCGCGCTGCATCGAGCTGCACCTGGATGTTTGCCTGGGCCGAGGCGGCCTCGGCGCGAGCGATCTCCGCCGCGTTCAGTCCCTCGGCGATCTTCTGCTTCCGCTCGTCGAGCATCTTCAGGATCGGCTTGTAGAGCGTCAGCCGAAGAATCACGAGCAGGACGAAGAAGTTTGCCACCTGCGCAATCAGCTGCGGCGCGTTCAGGCCAAGTGCTTCGACTGCTTTGTCCATGCGGGAACCTCGGTTCCGGCTGCTGCCGGGAACTAGATGACGAAGGCGATGATGAGGGCGGAAAGGAGCGCGTAAATGCCGATGGCTTCAGCGAACGCGACACCAAGAATCATGTTTGTCTGGATGGCGGCGCGAGCCTCGGGGTTGCGGCCCAGGGCTTCCATCGCCTTGCCAACAAGGTTGCCGATGGCGAGCGCCGGGGCGAAACCACCGACCGACATCGCGATAGCGGCACCGATTGCCTTGGCGGCATCTGTCTCCAGGATGACCAGGAACGGCAGAGCACTCAAAAAGTCCATGTCTGACTAGCCTCCGTTGCACCTCTCCGGGGTGCGTTTCAGATTTCCGTTTGCGAACACAGGCCCTAGTGAGCCTGGACTGCCCCAGTTTCGGGTTGGCCGTGGTGGTGAGCATCGGCCTCGCCACCTTCGTGACCATCGTGGTGGTCCTCATCGCCGTGGTGTTCGACCGCTCCCACGGCAAACACCAGCGTGAGCAGCGCGAAGACCGAGGCCTGGATGAAGCCCACGAAGAGCTCCAGCCCGTAGATGATGTCGACGAACAAGAACGGCATCAGGAACGTCAGCATCAGGATGAGCACTTCGCCCGCGAACACGTTTCCGAAGAGACGGAAGGCGAAGCTGATGACCCGGATGAACTCCGAGAGGAGCTCGAGAATACCGACGAACGACATGATGCCGTTGAGGTTGAAGAACTTCTTGAGGTAGCCGAAGCCGAGCGCCTGGAAGCCCCAGAACTCGATGCACAGGAACGCGACGATGCCCATCGCCAGCGTGTTGTTCACATCGCTGAACGTGCCTCGGAAGAACGGGATGACCAGCCCCAGCTTCTGGCCGGGGAACTCGATGTGCTCCACATCGGCGCCGAGCGCCGCGCTGGGAATGGCATGGTGAGCCGCATCGGCGGCGCCGTGTTCTTCGGCGCTGTGCGCATCGTCCGCGGCGTGCGCATCGGCGAGGTGCACCTTCGGGGCATCCGGATCGGCCTCGAGAGCCTCGAGCGCGGCATGGACGTCAGCTTCGGAAGGCGCCGCCTCGTGGTCCTCGGGGCCGTGGTAGTCAGTGAACTCCTCGGCCAGGAAGATGATGTAGCGATCGGTCGCGACACCCGCCGAGTCGCCGGCGTGGATTTCGAACTTGACGGCCTTCGCGCCGTTCTTCGCGACTGTCATGCCGCCCGTGTTATCCATGAACCAGGCCGCGTGGTGTTCGCGCTCTTCGTACACCGTGTCGTCGGCGGCGTGCCCGGCAATCTCCTCGAAGACGTGGTGGTTGACGTCCTCGGTCTTGCCGAACGCCCCGAAGAAGGGCATGAGGCCGAACCAGTTGTTGACGATCACGTAGATGAAGATGGTCGCCACGACCATGAAGAACCGGCGCCCGTTCTTCTCGCCGGCGATCTCCTCCACCTGGCCCACGAGGAAGGCGATGACCGCCTCGACGAAGTTCTGCATCCCGGAGGGAATGAGCTTCATCGACCGGGTGGCAAGGATAGAGACGAGGATGATGAGCGCCATCACCACCCAGGAGGTGATGAGGGTATTGGTGAGGTTGAGCGGCCCGACCCTGGTGATGACTTCGGCAGGGACAATGATCTCGGGCTGCGGACCGCGGGCGACTAGCAGGCCGACGGCGAGCCAGCCTATGACAACGGCGGCAATACCAGCGATCTTCAGGAGCTTCAAGTCAACCCTGCTCTGGACCGTCTTCCCCAAGCCGGCGCATTAGCGGCCGCAGCATTCGGTAGCCACCAACCGCTGCAATAGCCAGCCCGAGGACGATCCCAATCAGTGTAAATGCGGGCTCAAGGCCGGTCTTCTCATCGGCCCAAACGCCAATGATCACACCCAGGATGACCGCGGTGGCGAAAAACCAACCCGCGCCGAGCAGTGAGGCAGCCGGAACCATCCATCTGCCCACACACGCCTCCCGGGCGCCGGACTCCAGACCCCGGGCATCATAGGCCGATTGTGAAGCAATGCGCAAGCGGATCGGGCCAAAAAATGCACGCTTTCAGGGATTCCGCGCGGCCCCCTCAGGGCGTCTTCCGCTGGTCAAAATCGTCAAGGTCCAGGCCTTCGATAAAGTCCTTGAATGCGCCCAGCCGCTCCAACTCCGCCGGATCGACCGGCCGCGCCGGTTCGGACGCCGTTGGCCCACCGGCCGCCTGGTCGTCTTCGTCTTCGAGCACCACGCCCGCGCGATCGAGCACTTCATCCGCGGCGTAGATAGGCACATCCACCCGGACTGCGAGTGCAATCGCATCCGAGGGGCGGCTATCCACCTCTACCGTCTCGCCATTGACATCCAGGACAATCCGCGCAAAGAACGTATCGTTGGAAAGATCGTTCACGACGATGTAGGCAACCCGCCCGCCAAGTTGCTCGATCAGGTTTCGCAGCAGGTCGTGGGTGAGGGGCCGCGCGACCGTCACGTCCTGGAGGCGGACGGCGATCGCATCGGCCTCCGCGGGGCCGATCCAGATGGGCAGGTACCTGTCCGAATCCTTCTCGCGCAAGATGACAACGCGCTGGTAGTTCATGAGGCTGAGCCTGATGCTTTCGATGCTCAGCTCTTTCACGTGGGGACCCTCCGGGCACGCAGGCCCTGCCTCGATGATAGGTTCGGCCGGATCGGCGAGTCAACGCGCGGACTACCGGACCAGCGGCCCGCGACGGCCGTGCTCCTTCGGTGCCCGCAGGTTGGCTATCGCCACCAACCCCGCGAGCGCCGCCACCAGGGCCATCACTGGAGTCACGCCCACCGCATCCGCCATTGCACCCGCCACCAGGACCGGTACCGACGAGGCAATCGCCGCGAGCGCCGCCTGGGTCGATCCTACCCGTCCACGGAGAAAGAGCGGTACACGGTCGTCCATCACCGTCTGGCCCGCCACCGAGACGACCGCATAGGAAAACCCGAGCGGGAGCATGATGATCATCGCCATCACGCCGCCACCATCGAAGTTCCCGATCTGCACCGAATTGAGCCACCCGAACATACCGAACCCGCCAAGGAAATCCGCCTCCTTGTTCACGAAGGCCAGGAGCGCAAGACACCCGACGAAGATCGTGAAGCCGGTCGTGCTGAGCAATCCATGGGGCACCCGGTGGGCAAGGAAACCGGCGACCCGCAACCCGAAAACGACGCCGGCAGCCGCCGGGATGAGCACGAGCACGCCGATATCGACCGGGAGATCCAGCACTTCCTCGATGTACGTGGGGACAAGGCCGCCGAGGATGATCAACACCGTCGAAATCAGCGTCAGCTCGACAACTGCGTGAAAGACGGCCCTGTCTGCCTGGATGGTGCGCCAGCCGGCCAGCCACCAGGGACCGCCTGGCTCGCCGCCGATATCGACTCGCGCCACCGGGTGAACCCGCCCGATGAGCACGGCGAAGAATGCGGCCGACAGGAACAGCGCCGCACAGATGGCAAAGAGCGCATCGCGGCTATCGAAGACGCGCAGGACCAGGGGAGTGAGCAGCCCCAGCCCAACGAGCTGCGCCGCGCCGCCAACCGCCTGGCTCAGAGCATTGGCCTTCGCGAGCTCAGTCCGGTCCACAATCGCCGGCATGATTGCGCCTTCAGCCGAGCTGGCGAACTGGCTGGCAGTAGCCAGCAGGACAGCCACCGCGTAATAGGCTGCCACGCCCCCATCATCACGCAGGAAGTACACGCAGATGAGTGCCCGGGCGATATCGCCGAGGAAGACCAGCGCCCGCCGGGGCAACACATCGGCGGCCGTGCCGGCAACGATCCCTGCCACCGTGGAGGGAACGACCAGCGCAAGGACCAGCAGCGAGCTGAGAAACGCCCGGCCAGTCTCTTCGTTGATGAGCAGAACGAGGGCGAAGTTCAGCGCATTCTGAGCGACCCGCGAAAAGAACCGGGTGTAGCTAAGCATGCGGAACGGCCGCTGCTCCCAGAGCCCTGGCGCGGCGTGGCCGATCCGCTCACTCATCGCGCCGAACGAGCACTTTGATGCGCGCTTCGAACCGGCGCCGCTCCACCATCACGCGCCGCTTGCAGGTGAGGCACTCGATACCGATATCCGCGCCGGTGCGGTACACCTTCCACTCCCAGCCGCCGCACGGGTGTTGCCGCCGCATCCTGTACACCTCGCCGGGGTGGATCTCCGCGATCATGCCGGCATCGCAGCCGCCGCGCGCAGGTCATCGCGGAGCTTCCGTGCGGCCGCTGCCGCCGCGGCCGCGAAATCCGCACCCTCCGAAGCGTAGAGAACCCCCCGGGAGGCGTTCACCACCATCTTGCCGGGCCGGTAGCCCGCGGCTGCCACCACATCCTCTGCGCGGCCACCCTGCGCACCGACCCCGGGAATGAGCAGCCCGGCGCCTGGCGCCAGCTCGCACACCCGTTTCAGCTCCGCCGGCGCAGTCGCCCCAACCACCAGTCCGACATCGGGCGACCATGCCGAGGCGGTCAGGGCCACTTCTTCGAAGAGCATCCGGCCGTTGGCCAACCGCAATTCCTGGAACTCGCGCGAACCCGGGTTCGAGGTGCGGCAGAGCACGAAAACCCCGCGCCCCTCGTAGGCGAGGAACGGCTCGACCGTATCGCGCCCCTGGTACCCGCTGACCGTGACCGCGCCGAAGCCCCACCGCTCGAACATCGCCCGCGCGTACGCTTCCGCGGTGTTGCCTATATCGCCGCGCTTCACATCGCCGATGACCGGTATGCCCGGCGGAATCGCCGCGAGCGTCTCCTCGAGCGCGCGCAACCCGGGGATCCCGAACTGTTCGAAGAAGGCAATGTTGGGCTTGAAGCAGGCCGCCTCAGGCGCCGTCGCCTCGATGATCTCCCGGAGGAAGCCCGCGATATCCTCGACCCGGTGTTTGCGATAGTCGGGATCGAGCCCAACGCAAACGAGCGAGTCGATGGCCCGGCTCCGCTCCTCAAGCTCCCGAAAGAACGTCATTCGCGCGCCTCCACTGCCGCGGACTCGAATCCAAGCTGGTGCATGACCGCACGGAAGCTCTCCCGGTCGCCGGAGACGATGAGGTCGATTTCTCCCGGCGCGTTTTCCGGGGCGCGCAGGCCGCGCTCATCGAGCACCTGCACGGTCCGCCGGGCAACTGCCTCGGCCGTGTCGATTATCGAAACAGCAGGGAACTCGGCGGCGATAGCGTCGCGGAGAAACGCGTAGTGGGTACAGCCCAGCACAACCGTATCGGCGCCGGCCCGGATTTCAGCCTCCAGGAGATCCCGCAGCACGCGGCGGGCGAGCTCCGTCGCCGCCTGGCCGGTCTCCACCAGGTCGGCGAGCCCGTTCCCGGGAATGGTCGTGATCCGCGCTCCCCGCCCGAAATCGCTGACCACGCGGGCGAAGAGCTCGCCATCGAGCGTCCCGGGCGTGGCCAGGATCGCAACCCGCCCCGTCCTCGATTGCAGCGCAGCCGGCTTCACCGCGGGGACCATGCCGACAAACGGGAGATCCACGGCCTCGCGGAGATCCGGGAGGGCGGCCGCCGAAGCCGTGTTGCAGGCCACCACGATGAGCTTCACATCCGACCGCAGCAGCCGGTGCACCACCGCGAACGAGCGCTTGCGCACCTCCGCCGGGGGTCTCGGGCCATAGGGAAAGTAGGCGGTATCGGCGAAGTAGATGATGCGCTCGTGGGGCGCCATCCCGCGCAGTTCGCGCAGAACGCTGAGACCCCCGACTCCCGAGTCAAACATCCCGATCGGCCGCTGGTCCATGCTGACAAGAGGATAGCACGGAGTGCTCGCAGGGCCGGGCCGGGGCATCCTTGGGCGCATGGTTTCCCGTATCGAAGTCGCAGCCCTCCCTGCCGAGGCCCTCCTCATCCCGTCCGATTGCTACATCGTCATCGATGTAATCCGCGCAACAACCACCATCGCCACCCTCTTCGCGCGTGGCGTGGGCAGCCTCGTCGTTTCCGATAGCCTGGAGCAGGCGCGCATCCGTGCCGCTGCCGAAGGGCGCCTGCTCTTCGGCGAAGTCGGGGGTCTCCCGCCCGATGACTTCGATTATGGCAACTCGCCTTCCGTGGCCGCGAGCCTCTCACTCGGCGGGTCGACCGCAATGCTCTACACAACCAACGGAACGACGGCACTCTGTGAGCTCGCCGGCAACGGCGCCACGGTCATCGCCGGGGCGCTGGCCAACCTTACGGCGGTGGTGTCGGCCGCCGGGGCGTTCGAGACGGTCACCCTGGTCTGCGCGGGCGGCAACCGGGGCACGCGCTTTGGCCTCGATGACTTCGCGGCCGCGGCGGCGTTCATCCACCCACTCGTCGAGCGCTTCCCGTCCGCCGAGCTTGGCGATATGGCGCTTCTCGCGAGCGAAACGAAGGAGATCGAACGCCTTGTGCTGGGTTCCCACCACGCGGGCATCATCCGCGGGCTCGGGCTCGCGCGGGATCTTGATTTCGCGCTCACCAGGGACTCATCCCTTGCGGTACCGGCCGTCACCGCCCACGGGATCGGGTGGGCGCTGCTCGAAGACGCCCGCTAACGCTGGTCCCGCCAGCGGCGGCGCAACTCCTCGATGACGCGCGCGTCCGGCTCGCGCCCGGCATAGCGAGCCTCTTCGAACGCGAAGGTTATTTCGTCAGTCACATTCGTGGCGAAGGCGTTTTGGAGTTGCGGGAGATATTCGCGGGGGGTGGTCCCACCGGGCCGCGGGTAGCCTTCGTGCTCGGCGCGCTCAACGACCTCCAGGTAGAGCCGGGCCGCCTCGGAGTTCCCGGCGTCGTGGTTTCCGCCGCCTCGCGCTACAAGCGATCGGAACCATCCCCGCAGGTCATCGCCGAGGTTTCCCGAGGCTCCTGCCTCCGGCCCCGCCAGTGCGCGGGCAGCCTGGCGGCGCCGTACACGCGCATACAGCACGGTGATACCGACAATCAGCCCCGCCATGGCGGCCAGTGCCAACACGCGCAGCAGGTAGACCGCCATCTGCCCGGCCGTCGAAGGATCGCCCGGCTCCCCCTCCGCCGCCTCTGCCCGCCTGTTGGCAATTCCCTCGCTGAGGTCCTCCAGCGGCTTCGCATCCTGCATGAGGAACTGGACGATCTCCTGCACGATCCAGGCGAAGGGCGTCAGCAGGATCGTGAGCGTGACCTCGATCAGCCGGCTGATGACGGGACCGATGATTGGGCCGGCGATCGGGGCCAGGACGGTGAAGACAACCAGCCCAACGGCAGCCACGCCGGTCGTGGCGGCGAGCAGAACAACGGTCGCGCTGCCGGCCCGCAGGTCGCCGAACGTTTGCCCGCTGAGCGAAAGCTGCGACCCCGCCAGGGCAATCACAGCCAGCGCGAAGAACGCAGCCCCTGCCCGGCCAACCTCACCCGAACGATCGGTAGCAGCCCCCGCAACAACGATTGCGATGGCGACGAGGAAGGGGAGGGTAGCCCACTTCGGGAGCGTCTCCATCGCGATCTCATCACCCGCCCGGTAGGACGCCCTCGCCCAGGTGAGCGCCAGCAGGAGGGTGCCCACGATCGCGCGTCCGCCGCCTTCAAGCGCCGCTGTCGCATCCCGGATGAACAGTGTCGCCCAGGAGAAATCCCAGATCGCCACGTCTCCGGCGACCTCGATGCGGATCAGCAGGTAGATGAGCGCGAGTCCAGGCAGTGCCGTGAACAGGTAGGCGCGGCGCGCGGAAAGCTCCCACCCGGCGACGAAACGCGGAACCACGAACCCCGCCACCGCCACCAGCGCAAACGCCCACCATCCGATGGCGTGAGGAGCGGCGCCATCGTAGGCCGCCGCGGTGAACTCGGCGTAAGCCGCGAAGACAAACGCATCCGCGAGCAGCGAAGCGGCAACCGCGATGGCCGCGATCACGAGACTGCCCCCGTGCGCTGGAACATCCCGCCCACCTCCCGTATGCCGATGCCCGGCGGCAGTGCGCTCCGCACCCGGTCCGAGGTGGCGATGACGAAGATGTGGTGGCCCTCATCTCGCAGGCGGGCAAGCACTCCGGCCAGCGAGGCCGGCAGGAGCGAAGCGACCACGACGAGCGTCGATCCCTGTGGCAGCCTGCCGCTCTCCCGCTGGATCGCCCCCGCCAGGTCGCCCATCGTCAGCGGCTGGATGACGGCCAGGGCCTCGAGCAGCCGCGAAACCTGGTCACGCGATCGTGAGGGGGGCAACCGGATCGGGCGGTCGGCATCGGGGAAAGCGCCGTTCGCAAGCAACCCCACAGCGTAGCGGGCACCGGCCGCCCACACGCAGAGCGAGGCGCTGACCGAGACGATCCGTTCGAGCTCATCGCGCAGATAGCCTTCCCACGAATGCTCCATCGTATCGATGTTGACCAGCAGGTAGATCTGCTGCGTCGCCGAGGGTTCGTACACCCGCGAACGCAGATCCCCGGAGCGGGCGGTCGCCTTCCAATCGATGCGCCGGAGCGGATCGCCGGGCCGGTATTCGCGCATCCCCGCGATCCTCAACGGGTCCTCGAAGACGCGGTTGCCTCCCTTTCGCTCGCCAAACGGCCGATCGGAAGGGAGGCCCAGGTCCTCCATCGAAAAGACCCGGGGGAAGACCACCAGGTGGTCGCGCTGGTCATCTTCGATACTCCGCGGGAATGCGCCGAGCAGGTCGGCCGAACTGATCGTTGCGGGCCCGATCTGGTGGTAGCCGCGGTCGCCGGGCACGATGGTGAACGTCCATTCGTGCTGCTGATACCAGCCAAGAGCCCCGCGGCGCGCGAGGAACTTCTGCCCGGGCACGGCCGCCGCCAGCAGCGGTTCGCCCTCTACCGGTAGCTGCTCGGAAAAGGAAAGCCGCCACTCATACCAAGGCAGCGGAAGCGGTTTGCGGTTCGAAAGCTCAATATGCAGCGCCACCTTTTCGCCGCTGAAGACGCGTGTTTCGGCAGGCTGGCGCCGAAGCGTGACCCGGTCGAACAGGTGCCTGCTCCAGTAGCGGCTCACCCAGCCGAGGACCACGGTGGTAGCCCCAACCGCCGCGATCGGCGGCTGCGAGGCGGCAAACCCGGCAACAAACAGGATGAACCCGACGACCAGCCACAGGTCGCGGAAGGGCATCTCAGGCTCCGATGGGCACGGGTACCCGCTCGAGCACCTCGGCCAGCAACTCGTCGGAGCCACGTCCGCGCAGACGGGCCTGTGTCGAGAGGATCAACCGGTGCGGGAGCACCCACGGCGCCATCGCCTTCACATCATCCGGGAGCACGTAATCGCGCCCGCTTATCGCTGCCAGTGCCCTTGCGGTGCGAAAGAGCGCCAGGCTGCCACGGGGGCTGGCGCCCAGCTCGAAGGCCGGGTCATCGCGGGTCGCCTGGACAATCTGGACCGCGTAACGCCGCACGCCCGGGTCCACGTGCAGGTGGCGGAGCGCACCCGCCAGCCTGACCAGCTCGGCGCCATCGATCACGGGTTCGAGCGAATCAAGCGGGTTCGCCGACTCGAACCGGCGCAGGATCTCGTCCTCTTCGTCCTCCCCGGGGTAGCCCAGGCGGAGCCGGACAAGGAAGCGATCGAGTTGCGCCTCCGGGAGCGGAAAGGTGCCCTCGAGCTCGACGGGGTTCTGCGTTGCCATCACCAGGAAGGGGCTGGGCAGTGGGGTCGTCACGCCTTCGACCGTAATCTGCCGTTCTTCCATCGCTTCGAGCAGTGCTGCCTGCGTGCGCGGCGTCGCCCGGTTTATCTCATCGGCCAGCACGACCTGGGCGAGGAGCGGCCCTTCGCGGAAGACAAACTCGCCGAGCTTCTGGTTGTAGTAGTTGATCCCCGTGATGTCCGATGGCATCAGGTCCGGAGTGAACTGGATCCGCCGGAACGCGCAGTTGATCGACCGCGCTATCGCCTTCGCCATCGTGGTCTTGCCCAGCCCCGGCACATCCTCGAGCAAAATGTGGCCCTCGCAGAGCAGCGCCACCAGCGCGAGCCGGACAACATCTGCCTTGCCAACGATCACGCGCTCAATACTCGCCTGCAGGCGCTCGGCGGTGTTCTTGATTAACGCCACGTCATCGGGCGAAAGCCTGCCCGGGGTCTCAGCAATAGTCACCCGGAGATCCTAGCGGCCCGGCCCCGGCGAGGCGAATTGGGGTGAGGCAGCGTGCCCCCGTATGCTTCGGGGGTGATCTCTGTCCGGCACATCCGGCTCACGGATAACAGCGTCTACCTCCTCGATGCCGGCGGGGAGCGCATGTTGATCGACACCGGCCCCGACTACCGTGGCTCACGCGAGGAGCTTGCGGCGGCCATCGACGGCCCGCTCCCATCGCTGGTTATCGCCACCCACGGGCACCTGGATCATGCCGGGCTGGGCCGGTGGTGGCAGAGCCGGGGCATCGCGGTGGCCATTCACGAAGAGGACCGGCACTACGCCGCGGGGCACCAGCTCGATGATGCCGAGATGGCGGCACTCGAAGGCTACATCCGCGAGTGTGGTGCGCCACCGGCCATCCAATCCGAGGCGTTGAACGCGCTTGCCGCCCGGCGCGCCTGGGCGCGCGCAGCCGCCGAATCGGGCGGCTACCGCCCCGCCGGCCGTGATGGCCGCTGGCCCAGCGCGCTCCGCTACGAGTCTTTTGTCCCTCATCGCCTGCTGGCGGGGGAGAGAACCGAGGTAGCCCCGGGGGTGTTCGCCCTTGCCTGCCCCGGGCACACGCCGGGGAACATGGTGGTCAGCGTCCCTTCCGAAGGCTGGTTGTTTTCTGGCGACCAGCTGCTCCCGGAGATCACGCCCATTCCGGCGATCCAGCGCTACCCGGCGCATTCCGGTGCCGACTGGCGGTTCCCCAGCCTGCCGCGCTTCCTCGATTCGCTGCGGAAGGTTCGCGCCCTGGATGCGGGGCGTTGCTTCCCGGGCCACGGGGAACCGTTCGAAGACGTGACCGCCGTCATCGATGCGAACCTGCTCCAGGCGGCGCAGCGGACGTCCCGGGTGGAGGAGGCTCTTCGTGCATCCGGCGCGGCCAGCCCGTGGGCACTCGCCGAGGCGATCTACCCGAGGGCCGTCCGCCGTCGCTTCTGGCAGATCATCTCGACCATCCAGGGCCACCTCGATGTGCTGGAAGAGCAAGGCTGCGCCACATCCTCCGGCGGGCGCTGGCAGGTGCGTTAGGCGGCCCGCTGCAGCGTCCCGAGCCCATCCGGCGCAAGCCGCTCGGGATCGACCCAGAGCACCAGTCCAGATTCCCTTCGGAGCACCCCGCTCAGATACCCCATGCCATCGCGCCGGCCGGGCGGAAGCACCTGCTGGAACTCCTCCGGGCGGACGGTCGCGACTTCTTCGACCGCATCAACCAGGAAGGCGACCGGGTTGCCGGCCGGGTCAACCAGGATCAACCGGCTCTCCTGGTCATCGGCCGGGCGCGAGAGCCCGAACTTCCAGTGCAGATCGAAAACCGGGATGACGCGTTTTCGGACGTCGGCGACGCCGAGGATGCCGCCCGGCGCGCCCGCGACGGGCGTGACCGGGAGCACGGGGAGAATCTCGTCCACCACTTCGATATCGAGCGCGTAACGGGTTTGGCCCACCCGAAACAGAACCAGCTGACGGGGAATGCGTGCACCAATGGATTCAGACACAAGGGCCTCAACAGTTCCGGAATACCTGATCATCGGCTTTGCTGGCGATCTCTGGAGCACAGGCGAGGCCGTTTGCTACCATCGCCCGGTGACATTCGCGGAGACGGCGGCAGCGCGGCTCGAAACGATTGGATTCCGTTCGACGGCTCCACGGCGGACCGTCCTCCAGGCCATCGAACGGGCGCCTGGCCCTTTCACGGTTGAGGACTTGTTGCGTGAGGTGCCAGGCGTGGGGCGCGCGACGGTCTTCCGCGCGATCAAGCTGCTCCAGGAGCTGGACCTGCTCTGCCGCGTACCCCTCGAAGACGGGAGCGTGCGTTACCAGCTTTCGCACGGTACCCACCACCACCACCTGGTCTGCCGCGGGTGCGGACGGTTCACCGAATTTACCGACCAGGAGATCGATGCGCGCATCCAGGAGCGGGCGCTGCAGCACGGTTTTCAGCTCCAGGGCCACAGCCTCGAGCTCTATGGCCTGTGCGAGGTTTGCACGGCAGCCAATGGCGCCGCCGGCGAGCAAGCGGTGGGCTAGACTGGGAAACCGCGCCGGGGTGGCGGAATGGCAGACGCAGCCGGCTTAAACCCGGCGGCCGAAAGGCATGTGGGTTCGAATCCCGCCCCCGGCACCAACTGGCACAGGACGAGGCCAGCGAGGAGAGGCATGGTGGACGGCCACATTTCGCAGCGGCGAGTACTGGTGCCGCTCCCAACCCACCACGAGGCGACCGTGCGGATGGCGCGGGTGCTCGCATCCGAGGGCGTGCTCGCGGGGCTCTATGTGCCGATGAACACGCACAGGCTCGACCACGCCCTTGGCCGCGTCGCCAGCCCCGACGGCCGCGCGCGGCGCTTCCTCCGCCGCTGGAACCATGGCGAGCAGGCGCACAGCGCGGCGGTCATCCCCGAGGTGCTGACGGCGGCGGCGTTCCGCCTGCTCGCCCCGTTCGGCCATGCCCGGCTCGCATCGGCGCTCGCAGGCTGGCGCTCGGAACAGATCGACCGGGGCATTGCCCGCCGGTTGAGCACGCAGCGGCCAACTACCGTGCTGGCACTCCAGGGTTTCAACCAGCGGACGCAGCGCGAGACGCGGCGGCTGGGAATCGGGACATGGCTCAACGTGAACGCCGATTGCTGGGGGATGGGCGAAGTTGTGCGCGACCTCGCAGCGCAAAGCAGGACCGGCGGCGAACTGCGCGACCTCGATACCGAGGACTGGGGCCGGAATGTCCCCGCCGTTGAACGGCAGATACGGGAAGCCGAGTGGATCTTCACCGAGTCGAATCGGATGGCTGGCCGGGTACGAGCCATCGCCCCCCCGGAAACGCCGATCGTTTCGCTGGGCCAGGGAGTCGATGCGGCATTCTTTGCGCCACGTCTGGACCGGGCCTCCGGCGAAAAGCTACGGGTGGTCCAGGTTTCGCGCGTGGCATATGCGAAGGGCATCGAAGTTGCCAACGCCGCCGCCGAACGGGCATCACCATGGATCGAACATTTCGACGTGGCGGGCTGGAACGTATCGCGGCAGGCCATGCTTCGGAAGAACAGCACGCATCTCCGGTTTCTCGGCGGCCTCCCGGCCACGGGTGTTCGCGACCTGCTGCAGCAGGCTGACGCCTTCGTGTTGCCGACGCTGGCCGACTCCATGCCGAGGGCCGTGATCGAGGCGATGGCCGCGGGCCTCCCGGCGATAACCACAGACTGTTCGGGCTACCAGGACCTCATTGAGGACGGCGTGAACGGGTTCATCGTCCCGGCGGGAGATGCCGGCGCCATCGCTGCGCGCCTCCGGTTGCTGAGCCAGGACCCCGGCTTGCGACTGCGCATGGGCCGGGCCGCGCGCGCGACCGCGGAGCGGAACACGTGGGAGCACTATGAGGAGCGCTTCCGTACGGCGCTTCGCGAGTTCCTGGCGGCCCGGCCGGCAAAGGCTCCTACTTCGGACTGACGCCGTGCGCGCGCAACCACACCCGCCGCATCGCATCCCGTGGAACCGCCCATGGCGAATCAAGTTGCCACATCACCTGCAGGTAAGGTGGAAAGTCCGCGGCCTTCCTTTTCAGGGAGCGGCGAGACGAGAGCCGCAAGTAGCGCGTGGTGTAGCGAAACGATTGCCAGATGGGGCCGGGTCCAGCCTGCTGCGCCCGGAAGTCGATGCGTTCGAGTGCTGAGGCCGGGCTATCGAGAAGTGCTTCCATCGCCTCGGCCGGCACCGCCGCGCCCAGGCTTTCCCGGAGGTAACAAAGCCCCGCCGCGACGGCCCGGGAAACCCCAAGCCGGCGGGCAAATTCGGCCGTGAAGGCCCAATCCCAGCCTGCCCCGAAGCGCCGCAACAGAACGGTGCAATCGGCTATCCAGCGGACCGGGGGCACCGGATCCCAGCGCACGCCATGGGCGATGACGTGAACCAGGTGGGCCTCGGGCCGAATCGTGTGCGCGGGGCGG
>Ga0138256_10004339_pt1 | contig 15090 bp, 18 predicted proteins | sample KNB2016incub_MG_FD_105486 | JGI IMG/M metagenome (GOLD analysis project Ga0138256, IMG submission 105486) | Active sludge microbial communities from wastewater in Klosterneuburg, Austria - KNB2014incub_MG | ecosystem: Engineered > WWTP > Activated sludge > Unclassified | place: Austria... | reverse complement strand
TCTTGGGCTAATCGCTTCTTTAAGGAGAAAGTATGCGGCAATTGCGCCCACTACTGGTAATAAAAGACCGAATAGTTGTTGTTGCCAAACAGACATATACCTAAATGCGACTACTCCTAACCAAAAAGCAAAAAAATTAATAAATCCAGCTATCAGAACAAACCATATATAATTTTTTTCACTAAAAGACCTAACAAGTGAGTTTTTCTCAGTCAACAAACTCATAGCCACTGACATAAGACAAACTACCCCAGTAGAGATTGCCAATAAGGAAAATGTAGAGATTTTTTCTCCCCCTTTCTTCAATAGTGGGTAAATGAGAGAATAACCAACGGTAGAAAGCAGCATTATGATAACTCCGACAGCACTCATAGTAGTATTATAAATCAGCAATTAAAAATTCGAGACAGTGACAACAAAAGTTGTGCTGCCGCGCCATATTAGTTTAGACGGTTATATGCTCGTCTGCACGCCAAAGAGATAACCAATTGAGTAAGTAACTACCATTGCCACCGCTCCCCCAATTACCACGCGCATAATGGCTCTCATTAATGGCGCTTTGGAAATTTTTGCGCTCACTGTTCCAGTTATCACAAGTGCTAATATCACAGAAAAAAACGTTGTTGGAACTCTTATATTTTCTGGAGGCAACATCACTGCAAGTAGCGGAATAGAAGAACCTACTAGGAATGACACTGACGATGCTAAGGCAGCGTGCCAAGGGTTTGTGAGATTGTTAGGATCAATTCCTAACTCAGCGTCCACATGCGCCTTATAGGGATCCTCTGCTGATAGCTCCTTCGCAACCTGAATTGCGGTTTTCTTAGAAAGTCCTTTTAGTTCATAAAGACCAGCAAGCTCCTTGAGTTCCATCTCAGGGAAATGCTTAAGCTCGTATTTTTCTTTTTCCAAAAGTGCAATTTCAGTGTCACGTGAGCTACTTACCGATACATACTCTCCAGCGGCCATTGATATAGCACCGGCTATAATGCCAGCCATACCTCCTGTAAAAATTATGTGCGCAGATGCCGTAGCACCAGCAATTCCAACCACTAGTCCAGCAATTGAAACAATGCCATCATTTGCTCCAAGCACCAGTGCTCTGATGTAGTTGAGCCTTAAGTTGATATTTATATCTTTATGAAACTCTGGATGTGTAATTGTATTAACTGGCTCCTTTTTTAGGTCGGGCATTATATAAGTATAGTCCTCTTTCCACACACTGAACAATCGAAAATTTAATTGTTATAGCGAAATATATTGAGTATCATTCCCTAAAATCTAGCTATGCAAGATATCAGAATTGAAACAACTTGGAAGGATAAACTTTCGCAAGAATTTACTAAGTCTTACTGGAAGACTCTTAGCAGTACTGTTAGAGAACAATACTTAAGTAAAATAGTCTACCCGCCCGCCAAACAAGTTTTCCGCGCTTTCGATCTCTGTCCCTTCGAAAAAACTAAGGTCGTCATCGTCGGGCAAGATCCCTATCACGGCCCGAATCAAGCAAACGGACTTTGCTTTGCGGTGAATGATGGAGTAGGTCTTCCCCCATCGCTGAAAAATATTTATAAAGAGATAAAAAGTGATCTTGGCGTTAGCTCCTTAGAATCCGGAGATCTGACACGGTGGGCCTCTCAAGGAGTCTTGATGTTAAACAGCGTGCTTACGGTACTCGCGAACACTCCCGCCTCCCATAAAGATATGGGTTGGGAACAGTTTACCGACGCCGTTATTCATTCCCTTAACGCAAAGAAAAAACACGTTGTTTATATGCTCTGGGGAAAGTATGCCCAGGCAAAAGGATCGGTAATTGATCGAGAGAACAATCTCGTACTTACATCAGGTCATCCATCCCCGTTCTCAGCCACTCTATTTTTTAACAACCATCACTTCAGCAAATGTAATAGCTATCTAGAAAAGCATGGACTCAGTCCTATCGATTGGAGATAACCTTGCGACCTGCGAGGTCGTGAGGAGAGGTGAGGATTAGACAATGATTTTATCCTCTGCTTTTGCATACTTGAGAACTGCTTTTGCAACGGTCTCCGCAAGTTTTGGAGTAAATGGTCCAGGAATAATCGATTGTGCTGTTGGTTTTTTAATCATGCGCGCTATTGTGTCAGATGCCGCCTGCTTCATCTGAGGAGTAATCGTTTTTAGACGACCTTTGATAACTGCGCGAAAAATACCGGGGAATGCGAGCGCATTATTAATCTGATTGGGTAGATCGCTTCTTCCCGTTGCAACAACAGCCGCACCTGCGGCTTTTGCATCTTCGGGCATAATTTCGGGAATGGGATTTGCCATCGCAAATACAATCGCGTTTGGAGCCATTCGTTTAATCATCTCGGGCTTGATACTCCCAGGGCCCGAAACACCGATGATTACATCTGTCCCTTCTATCACCTGAAGTAAAGATCCTGATTTGCGATGAATGTTTGAGAGACTTGCGACTGCCTGCTTATAGATGTTGAGATTATCACGACCTGGGAGAATCGCGCCTTTCTTATCCACGACAATAACATCCTTTACGCGCGCACCACCTGGAACGATCTCGCATCGATCGCTTCTGCACTGAAGTCCAAGAAGCATCTTTGCGGTCGCAAGTCCAGCAGCGCCTGCACCGACGATCACCACATGAAGATTCTCGTACTTTTTCCCCACTACCTTCGCTGCATTTTTCAGCGCTGCAGTTACCACAACCGCCGTACCATGCTGATCATCATGAAAAACAGGAATCCCGATATCCTGCAGCGCCTCCTCGATCTGAAAACAGCGAGGAGCACTAATATCCTCAAGGTTTATTCCAGCAAACGTAGGTGCAATAAGCGACACAAACTTAATAATCTCAGATGCATCCTGCGTATTGATCACCAAAGGCACGGAGTCAACGCCTGCAAACTCTCGCATGAGAAGTGACTTTCCTTCCATGACTGGGAGAGCTGCTTCTGGTCCGATGTTGCCAAGTCCCAGAACAGCGGAACCGTCGGATACGACAGCAATCGTTCGACCTCTCATAGTGTATTTAAAAGAATAGCTAGGATGCTCAGCTATCAATTTACTAACTGCACCGACGCCTGGAGTATAAACCAGAGACAGATCTTGTTTTGTTTTGATAGGACGGACTGAGGAAGTGATAAGTTTACCCTGATATTTCTTATGAAACTGGAGGGCAGCTTTATCTATCGAAGAACTTTTCATGAGGAAATATCTTAGGTCAAATCCGAATATAATGCAATTTAATTAGCCGTCGTACTTAATAAGTACTTGAGAAGCTCTTTATTCTGTTGTTACCCCGTCGAAGTGTTCTTCCTTTTCATCAGCCTTTGTTTTCTGCACCGTACCATCTTTATGCTCAGGTGGTGTGTAAACCGTATAGAGTTTAAGATCCGTGGATCCAACATTCATAATATTATGTACAGTATCCTGTGGAATTATGATTGCATCGTTTGCTTTCAGAATTCCCTCCACTCCATTAAGAACCGATTTTGCCTCACCTTGCTCGATACGAATGAACTGATCGAGCTTATGAACTTCCTCGCCAATCTCCTCCCCTGGTTTCAGACTCATCAGAACAAGTTGGCTATTGTGAGCGGTATAAAGAACTCGGCGATAATCAGTATTTTCTAAAGTAGCTTTTTCTAAATCAATCTTAAAGCCTTTCACGTCTTGATTATATACCTCTACAATTGGAGTGCAAGATGTAGAATTCTTGAGCGGTAGTTATTTTTCGACTTTTAGACGCACTCACCTTTTTGGCTCTGGTTGTTTTGGAACAATCGTCCTCAAAACTTGTGTTCCTGTTTGAACAACTGTTTCAGGAGTTTTAAATTCTATATTGGGAAAAGATTTTCTAAATTTAGGTCTTTGCCCCGCGTCTAGTAGACCATCAAGAATTTGTTGATCTGAAAGCAAGTGAACTACGTGATCTCTCGAAGACTCATTGGCGTTTGATTCATCAGCATACCCAAGTCTTCGCGCTGCATACTTGTCAATCTGACCATCGGTCAGCGTTATGCCTGCATGTTCTGCCATTACGGAAGCCTGTAGTTTGGACGACTCTTCACTAGATTCAACTGTCATAGCTAAATACATAGTACACCTCTGAGTAATTTTATTGTAGGCAATTTTAAATTAGGTTTAAGAATGTAATGAAGGTGCTGCGACTGGTTGACCGTATCGGTACTTACTATTCTTCAAGATTTTCAAAACGACCATCTTCGTATGGTGGATAGCAAACTTCAGAAAAAACTAAAGTTGAGTTTTTATCGGCTCCCAACAGCATGAATTGTCCTTTTGAACTGAGATAGAAAAACTTTAGCGGTTTCAACCTTAACAGGATATTTACGCTTCTTTTATTTCTACCATGCAGAAAGTATAGCAAGAGCCTGATGAGAACGGGCTAATCATTGGTATAATAGAGTACAGTTGCCCGGTCGTCTAATGGCAGGACAGCAGCCTTTGGAGCTGCTTATCGAGGTCCGAATCCTCGCTGGGCAGCCATCTTCTCACCTTAGCCCGAGAAACTGCTTCCAAGTCTAGCGAAGATTTTCCCCATCGGCCCATTACCGTTAGCTATCTTTTCACCAATGGTGTTCCACCATACCCTATCAACCATGACCTTCGCGCCGGTGAAACTGTAAGGAGATACTTCTTGACACCTTTGAAGAAAATCCACCCAAGGTACGTACACTGCATTGAAATACTCGCCATCCTTCACGGGATCGAGTTCTCCAATATGGGTGGTGAACTCATTAGCAAGACGCATTAATGATGAAAATTTTTCTCCGTCATCTTTCGGCTTTAAGCCCGATGGTACTCGAACCAAATATCGCATTGCATGCGTTGCTGGACTGAATACAGGAAGTATTAGTCCTTCAGCCGTTTGAAGTTGCCATACTTCAAATGCTTCTTTGGGCATTGACATTCTTACGTCGTCGAAGGCGAATTGAACATTACCTTCTTGATCTATGTCGTTACCGACCACAAACTGCTTGTATCTTTTACGCTCTGGCCATCCTGAATATCGCACGCCTTCGATAGAAATAGGCACCTCTGGAAAAGCTGCCTCCATCTCTGCTTTCGCAACTTGGAACCTTGGGAGATCTTCACAAAATGCGACTACATCTATATCTCGCACCGTACCATCGTTACGAACTGGATTGTACGGAACTTCGTTTTGAAGAGAGAATGACTGAGTAATTGTATTTACGTGTCCAAGAGATGTGTTCGGGCCGATCCTCGAAGAGACTACTCCGCCAACATAGACGAAGGGAAAACCAAATCCCGTAAGTTTTGTGTGAATCTCGGCAAGAGTTGGTTGGCTATTTTCCTTGCGTGGACTTTTTTCTTTCATGAAGGGATTATTATAATGAGTTGAATTGATTTTCTCAATCAAAATAATAATAATTTGCTATGATATCTACTTATGGTGGAGCGTGGCACAACAACATTCAGAGAAGGTCAGTTCAGCAAACTGCAAGCTGCTCTATTTATAAGAGCGGTATATTTACTTGGCCAGCTCCCGCCTATCGTTGACGACTCTAAACCAAAAAATCATACTTATAGACCTGTCTTTAGATACTGCGCACGAAAAAAGTAATCCTGCCCCATTCGGACGGTATAAGCACTAATGTGTTAAAATATAGTTGATGGAACAAGCTAAATTGAAGGCTGGCACTGTGCTACTTATAGGCCGTCCTAACGTGGGAAAATCAACCTTTGTTAATAATCTTATTGGTCAAAAGGTCGCAATCACCTCACATAAGCCACAGACAACTCGATTTCCAATTCATGCACTGCTTGAGGAGGAACGCGGAACAATTGAGTTTGTCGATACCCCTGGAATTTTTGATAAAGTCCGCGACACTTTATCCAAAAGAATAAATCAGCAAACCCTAAGCGCAGCAGAAGAATTTGTTGATGTGGTTATTTATATGGTAGATCACACACGCAGACGAGACTTCGAAGAGTCAAAAGTGCTTGGAATTGTACGAAAGATAAATAAACCAAAGATTCTCGTAATTAACAAGATAGATCAGGATGATGAGACCTACCTTCCTCAGTACGAGTTCCTCCGTGATGAGTTTCCTTTTGTTTATAAAATATCTGCCATTAATAAAACTCATGTAAAGCCACTTCTTGATAAAATCTTTGACTTGTTACCAGAGCGGACTCCTGAGCAGATTCACCACAGCCCAACCGGACATCCTCTCCTTAACATGGATAGTAAAACATTTATTGCCGAACTCATTCGAGAAAAAATATTTCTAAAGATGGGAGAGGAGATCCCCTACACAGTTATGTGCGTGGTTGATGAGATAGAAGATCGAGAGAATGGGATGAAGTATATAAAGGCCCGCATCCTAACTACTGCCGATAGATATCGACGAATGATCATAGGTTCTGAAGGAAGAAAAATTAAGGAGATGGGAAGTATGGCAAGAAAAGAAATTGAACTCGCAATTAATAAGAAGGTTTTTCTTGATCTACGAGTTGATGTCGATCCTCACTGGCAGGAACTAATGTTCTAAATCTTTAGCCTCTTTAAGGACTCTTCTTTACCAAGGAGCTCCATTGACTCATTAAGAGGAGGAGAGATTTTCTTTCCAGTAATAATTACTCGCGCAACCATAAAGAATTCACTGTTTTTTACTCCTTCTTTCTCTGCCAGTTCTTGCAGAGTCTTACCGATCTCCTCCGCTTTCCATTCCTTAAGAGCACTTAACGTTTTATGCATTTTACTGACAAGTTCCTTATATTTTTTTTCATCAACCTCGTATTTTTTTGGAGCCTCAAAGAAAAACTCAGAGAGCGGATAGTAATCCGAAAGTTTCTTGATTCTCTCCTTCACTAAAGGAATAGTTTGATCGATCAATTCTTTAGGGTATTTTCCTTCATAAAAGGAGTTAATTTTATTACTTAGGATTTCATTGTCCATAGCTCTAATATAAGAGCCATTCATCCACTCTAACTTAATCACATCAAATGCAGGACCGACCGGCTTCATATCCTTCAGGTCGAAGACCTTTATAAATTCCTCAAGGTCAAAGATTTCCTTCTGTTTTGGGTGCGACCAACCCATTAAGGACAGGTAGTTAAGGATTGCCTCTGGAAGAAATCCCTGTTTGAGATACCACGAAGCCCATACGGGATCTTTACGCTTGGACATTTTTGATTTATTGGGGTTTCTGAGAAGAGGCACATGGGCAAAAATGGGTTTTTCCCATCCGAACGCTTCATAAAGAAGCACATGTTTGGGAGTAGAGGAAATCCACTCCTCTCCTCGGATGACGTGTGAAATCTTCATAAAGTGGTCGTCGACAACTACAGCTAAGTGGTATGTAGGAAATCCGTCCGACTTCATGAGAACCTGATCGTCAAGATTATCCGTGTTGATGACAATGTCCCCGTGAATGAGATCATTAAATTTCACCTCAATCTTCGGCTCGACATTCAGACGAATCACATACTTCTCGCCGTTATCTATTTTTTTCTTAATCTCATCTTGAGATCCGAGACAGTGCTTGTCATACTTTGAAATCTGCTTATTTTTTTGCTGCGAGTCGCGAAGTTTTTCCAGCCTCTCCTTTGAGCATATGCAGTAGTAAGCCTTGCCTGATTCGATGAGATCCTTCGCATATCTTTGATAGATTTCGAGTCGTTCAGACTGACGATATGGACCAACCGCCCCTTCTTTATCTGGACCTTCATCATAGTTGATACCATAGTCTTTGAGTGTCTGAAGGAATTTCTCCTCCGCTCCTTTTACTAAACGAGCTTGATCGGTATCCTCAATGCGAATGATGAACTCACCTTCGTGCTTTTTTGCAAATGCGTAGTTCAGGAGCGCTGTATAGACGCTACCGATGTGAAGATCCTCACCGGTTGGAGATGGTGGTATTCGCGTTCTAACGTGCATTGAAACATTATAGCTTATAACTTAGAACTTGTTCCGACGACCCCAGTGTCGGAATACCGACTTCGTATCGGGGGAACTTAGAGCTATTATAATTTACTTTTGTCGCGACCGTTTTATTAGAATAACTAGACCAAAGACAGCAAATATTGTTGGACCAAGAAAAATTTGTAGGTATTTGATTGTGTTTTTCACTGGCTCAGAAAACGGTGGTAGTGGATAATATTCTACTGCCCGACTTCGAATACCACTTAATGCCCCTCCAGACGCATACTCGCTCAAGGCATTCATAACAAGCTCCATATTGTCATTAGTTCTTGAGAGGAAGCCATCAAGAACAAATCTTGAGGAAGGGATAACTATAAATCTTCCCTTTCCATAGTTTCCAGAAACGATAAGGGGAAATGACTCCTCCTTTACCTTTCCCAAGGGAGCTGTGGTCTGAGGGCTTAAATTAAAATTTTTAGTTTCATGCCATGACTGAGGCTCTGATCTGACAAGTGTCGTAATCTTTTGAGATGTAGAAACAGAGGATGCCCAAGGAAATACGAGCACCTTAACGTTCGAAAGTAACGACTCTTTCGCCAACTCGTTCGTCTTTATCCAGTATGAATAAGGAAGTACCATTGGCAAGGAGCTCTGACTTTGACCAAAGCTTACTAACTCCGCAGCTTTAGATCTCACCAGATCTTTGGCAAGTGTAATGCCCAATGATTTTAATAATGCAAAAAGATCGTGAGTTGCATCTTGTGCAAGAAGCGTGTCGTTCACTGTCACACCATCAACAAAAAACAATATTGATCCTCCATTTTGGAGATATTCCTTCAGTTGAAAAGTTTCATCCTGAGTATATTGTTTTACATCGCTACCAAACACGATCAAAGACCTGAACTGAGCAGATGGTGTTGCGGTCTCTTCTATTCCGAACTGTGACTGTGAAACTGTTGCGAGGGACTGGAGTTGACTTAGACCTTCGGGCGCTCCCATTACTCCAACTATTGGTAGCACTGGTGTACTTAGTTTATACAATACGCTTGTTAGGTTGTACTCTAGGTCTCGAACATCTGTTACTTGAGGAAGCGAAGCATGCTTACCATCATACGAGATTCCGATACCAAAATATGCATTTTGCACTGCAAACTGATCCTGATCCTGTTGAGAAAACTGCAGCCGCGGAATTGAGTAATTCTGCATATCTTGCTGGGCCTTTGTGTCGTTGTCCGGATCCTTAAGGAGATATGTTATTTTTTTACCACCAGTTTGTGAACTATACTCCTTTAGAAAATCATCTATCTCCTGCCGCACCGATGTCAATGTCGAAGGAATTTTTTTGGAACTAAAAAAAGTTATTGTTACCTGTTTTGGAAGTGATGAGATTATTTTTTTAGATGACTGAGAAATACTGTACGCTTGTCCATTTGACAAATCCAGTCTTAAGGAAATCGGACGTACTAATAAGTTTGCGAAGATACATGCTCCTAAAATTAGGATTGTCATCAATCGCTGTGGAATAGGTTTGCGCATATTAGTCCCTGTGCTCTAACTGCTTAATAACTGCGTACATGAATACCGCTGTGAAAGAGATAAAATAGAACATAGATCTAAGATCTACAATTCCCTTGGTGAAATTTTCAAGATTTGCTAGTGGGAGAAGAGGAGTGATGAGCTCTGACACAACCCGAGGAATAAACGACGCTAGTATATCTGCTGAAAATATAGAAAGACAAAAGAGAATTGTGGACGAAATAAAAAAGGCAAGAACTTGATTTGAGGTCTTCAATGACACATATAGAGATAGCGTGCTAAACATCCCTGCAACTAGAATGAGTCCGAGGTATCCCACGAACACCTCCGGAAGGTATAGTCCTGAAATAAAGGCGAAGGAAACAGGCAGAACTAAACTCAGAAGAAATGTCGCGCCTATCAAACTAAGTACCGCAAGTAATTTACCAACAGCAATCTCCTTTTCTCCAAAGGGTAATGTAAGTAAGGTTTCTAGAGTTCCTGCCTTTCTCTCCTCTGCAAAACTTCTCATACATAACGCTGGGATGAGTAGAACCATAACCCAGTACATCGTTAGGAAAAAAGGTTTCATCGAGATAAGCCCTACTGAGTAGATGTCGCGAATAAATAATGCGTTAGCTATTAAGGTAGCCAATACAACGAGAATATATCCAAATGGGTTAAAGAAGTAATGTCTAAGCTCTTTTAGAAATATATGCTTCATATTTGATTAGTTTTTCACGAGTTTTTTAAATAACTTCTCTACCGCACCTTTCCCTCGAGGTTTTTTACCATCAAACACAATCTTTCCTTTGTGGAGAATAATAATTCTAGTGGCAATGTCCTCAACCTCAGATAATATGTGAGTCGAAAAAATGACAGAATTTTTTTTAGAAAATTTTTGAATCACATCTCGTATTTTGTCTTGCTCAATCGGATCAAGTCCGGATGTTGGCTCGTCAAGTATGAGAAGATCTGGCTCTCCCATCATTGCAGCAACCAATCCCACTCTCTGTTTAAATCCTCTTGAAAGTGTTTCTATCTTGGCGCTTAGCACATCTTTAACTCCGACAGTTCTAATTAACAAATCGTAGTCTTTTACTTTTTTCACATTCGCGACATATTCTAGATACTCACGAACCTTCATATCTCCATACAGTGGATTGTTTTCCGGCAGATACCCGGTAATCTGTGATACAGCTTTACGCTGGTAGACCGGATCAAGTCCACAAAGCGCAATTGCACCTGTGTGAGTTTTGAGATATCCGGTAATTAGTCTCATCGTAGTCGTTTTGCCCGCCCCATTAAGTCCGAGAAAACCAATGATCTCGCCACGTTTGACGGTAAAAGACAGTGAGTGAAGAACTACTTTTGTGCTAAAGGATTTAGAGACTCCCCTTACGGATAAAATCATAGTGAGTTATTTACACTGACAGTCGCCACAATTCCCCTGACACTCATGTCCTTGTGAGGCGATTGAGTCAAACCCCTCTGAGACAATATCCCAGTTTAGATTTTCGAAAAAAGACTCGATATACTGCGCTCTATTGACGCCATAGTCTATAAAGTAAGCATGCTCATACGTGTCAAGTGCGAGGATTGGAGTAGCACCCCAAACGGGATATGTGTTTTGCGCATCTCCGAGGTAGTTAAAGAGTCTCTCTTCGACGTGATTCCACGCAGTCCAGACCCATCCGCGAGCAGCAATGCCTGTCGCCTTCAGATCTAACTTATACTTTTCGAACGATCCGAAATCTTTTTTAATCTGAGCAGCTAGATCGTCTTTAGGCGCTCCTCCTTTACCACCAAGATGACCAAAGTAAATCTCATGATTAATAATTCCACCCCACGCAAAAGAAAGATCAACTTTTAGCGAACGTACTGTTGAAAATACTTGATTAGCTTTTGTGTAATCCTCTTCCGTAAGAGTCTTCAGTTTTTCCTGAATCTCATTGTACTTCGTCACGTAGCCCTGATAGAGCTTAAGGTGCTCCTCAATAGTCTTTGCAGAGATTCCCTTCATCTGAGAAAGAGTTGGAGAAAAAGTTTTTGCTACAGCGACCATGTGTGTTTCTTAGAAATTAGAAATTAGTAATTAGAAATTATTCGACTACGAGGCTTCCCTTCATCCCCATTGCACGATGCGAACCAACGCTACAGTAGTACTCAAACGTTCCTTTTTTATTTGCGACGAACTCGATAGTCTCTGACTTGTCGGCTGCTAACTGCTTCGTTCTCGCGCTAAACTCATCGATTACCCAATCATGAAAACCTTCTTTATTAGTAAACACAATCTTTACCTTATCGCCCTGCTTCACCTTAATTTCTTTTACGTCGTAGGAGAAATTTGCTGCAGAGACTTCAAATGTTTTCGAGCTCTTTGTATCTTCATTTTCTTTCATCGCCTCCGTTGGAGACTCTTTCTTCTCCTCAGGTACTGCCATTTCCGTATCCGTTGCAGATGATTTCTGCATACCAAGATAAAAATATGCACCGGAACCAACAACCACTACCACAAGAAGAGCAAGATATACTTTGTTCATATGCCCACTAGTCTAGCAAGAAACTATACCTACTGTCAATGTTAGATACCAAGAAGGTCGGGACGCTTTTTGAGAGTTTCTTCAAATGATTTTTGGAGACGCCATTTCTCAATATCCGCATGATTGCCGTTCATCAAAACTTTCGGAACAGTTTGCCCCTCGAACACTTCAGGTCGTGTGTAATGTGGATACTCAAGTAGTCGAACCTCTTTTACTCCTCTGTCCGCTATTTTTTTCAATGTAGAATTCTCTCCTATTATTTCAATTAAATGACTTAGTGGATAAATTTGAAATGATTCAATTACCGTCGCTTCCTCTTTTTTCAAAGCCCCAGGGAGCAGTCGAACTACCGCGTCAACAACTGCGGACACAGCAATCTCTCCTCCAGTCATCACAAAGTCGCCAACCGAAATTTCCTCATCGACCTCGGTCATAATTCTCTCGTCAACCGCTTCGTAGTGTCCAGCTACTAAAATCAGATGATCAAGTTTCGAAAACTCCTGCGCTTTTTTCTGATTAAACGGTTCTCCCTTAGCCGAGGTTAATACCATTTTTTCTGACTTCTGACCACTGGCTACTGACTTCAGCGCTCGACTTAATACGTCGACTCGCAGGACCATCCCCGCTCCTCCTCCATACGGCTTGTCATCTACGCTCTTATGGGAGTCTGTTGCGAAATCTCTAAAGTTCACAACCTCAATCTCAACCACGCCTTTCTCCTGAGCACGTTTTACGATACTCTCTTCAAAAAAGCCTTCGATCATCTTTGGGAAGAGCGTCAGAACAGTAATTTTCATGTTACTATTGTAGCAGATGCTGGTTGTGAGGTTTGGAAGGTTCTAAGGATGTAAGGTTAGCTAATAAGTTAACTTGCTAACCAGTTTACCGGTTAACCTAAAAACAAAGTTTCAAAACCTACAACAATCCAAACTTTTTTTAGACCAAATTATGAAATCCATACTTTTATTTCTCATCAGAGTCTATCAATCACTTCCTTTTCCAAGTTATTGTCGGTACAGTCCAACCTGTTCTTACTTTACTTATGGAGCTATTAAGAAATACGGGGCAACGAAGGGTTTATGGATGGGTTTTAAACGAATTCTTAGCTGCCACCCTTGGTCCAAATCTTAAGTGCGAAGAAACGGCTTAACCATTTTCGCTATTTTACCATCTTTAAAGTCAGTAATAGGCTGTCTAGGATTATCGTATATAGGGTGGTCTTCGTGGAGATGGTTGAATGGGTAAAAACCTAGCTCCTGTAAAATTGGACTATACTCAGACGACTGTTTCCCACTGAAGTCAAGCGTCTGAACACCTAACTGTTTGAGCGAACCAATTGTCACTGCAGTGAGTAATTTTCCAAAGCCTTTTTTTTGATGCTCATTCTCGACTTGAATTCCATATAGGTGTGGCGATTTATCTATTTCTTGAAAAGGTATACGCTGCATCATAAGTCCTTCGTCAACGACCTTCGGCTCGAAAGACCTAAGTTCAAATAAACGCGATCCTCTGTTGCCATTGGCAACTACCCCATCACTCTTTCGTGAGATTCTGTAGTCATGCCATCCTACGGCTCTGAAGACGTCCTTACCATCCTCAACGACGCGCTCAAAGAGATCGATTATTAGTATTTCGTTCACACTTTCCCAATCATTATTCTTAAACGATTCTTGAGCAGTTTTATACTCATCTGCTCTGTTAGGAATTTTTACATTTCTGGCTGTCAGAATAAAGCTTCCTTGTTCAGTGCTTAGCTCAAGAAATCCTGTAGCAATGAGTTTTCTTATGTGATCTTTAACTAATTCAATGTCTTTTTCATCCTCGCCAATCTGCGGATCTTCAGCTCTTGAGTCCATACTTTTTTAAGTCGACTTTATTTTTAACAAACTTCACAGATTCACTCTCAAGTATTTTTCGTTGCTTATCTGGCCCACCAAACGCATAGCCAGAAGCAATCGATCCATCGGATTTAATAACACGGTGGCAGGGAATTTTAGGCGCTCCTGTGTTTAGATGCAGAATCCGCCCCACATGTCTCGGGTTGAGACCCAATTGTTTTCCTATCGCTCCGTAAGTTGTCACCTTTCCTTTTGGAATCCTAAGTAGAAGTTTGTATACAGGATGTAGGTCTTTCATAAGTTATACGTTATACAAACTTCTTAATTTTCTGCGCTGTTTCCTCCATCTGCTCCTGAGAAAATTTCTTTGTGTCCGGAACGAACATCGTCTCATCTTCGTATCGAGGAAGTACATGAATATGGGCATGGGGCACCTCAAGTCCATGTGTTACATAGGATACGAAATATGGATTTAGCGCCTTCTGAAGAGCTTTTGTCAACTTGTTCACCGAGTTCCAATATTCCTCAAACTCTGGCACATCATAGACCCAGCGATGATGATTTTTGGGAATTACAAGTGCATGACCTCTGGTTCTTGGAAAGATGTCGAGGAACCCAAAAAAAAGTTCGTCCTCAAACAGTTTATACGAAGGTAGTTCTCCTTTCACGATTTTGCAGAAAATACAGTCGTTCATCGAGTTATTATATAATAAGTTCATAAGTCATCCTCGCGAATGCGGGGATCCATGGATTCCCAACCTGCCGGCAAGAAAGTCAAGTTGGGAATGACAATGTCCTATGAATAAAATAACTACTCTCACAGAGTTTGTGCTTCAGGAAGAACATCGCGTTCCAAACGCAACAGGACGGCTCACCCTTCTTCTCAATCAGATTGGAGAAGCAACCAAGATTATCGCTTCACATGTGAAACGCTCAGGTTTGGCTGACATTATCGGGAAAAGTGGCAAAACAAATAGTTACGATGAGGAAACTCAAAAACTCGACGAATATAGTAATGCCCTTCTCATCGAAATGCTCACCAACAGTCAACAGGTTGCGCTCATTGGCTCTGAGGAACTTGAAAAGTCGGTCAAAACCAACTGTCCAAACGCCGAGTACTCAGTCTTTATGGATCCGCTTGATGGGTCGTCTAACATCGATGTGAATGTGAGTATTGGTACGATTTTTTCGATCTATCACCATGCGAAAGGTGACCTACAGCCAGGAAAACAACAGGTCGCTGCTGGATACATACTCTACGGATCAAGTGTAATGTTTGTCTATA
>Ga0138256_10004338_pt1 | contig 15091 bp, 10 predicted proteins | sample KNB2016incub_MG_FD_105486 | JGI IMG/M metagenome (GOLD analysis project Ga0138256, IMG submission 105486) | Active sludge microbial communities from wastewater in Klosterneuburg, Austria - KNB2014incub_MG | ecosystem: Engineered > WWTP > Activated sludge > Unclassified | place: Austria... | reverse complement strand
CTGCGCGGCACCATCCGCGAACACGACAAGCTGAAACGCCGCCCACTCGTAAGGTTCTTCGCTTGTGAAGAGGATCTGTCGAACGATTCGCCCGACAAGCTACTGCCCGCCAAAGTCGTCAGCGGTGAAGAGCCGTTCTATGTCATCGGCGCGATCGCTGGCGGATAGAACTGGCGATTGGGCCGTGCAGGGCTCGAACCTGCGACATCCACGGTGTAAGCATGGCGCTCTGGCCAACTGAGCTAACGGCCCGACAGATTGATTCTACTCGAAGTTCTTTCCGATGAGAATCACTCCGGCGCACGTTTTACCAACACGTATGATGCCTCGGTTTCAGGCGTCTGACCTCGCACCAGCCGCTTCACCCACAACTCCGCAGATTCAATTTTCGTGTCGGACATGCTGGTTTCGCCGGTTAGTTTTTGAAACGCCTGCGTGACCATGTCATCGGGGGATGGTGCTTCGATGGTGATGTAAATCCGCGCCGTCTCCCTGTCGTTAATCTTTTCGACCTTGCTCGAATCGGTCTTCATCGTCCAACCGCCGGTGTTCACTGTTGCTGTCCACTCGGGGCCACTGTTGGTGAGCTTCAATGTGTATTCGGGTTCCACTCGATCCTCGGGATCTACTGTTGGTGCAGGTGCGTCGGGAATCGGCGCGGGAGCGGTGGTCGATGTTTGATTCGATTGCTCATCACAACCGATGACAGAGACGGCAAGAACGATGGATGCCAGAACGATGAATGACCGTGCGCTTTTCACGATTCAAGCGTACGGCCGTACGATGTCATCTTCCACAAGGTTTTCAATCGAACCGATTAACTCAGAACAAAATCAGTAAATAAACCCCCAAAGGTTTTGACCGCGAGCCGCATTGTGATTGAATGCTTGGGCCTGCGGAATCAATCATGGCTCGTCTTGCTCGAATCATTCGCTGGTCACTGGCCCTCGCGGTCATTGGTTTGATCGCGTGGGCGTTCTTCGACGTCACCGCGCGGGCGATTAGTCGTTACCGCTCCGACACCGCGCGACGCGTCAAGCTGACGATGCTGCATTGGGGTTCGCCTGCGGAAAGTCAGATCGTCCAGACGCTCATCGATCAGTACATGAAGGAGCATCCCGATGTCTTCATCGAACGGATCAACGCTTCTGACTTCCAGGCAAAACTTAAAACGATGATGGCAGGCGGAACCACGCCCGACATTTTCTACCTGCCGCCCGACCTGCTTCCCGAACTTGCTTCGCTCGAACTCATCCGGCCGATCGATGATTACATCAAAAAAGTTCCCGATCACGAAAAGTGGATGAGTGATTTTTACCCGGTCGTACTCGACACGTTTCGATATGACGTGCAAACCGAACGCGTCGGCAAAGGCCCGCTCTACGGTCTTCCGAAAGATTTCACGACGACGGTCTTCTATGTGAATGTCGATCTTTTTGAACGCGCAGGTGTGCGCATTCCGTACGACGGTTGGACGTGGGACGAGTTCGAAGCGGACATGAAAAAAATCCGCGCGCTCGACACCGGCAAACCGAATGATCCGCGCATCTACGGCGGAACTTTTCAGATCTGGCCCGACACGCTGCTTGAGATTGTCTGGACCTTCGGCGGTGATTTTTTTGGGCCAGGTGGATTTCGTGACGTGACGCTCGATGAGCCACCCGCCCAGCGCGCGCTGGAGATGATCGCGCGCACTCGACTTGTCGATCAGACGGTTTTCAACTCGACCGGCATTGCAAAAGATGCCGGCCAGGAATTCATCAACGGAAACATCGGCTGCCTCGGTCCGGTGGGGCGATGGCAGGTGCCGAATTATCTCACGATCGACAAATTTCGTTGGGATGTCGTGCCGGTTCCGTCGCTCGATGAGAGCACGCGCGCATCACAACTTTTTCTGACCGCATGGACGATGTCGAAGCAGACGAAGCATCCGGATGAATGCTTCGAGCTGATGAAATTTCTCACCGGACGTGAAGGCGCGATCATGCAATCGCGCCTCGGCCTGGCGATTCCGGCATTGAAGTCGGTGGCGCAAAGCGATGACTTTCTCGCGCCGCCGGGTTTGCCGAAGCATCGTTCGGATGTGTTTCTGGAAGCAGTCGATCACATCAAAATCCAACAGCGTCCGCGCCAGGCGGAATGGAATCGAATCGTTGGCGATAACATCACGAGTTCGATCCAGCTTGGCTCCTCTCCGCCGATGGAGAACGCCAAGAAGATCGAACAGCTCTGGCTAGCCGAACTCGATTCCCCGCTGCGCAAGCAGGAGTGGCCGCGGATCCGTTGGAATGTTTTGTTGCCGATCGTCGGCACGATTTTCCTCGGCATCGTCGGCCTGTTGTTCTGGCGAGCGAAGCGCGAAAAACTCGGCCCGCTCGATCGCGCGCAACAGCGAGCGGGCTATTCGTTCATCATGCCGTGGTTGATTGGATTTCTCGTACTCACGCTCGGGCCGATGCTGGTTTCGCTTCTCCTAAGCTTCAGCCAGTGGAAGGGCATGACGCCGTTTTCCGACGCGCGAGCCGTCGGCCCGGCAAACTATCGTCAGTTGTTCACTGTTGATACGACGTTCTATCAATCGCTCAAGGTGACGCTGTATTTCGTCGTGCTGGCTGTTCCGATCGGGCAGATCGCAGCGCTTGCCGTGGCGATGTTGATGAACTCGAAGGTTCGCGGGATCACGATCTTTCGAACGATTTACTTCGTGCCATCGGTCGTGAGTGGCGTCGCGCTCGCGGTCCTGTGGCTTCAGATTTTCAACAATGATTACGGCTTGCTGAACGCGGTCCTCCGACCGATCACGAAAATTTTCGGGCTGCTTCCACCCGACTGGTTCGGGCGCGATGCCAAATGGTGGGCGATTCCCGCATTCGTGATCATGGGCTTGTGGGGCGTGGGCAGTGGGATGGTGATTTACCTCGCCGGCCTGAAAGGTGTGCCCACATCGTTGTATGAAGCGGCGACGATCGACGGCGCCGGCCCCGCGCGAAAGTTCTGGAACGTCACGCTTCCCATGCTCAGCCCGCTGATTTTTTACAACCTCGTCATGGGAATCATCGGCAGCTTTCAGGTCTTCACACAGGCGTTCGTGATGACCGGCGCCGGCCCGGAAAACGCGACGCTTTTCTACGTTCTCAATCTGTATCGACACGCATTCGAATTTCACAACATGGGCTACGCCAGCGCGATGGCGTGGGTGCTTTTTGCGATCGTGCTTGTGCTGACGCTTTTTGTTTTCAGAGGATCACGCAAGCTGGTTTACTACGAGGGGCTGAAGTAATGAGCGCAACCTCAAAAAGACCAAAGCATGCGTGGCTCATCTACGCGATCCTCTTTCTTGGATCGCTGGTGTTTCTTGTTCCGTTCTATTTCATTGTGAACGGATCGTTGAAGACTGAGGCCGAAGTTCAGGCGGGTGATTTCATTTCGCCCCCTACGAGCGTTGATGATCTGCAGGTATCAAACTATCCCCGCGCGCTCGCTGCCGACAAGATGAATTTCAAACCCGCGCTGGCGAACACGATCGTGATCACCACGCTTTGCGTTGTCGGTCAGGTGATTTCGTGCAGCCTGGTTGGTTTCGGATTCGCGCGGTTTCGGTTTCGTGGCAGGGCGATTCTCTTCATGGTGATGCTTTCGACGATGATGCTGCCCGGACAGGTCACGATGATCCCCGTCTTCGTGCTGTTCAGATCGCTCGGCATGATCGACAGCATCTGGCCACTCATCCTGCCCGCATGGCTCGCCTCGCCGTTCTTCGTCTTCATGTTCCGGCAATTCTTCGTGCATATTCCCGAAGAACTGATCGAAGCAGCCAGAATCGACGGCGCGGGAAATTTCCGCATCTATTCACAGATCATGTTGCCGTTGTCTGGAAGCGTGATTGCGATCGTCGCCATCTACACATTCCTCGGCGCGTGGAATGACTTTCTCGGGCCGTTGATCTACTTGAACTCACCCGAAAAGCGCACGCTCGCGCTCGCGCTCAATGCGTTCAGAGGTGAGTATGGCGTGACGGATCGCGCGCTCTTGATGGCTGCCAGCGTGGTGTGTTTGCTGCCGTGCGTCGTCCTGTTTTTTGCCGCTCAGAAGTATTTCGTTGAGAGCGTGGCGATGACGGGGTCAAAGAGCTGAGCCGTCATTTGCGCTCGTAAACCCAACTCACCGTCAAAAACTTTTCCACAGTCAGCATCACTTCATAACGATCGCCCACCACCTCGCCGAACGTCACTTTCAGTTTGCCTGAAGTCGGCCACGGATTTGTCGCGCCGGGTTGAGAGATGGCTACGGCTTCATCACCTTCCTTCTTTCCGCTGCCGATGAACCATTCGCCCATCATGCTGGTTTGATAGTCGCCTGATGCGCTGAGTGAAAGCTCAAACGTCTGGCCGGGTTTGAGAGTCGGTGGCGGGCCGGTGAACGCGAGTTGGCCGCTATAGGTCACGGGCTTTGCCTCGTCGCCCCAGCCGACTTTTGTTTCGTAGGATCGCTTGATAACGCCGCTGTTCACCGACCATCCGGATTTGGGATCGAGGTCGCCCCACGTGGTTTTGATTTTGTAGGTTCCATCTTTGAGAACGAAATCACCTTTGGCGGCGACGACTTCATCTTTCTTCTCGACGTTCGAGCCGTCGTCGCACCATTCGAACGAACCGACGTTTTTCAGCTTGTCGAGCCAGCGCGGATTCGTGCCGTCGTTGTTGTAGAGGACGAGTTTGTTGTTGCGACTTTCATCGAGCGCGATGACGCCGGCGTTCTTCCCGTTTTCTTTCCACCAGTAAAAAGCGAGGCTGCCGCTGGCGATTTGTTTGGCATCGCTGCCGTCGAGGTTCATCGAAAAGAGTGCGTTATCCTTGGATACGAAGACGCGCGAACCGTCAGGCGTCGTCCAATTTTGTGGCATGGACACGTTGCCATCGAACAGCATCTTGGCGGTGCCACCGTTGGAGGGAATCATGTAATACGTGGATGACCCGCCGGGGTGACTGATTTGGTACGCGATGCTTTTTCCGTCTTCCGAATAAGCCGCGCCGGTGCCCATGCCGTCGATGTCGATCAGCTTGGTGCAGTTTGAACCATCCGCATTGATCGAAAAAAGACTCGGCGCCACCGAAGTCAGGCCGGAAAGATCGGAATGGAAGATCACTTTCTTCCCGTCCGGGCTCCACCCAATCCACGGCGAATCTCCACTGCGATGAGGCTGGCCGCCCGATCTTGGAATCGGCTGCGCGTTGGGATTCGTGAGATCGAGAATCGTGACGACAGGGAACTGATCACCCTTGATGTACGCGACCTTCGAGCCATCCGGCGAGAGAAGCGGTGAGTCTCCCTGGCCGATGCTTCGAGCTTCTTTTCCATCGAGGTCGGACACGAACACTTCGAACTTGCCATTGCGATTTGCGTACGCAGCGGCGCGTTTACCGTTGCTGGAAAATTTCGGCGCGCTTTCGAGCGGGCCTTTGAACTTGCCGACTTCTTTCATCTCTGTCCCGTCCGACTTGATGCTGTAGAGGATGTAATCATCCCCACTCTTGCACGAGACGACGAGGTAGTTGGATGAGCGCGCAATCATCGGCGGCTTCTTTGCGTGCGGATCGGGACACGCGCCCCAATCGGGCGCATAGTTTTTTCCAAGCAAGTCTTTCGTGATGTTGATCGTGTCTTTGATGTCGGGCTTGCGAATGTCTGCAATCAGCAGTTGCGAATCGCCGGCATTCGGATCGGTGTCGAAGACGATTCGGTACCCATCCGGCGCCCAGCTTGGATGTCGCCCGCGCGGAAACTCAACTACCTGTTCACTCGCACCGCCAGGAAAATCAAAACGCAGCAAGCCGTAGTTGTTCTTCGCGTTCCAACCGAAGTAGGCGATCATGTCTGATGTCGGATTCCAATCCGGGTCGAGCGACGAACCCTTGTCGATCTTTTCAGACACCATTGGATCCGTCGTGAGCGAAATCGCTTTCATCGGATCGGAATTGTTGTTTCCGCTGATGACAAAAGTCGCACCATCGTTAGACCATGTCATCTGATTCAGATAGACGGTTGCCCAACCCTGTGGCTTCATTTGCGTTATCTCGCCTGTGGCAAGCGTGAGCGCGAAGAGCGCTTTTCCCCCGACCACACCGCGTTGAAACATGATCTGCGTTCCATCGGGCGACCAGCGCGGATAAGTCTCTTCGCCGTTGAACTTGGTGAGATTCACTCGGTTCGAACCATCTGCGTCGCAAATCCAGATGTTGACGATGCCATCTGAACGCATCTTGTTCTCGCCATCGACCCAGTAGGGCTGATTGCTTTCGAAGACGATTTTTTTCTTATCCGGCGACCAGCAGGCGTGATCCTCACGCGCGTAGAACGTGCAGGTCTGGGTGATGTTGGCGAATTTTTTCCCATCCTCGCTGATGACGAAGAGATCGCTCGAAGGGCTCGTCGCGCTGCCGATCGGTCCACCCGAAGACCAGCGTGAAAAGACGATGTCGTTCGGTACTGGCGCGTGGACGAGCGGTTCGCCGAATGTGAGTGGCGACACGTCGAAGTCATGCGCGCCCCCGAAATCCTTCGAGATGTTCAGCGTCTGCACCCCGTTCAAGTTCTTGATGAACAGATCCTGCTTGTTTCCCGATGTGATGTAATCTCCTCCGTGCATGGCGATGAACATGATCTTGTTCATCTTTGGCATGAAGACCGGCTGCGAATCGTGTGTGGCGTGATTGAACTGGAGATTCGTGCCGTCGGCGTTGATCGTCATCGTGGCGCCCCACGCGTAATAATCTTCGTTGGCGTGCGGCGTTTCCTGCCATTCGCGGCCGGTGAAGATGATCTGTTTGCCGTCGGGTGACCACTTTGGATGACGGGGAATTCCGGCAAGACGAAACGTCGTGAGGATTTGGCGGCGATCCGATCCGTCCGGATTCATCGTGTACAAACCACCGGTGCCGTTGTCGACCCAGTTGCCGGTGAACACGATTCGCGAACCGTCGGGCGACCAGTCGGCGCTTTCGTAATCTGCGCCCGGCGCGGTGATCGGCTTCACATCGGTTCCATCTGCATTCACCGTGCAGATCGCCCAGTTCTGTCGGTTGATATCGAACTTGTGAAGCGTCGAGTAGACGATCTTCGACCCGTCCGGCGACCAGCGCGGATAGCGAACGTGATCGTCCTTCACGATCCACTTCACATCCGACCCGTCCGCATTCATCGTGTAAATTCCGCTCGGATCGCGCCGCGCTTTGTTGTCGGCATTTCGACAGGAGATGAAGACAATCTTCGAACCGTCGCGCGAGAACGCGGGCTGATAATCCCAGCCGGGACTGTTGGTGATGTTGATCGGCTTCTGCTCGCCGTCCTTCAGCAGATAAATTTCTCGCTCGGTGTTTCCCGAAAAAACGATGCCCGCAACGCCAGCTTTTTTTCCGCCATCTCCGAATCCCTTCTGACCTGCACCCGGCCCGGGCACGCCCGCAACGGTGAGCGTTGCGGTGATGGACTCGACGATCTGTTTCGCTTTCGGATTGTCGGGCGAAACAACAACGAGCGCGTAGTTGTCGCGACCATCTTTCACGATGACGTGGAAGTGGCGCATGATCGAGCCGAACTCTTCGACTTTGTACTCACGAAGAATCCACTCGCCGGGTTGGCGATCGAGCTTTTGTTCGCTCACGAGTTCTGACTTTGCAGCCATCATTCGCGTGTACTGACCGATCATGCTGTCGGCGAATTCTTTGAGCGAATACCTTTCGGTGGAATGAACGAGCGCGCCCGCCACGCCGGTGTCTTTCCCCTTGCCAGAGAATTCGCAAACCTGGTCGACAAAATCGAAACCGAAATCTTCTGTCGTAATCTGGAGTTCGACATCCACCGACGACTCAAGCTTGAGCTTCAGTGCAGAGTCTTCGTAACTCTTCACCGGCTCCGCCAATGACCGATTGGCGAGCACGAGCACAATGAACAAGAACATCCGCGTGAGTTTGACGATCGACATGATCCAGCTCCCTGATTACGAAGTAACGGGAGGGATTGTATCGCAGGATAGCGCAAGTGTTGAGGCAGGCGCGCGGGATCAAGTGTTACATCGGTCTAGCGACGCGAAATCGCTCGCGCGCATACACTTAATTTGATCCCTTGAACCGACGTTGGGTTCAATGCTCAACGTGGGTCGCCGTCGATTCCGCCGCCGTCTGCCGATTCCATCCATGAGTTGGGATATTTCGGATCATCCAGCGCGACAGCTTCGGGCGTTGCGTGCAGCGGTTTCTCGGTGTCGAACATCACTGCGAGTTCTTCAGTACGCTCGTGTTTGAATGACTCGATGATTCGACCCGGATGCGGCCCGTGCGGAATGCCGGCGGGGTGGTGCGACATTGAACCGGCGCTGATTCCTTTTCTCGATGCGAAGTATCCTCTCACGTAGAAGAGCACCTCGTCGGCTTCAGTGTTCGAGTGAACGTACGGAACCTTGATCGCTTCGGGATGATGATCGAGGAACCTCGGCGCGAAGGTGCAGATGACGAAACCTTTCACCTCAAACGTCTGCTGGTAGGGCGGCGGAAGGTGAACGGTGCCGGTGAGCGGTTCGAAATCCATCGCGTTGAAGGTGTACGGATAGACGAAACCGTCCCAGCCGACGACATCAAACGGATGGCTCGCGTGGATGGTTCGCGTGAGCCTGGTTCCATCTTTCACGAGCACTTCGGTGTCTTGTTCCTTATCTATCGTCAGCAGTTCGCTCGGGCCGTGGAAGTCGCGCTCGTAATACGGCGCGCCCATCATGATCTGACCATCCGGATTCAAATATCGCTTGGGCAATCGCACGGGGCCGGGCGATTCGAGAATCATGTGTTCTTCGATCGAGACATCTTTCGGAACGATTCGATAGGTCGTTCCGCGCGGGATGACGATGTAGTCTTCGGTTCGATACGGGAGAATTCCGTATGGCGTTTCGACGTGTCCCGAGCCTTTGAAGATGAAGATGACTTCATCCGCCGAGCCGTTGCGATAGAGATAATTCGCGTTGGTTTGCGGGTTGCATCGCCAGCAGGTGACATCTTCATTGAACAGCAGGGGGACTCGTCCTCGAATCGTGTCGCCGGCGCGGGGGAGGTTTTGCGAGAGGATGTGGCGGTGGCGCAGGGCTCCACGAGGCCCTGCAACGACGGGCCATTCACCGACGTACTCGCTCTTTTTTACGCGCGTTGGCGGACGAATGTGATAGGTGATCGAATACGCGCGATCGAAGCCGGCGGTCGTCACGACATGTTCGTACGCGAGTCCTTCACCGCGATAGCTCTTGCCGTTTTCGATGGGGAGTCTGATGTGGCGCTTCGGCGGCACGGTGCCGAGTTTCATGTAGATGCTCATGGCGTTCCTTCTTTCACACCCTCACCCCAACCCTCTCCCATGGAGTACCACGTGAGAGGGTGAAACACTTCGAGAGTTTCAATTCACAACGATCCACGAAGCGCCTGCTCGCGCTCGATCGCTTCGAACAACGCAGTGAAATTTCCTTCGCCGAAACCTTCCGAATTTCCACGTCGCTGAATCACTTCATAGAACAGCGTCGGGCGATCAAAGATCGGCTTGCTGAACAACTGCAGCAGGTAACCATCTTCACGATCACGATCCACCAGCACGCCAAGCTCACGAAGATCGTTCAGATCTTCTTCGATCTTGCCCATGCGTGCGGGTACGGCATCGAAGTAAGTTCCCGGCACTCTCAGAAACTTCATTCCGCGTTCGCGCATCGCGCGCACGGTCGGAACGATGTCGTTGGTCAAGAGCGCGATGTGCTGCACGCCCGCGCTCTTGTACTCATCAAGATATTCCTGGATCTGCGAGTTCTTCGAGCTTGGCTCGTTGATCGGCATCTTGATGTAGCCTTCTTTCGCGCCCATCACCTTGCTCATCAGCGCGCTTCGACCGGTATTGATGTCGAAGTGACGGCTTTCGTTGAAACCGAAAACCTTCGCGTAGTAGGCGCACCACTCGTCCATGTTTTCGACGTTGGCGACGATGTGATCGATGATCATCAATTGGATTTCATCGTCATCCATCCCACCTGCAAGATTGACGTAGTTCGGCGCGAACGCCGAGCCGGTCTTCCGCTGAATCATCGTGTGAATCGTGTCACCATACGCAGCGAACGAGAACGCGCTGAACTCCGGCGAGCGAAACATCGGGCGCACGATCTTCACGCCGACTTTTTTGATGTGTTCGTGGGCCAGATCGATGTCCTTCACCTTGAAGGCGATATCGCGCACGCCGTTGCCGTGCTTTTTGAAATGCTCTTTGATGAGATCGGCATCCGGCCCCGATCCCTGCGCTTCGGCGAAGAGGAAATTGATTCGTCCCTGTCCGACCAGAATCGCCTTGCGACCCGACTTGTTTCCCGTCGATGCGTCCGTGTGTGCGCGGCGACGCAGGCCGAGCTTGTTCACGTGGTATTCCGCCCAGGCCTCGGCGTCATCGACAAAAAACTCAAGGTGATCGATACCGCGAATGCCGAGCGGATTGTCGGGCGTGCCCTTGGGAATGTCGTGCGCGATTTCCGGACCGTGATGAACTTCCGCGTCTTCAGTAGTAATGGGGGTCATCGAAATCTCCTGAGTTAGCTGAAACAATATCAAATGTACTAAAGCTTATGTGCTGGACCTTATGTACTGGGCCGGCGGTAAATCTCCACAAGAAAAATAACCGAATCGACCTTACCTGAATTTTCAATCGCATGCGGCACATCGGCGGGGTAGTGGGCGGAATCTCCGCGATTCAGTTCCGTCCGTTCGTCACCGACCTGAACGCTGACGGTTCCGTCGATGACCGTCAAAAACTCGCGCGTGCCTGCAAAGTGTGGAACCGATCGAAGCGCCGCGCCCTTCTTCATCGTGATGTCAAAGAACTCAACATCCTTTTCAAGATGCGAAGGTGTGACGGTTCGCACGCGACAATCCTTGCTCGATCGGAAGTGCGGCGTGCGATCGCCCAGGCGAATCACATCGATCATCGGATTGTGATCCGGCGCATCAACGAGCGTGGAAAGCGAAACCCCAAACGCCCGCGCGATCCGATACGCCACGCTGATTGAAGGCGCCGCCTCGTTACGTTCAATTTGTGAAAGCATCGATCGGGACACGCCGGATACGCTTGCGAGGCGTTCGAGCGTCCAGCCTTTTCGGTGACGGAGATTGCGCACCATCTCGCAGAGGCGCTCGGTGAGATCGTCCGCATCCGATGAATGCAGCCCGTTGGACTGGGCAGTGGATGATGTACTGGATCGGTTCTTCAAGGCCGTCCATTATAGCGGAAAAGTTATCTTGTAAAGTGGAATGCTCTGATTTTGGACGGCGGCCGTCCCCAGCCGCCATCTGAGTCCGGAGGTCGAGGACGACCGCCCTCCAGGCGCGCACGCGCGGTGGATGGAATGGACGATAAACCCGCGGCGTCACGACTCACCCCGCGAGCGGACCGGTTGGTCGCGCCACGCAGTCATTCAGTTCCATGTTGACCGCACGCGTTCGTATTGCAGGTCGCAATGGTATCGCGCCCGCTCGATCTCGATCGCCGCTGTCCGTGTGCGAACTGAAAGCCATGGTTGTCAGCGCGAAAACCATGGGTTTCGATTCATTCACACTGGTTTTCGGTCCGTTTGGATTGGTTTTCGGTTCATTCGGACTGGTTTTCGGAGCGTTCGGACTGGTTTTCAGAGCGTTCGGACTGGTTTTCAAAGCGTTCGGACTAGTTTTCAGAGCATTCGGACTGGTTTTCGGATCGTTCGTACTGGTTTTCAGAGCGTTCGGACTGGTTTTCAGCGCGTTCGGAGTGGTTTTCAAACCGTTCGCACTGGTTTTCGGCGCAAACTCCACGGTTTTCGGATTGATCGGTGTGGGCTTCAACGCAGAGCCAATGGCGGTTTTATCAGCCAGAAGAGTCGGAAGTTTCGAGCCTTGGGCTCTGATCGCTGAGAAGGTGAGATTATCGAACCACCGATACCGAACCGCGGTGCGCACCTGAGGCATAGGCTGAGATCGAACCGTGCATTCAGCACTCATAAGGATGTGGGCAATGATTGGATCGAACGGATGATAAACCAAACCCGCGAGCCATCACGACTCATCCCGCGAGCGGGGGAGCGATAACCGCGGGCCGCGACTTTCGGATCGCGGGATGAGGGGGTAAATTTGTGCCGCGAACTGACGTCCGCAAGTTTCTCCACGCGGCCTACGATTCTCTTTGATAAAGGCCAGCTTTGCCTTCTGAGCGGACTCAAGGATAGCTAATGCGAATACGGCAATACCAGATTGCGTTGTTGATGGTCGTTTCGATTGGCATCTTTGGACGTCAGCCAATAGCTTTGGCGGTACAGGAAGATGGCTTGTTGGAAGTAACATTAGAGAGTGTTACTAACTTAGGATCTGCCGATCCACTCGTAATTTATGTAAATGTCAAGAACTCTACATCTAAAACTCATTCCATTCTTTGTCCGGTGTTAGATAATTGGAAGACAATGTCATTGCATATGACATTCCCGCAAGTGGATAGAAAATTATCGTTGGACCAGACCAAGTTCGACGACGTAGCTGAAAAAGGTTTCAGAGCCGATCCATCGTTGAGTGCCGTGGCCATTTCTCCGGGCGAAAATCGAGTCTTCCCGATATATTTGTCTCATGGAGCGTTCGAGGGTTCAGGGAGCCGACCGGTGTATTTGTTCTCAACTGAGGGCCAGTACAGAATCTACGTCGGAGTATTTCAACTACGGGACGATGTGCAAATCGTAAAAGGATTGGTGCCACACACAAGTGAGCGGATCGCTATTGAAGATAGCGTCGAAATAGCAGCTTCTATGCCAACAGATGTCGTGGATTCGTCAGCAGCAAAGGATCTGTTGGAATGTCCATCGCTGATGTTCATCCATAATCCAACTTTGATTGGACGGGACCTTCCTCAAAGTATTACTGATTTTGTGCATGAACATTCTGAGAGTAAGTTTGCGCAGTTCATTTTGCCAGCCGAGCTTCAGTCCCAATTTTGGCAAGGAATGTCGAGTAAAAAGGTCGAAGCTTCGATCGCAGTCTTGAATAAGATGGTGTCGCTCGCTAGTAACGAACAGACTGATGATTGGCCGCCAGGATGGCAATATCAATTAGATCAAGTGCTAGCTTTCTTTACCTCGAAGTTGTCGGTCATTTGTCATTTTGATTCTCAGTCTGCCAATCCAGTACTCAGCACTGCGCCGCCAGCTATTTCAATAGAAGTTGAGAAGGTCATTGATACATTGGCAACACAACTGTCAGATTCTCAATTGGACAAATCGTTGGATTTATTTGCAAGCAACGTTGCATATCGTGGTCACATTATAGATCGAAGTGCGTTAACGTCGCTACTAGCGTCGTGGATTGCACGTATCCGCGATTCGGATGAGGTTAACAAGTCTGATCTTCAGGTTCAGGTCTCGAGCCCAACGGGCAATGAGCAGATGCAAGCGGTTAAAGTGTCATTTTACATCGTCACAGACACTGATCGGATAGAGGCTGGTGAGGCTACGTTTCGACTATTTAGGATTGGCGACGAATGGATTATTTACGGCATCGATCCATGAATTTATGTAGATAATCATCGACAAATATCAGCTCAACATAGATCGATCCTTTGCCAATGGACGGGCCGGGTACCTAATTGGTTTTGGTTGAACACAGGCAAGGTGTTCAACCCCGCTTCCGACATTCCTCCACCGCCCCCGGATTCTCCAAGCTAGAAACATCCCCAACCGGCTCATCCAAATACGCTGCTCGAATCACGCGTCTCATCACCTTCGCATTGCGTGTCTTCGGAAGATCATTCACAAACAACAGCGATTTTGGGGCGAGCGGTTTGCCCTGTTCTTTGACGATCAGGGCGATCAATTCCTTCTGCAGACTTTCCGACGCGGTGAATCCTGGTTTCAGGACGGCGAAGCAGACCAGGGCCTGGCCTTTGAGTTCGTCGGGCACGCCGATGGCGGCGGCTTCGGAGATGGACGGGTGGGAGACGAGGATCGATTCGATCTCTGCGGGGCCGAGGCGTTTGCCTGCGACTTTGATCGTGTCGTCGCTGCGGCCGTGGATGTACCAGAGGCCGAGTTCGTCGATGCTCGCGAAATCGCCGTGGAACCAGATGTCTTTGACGCGTGACCAGTAGGTGTCGAGGTATCGATCGTGATCGTTCCAGAAAGAGCGCGTCATGCCGATCCACGGTTTGCGAATCACCAGCTCGCCGACTTTTCCGCGCACGGGATTGCCTTGATCATCGACAACATCGGCGGCCATTCCTGGAAGTGGCCCTGCAAAAGCAGTTGGACGAAGTGGCGTGATCATGTTGCCTGCGAGGATGCCTCCCGAAATTTCCGTTCCTCCCGAGTAATTCCAGATCGGCAACTTCGAATTGCCGACGACTTCGAAGAGCCACTTCCACGGTTCATCATTCCAGGGTTCTCCCGTTGATCCGAATTTTCGAAGACTCGAGAGATCGTGTTTCTTCACCGGCTCGTCACCGAATTTTCTCAGCGCGCGAATTAGTGTTGGTGAAACTCCGAGCGCCGTCACTTTGTGACGCTCGACGATCGACCAGAGCCGATCGTTGGCGGGGAAATCCATCGCGCCGTCGTAGAGCAGCATGGATGATTTGCAGAGCAGCGAGCCGAAGATCAGCCACGGGCCCATCATCCAGCCGATGTCGGTGATCCAATAGATGAGTTCATCTTCGCGAACGTCGAAACCGTGGAGCATGTCCTGGGCGGATTTGATGGGGAAGCCGCAATGGGTGTGGACGGCGCCTTTTGGTTTGCCGGTGGTTCCCGATGTGTAAATCAACATGCACGAGGCTTCTGCGCTCGTGATGTGAGTGGGGGATTTTGAGTTGGATGAATATGTTGGCTTGACGATGTCGTGCCACCAATGATCACGATCGGGCTTCATCGAAACAGGATTGTTGGCGTTCTGAAAAACGATGAGATGTTGGATCGATGGAGAGCTTGATGCAGCTTCGTCTGCGATTGTTTTTGTATCGACGCATTGACCACGACGTCGAAATCCATCGACGGTGAACATCGCCTTTGCGTTGCAAT
>Ga0138256_10004336_pt1 | contig 15095 bp, 9 predicted proteins | sample KNB2016incub_MG_FD_105486 | JGI IMG/M metagenome (GOLD analysis project Ga0138256, IMG submission 105486) | Active sludge microbial communities from wastewater in Klosterneuburg, Austria - KNB2014incub_MG | ecosystem: Engineered > WWTP > Activated sludge > Unclassified | place: Austria... | reverse complement strand
TCCCTTCCTTGTATGGAAAGCAGTGTTTTAGCTGTTACGTCAGTTATACTTGAAAATTCAGGCAAATGATCAAAACCCTTTCTTTGCTAACTCAGGAAGAATCAATATCAGTTGACTATACACTGAACAGAATAACGATACTCTTCCATTACCAAAACAAGATGACACAACCTTCTTCACAGAATTACGGAAGGTTACATTCGGGCAGTTACATTGTAACAGTTTTTATCCAACTGATAGAGATCTTCTTTTAAAAAAAAGGCAGGTGTGGAAACACCTGCCCGCTGAATTTAAAAATCAATCAGCATGAGAAAAAATTACAGTTTCGAATTGAAGGCTGTTTTAAACCGTTCCTGGATATCTTTCAGATGATAGAGTGTTAATGGCTCTGTTGAGCGCAGAATGGCCTTATCTATTTCTGTTTTTAACAGAAACATATCGGCTCTGATAATCGAGGAAGCTTCCGTTTCTGTATAAACAGGATCTTTTGACATAATGATTTCAGTCATTGCACCGAAGTAAGTTTTTTGCAGATTGCGGCGGTATGCATCCATTTTCACAGGTCCTGTACCAAGTATTTCTTTCCAGATACTCTTATGAATGGTAGCAATGTATTCTTCCACAGGGAACGCATTATTCCCGAACTGCTGCACATTTGCCTGTAGCTTTGTCACCATCCCTATGTCAAGCAAGGTGTTGAGCATACGCACCTGTATCTCTTCCACATAATTCTGACCCGCAGGAAGAGTTACCCGACTTACGACATTCTTATCCAGAAGCCACATAGGTGTAGTAAACACCTGCTCATCAAAGAAAGTGAGAGCTGATTTTTGTTTTCCTTTGGGCACAACCTCATACAAGGGGCCACCTTCTTCTTCACTACGGAAAACATGATTGACACCACTGATATTTTTCAGTACATGCAACATATAACGTGTAAACTGGTTTTGCACCTGTTTGTACATATTGGCCAGGTTTTCATTCAAACCTCCTTCTTCAAATGTCCATTGCGGCAGGTTGGGAAGAATCCGTTGCAGGTTTTTGATACCATAGCGGCTTGCTATTATGGCATCATCTCCCAGATCTTCTGTTTGACATTGAGGATCAAATCTTTTGGTTTCGCCGTCGCCAAACCAGAGTCTCGGATTTTTCAGGCGTTCCTTGATCCATGTACGAACGATCTTGTTATCTGCATCCGCATCGGGTGCAGCTACATATTTGTAACCCCATTCAATGGCCCATTTATCATAATCGCCAATACGGGGAAACAGTTGCTGCTGTGTTAACCCATCCTCGGGTTGTGCCACATAATTAAAACGTGCATAATCCATGATGCTGGCCGTGTGCCCGAATTTATCCAGATAGGTTTTGCTGCGCAAACTATCTACCGGAGTGCGGCTGCTGCTGCCGAAGTTGTGGCGCAACCCCAGTGTGTGACCAACTTCATGACTCGATACAAAGCGAATCAACTCCCCCATCAATTTTTCATTCAATATGGGGGTGCGTGCCTGTGGATCAACCGCTGAAGCCTGCGTCATATACCAATTACTCAGTAATTCCATTACGTTGTGATACCAGCCAATATGAGTTTGAATTATTTCTCCACTCCTTGGATCATGCACGTTAGGACCATAGGCATTGGGAATTTCGGAGGGCAGGTACCGTACAAATGAATAACGGGCATCTTCCATATTCATACTGGTATCGCCTTCCGGCCATTCTTTTCCTATAATTGCATTTTTAAATCCTGCCTGCCCAAATGCAACCTGCCAGTCATTTACACCTGCAATCAAATAAGATCTCCACTGCTTAGGTGTAGCCGGATCAATATAAATTACGATGGGTTTTTGCGGTTCCACCAGTTCACCCCGCTTCCATTTATCCCTATCTTCTGGTTTGGGTTCCATTCGCCAGCGCATAATAAATTGCCGCAGTTTTGTTTTCTGTTGTGCATCGCCAAACTCGTAAAAGAAATCTGCAAAATAACCTACCCTTGGATCAAAATAACGACGCTGCATGGGCACTTTGGGGAGTGCAATAAAAGAAGTGTTTGTTTCGATTGTAGCGGGCGTACCGGGCGGCAGCAATTTGGACGATGATGGCATGGTCTTGCTGATGGAGATTTCTACATTCACAGGATAGACACGGATTGATTCGATATAAAAATCCTTCATGCCGCCCACATTGGCATTTTGTGCCAGGGCTGTAGATGCATGAATACCGTTGATGAAATTTTTCTCCTTCAGAAATTTTGAAACATCAATCACGGCACTTCCTTTGCCGTAAGCCATTACTGGAAAACTGGCCACAATCGGGTTTTCACTGGATTTTATTACAGCTTTATAAATAGCGCTGGAAGAATCAGCTTCATTAATTAACAGATCGTATCGGATCTGAATTGTTGAATCGGGTCCTTTTTCAAACCATATCGTTCTTTCATCCAAAGCTTCGCCGGCATACATTCCATGACCGGCAGGCACTCTTACAAGACGATTAATGATCATGATATCCTGTTTGAGAATTGAATCAGGAATTTCAAAATAAATTTTATCACGGAACTGGTGTACCGCAAATAATCCCCACTTGCTGGTGAAGTTTTTGTTAACAACACTTGCATAAGGTTTGGTGGCAACCCTTGGTGCCGGCTTGGTTGTATCTTCCTTTGCCGGTTCCTGTGAGCCCGATGAAGTTCCAATCTTTAGTTGTGCTTCTGCAACAAAGATAACTAAGAGCAGCCCTGCTAAACTGAGCAGAAACTCTTTCAAAAAACGTGTATGCTTCATTTTGTAGTTTTAATAAATAATTGAAGTGATCCGGCAAGATTTTCATGTGATGATTTTTTTCCGGAAGTTTAAAAAAGAGAAATCTAATTGATGCGTTTCGTATTAAATCCGGGCGTATTCATCAACAATGTCATAAAAACATTGGCCCGTGAAGCACTACCGGCATCCCAGCGAAAGATGACTGGCAATGAAAACTCGCCTGGTTTTTCCACTCTGCAGGTGGCACTGGTTCCTTCGTCAGAAGAATTGCGCAAATCAAAAATTACACCCTGGTTGCCCTGTTTTACCCAGGCAGCAATCATAGTAGCGGCGTAAGGTTTATACTGTTCAATCAGATCAGCCACCAGCAAGTCGAACGATGGATCGGGCAAAGGCACTGTAACAAATTTCTGAACGCTTCCCTCAAACAACAGGTTTTCATCGGATGCAGTAAGTGAAAACTCTGCTGTGCGGCCTGCTTTTGTTTTAAACGGATAAGCCGCCTCAAAGTCCTCTGCATTCAGGTAACCGGGCATTTTTTTTCTGGATGGAGCCTGTGCACAACTGGCCATAAGTATAACAGCAAACAACACAGTTGCTGCAAACACTTGTACATGATTAATTCGCTTCATTGTTTAGATTTTGAATTATTGTTGAATAAATAAATAAAATAATAGTAAGCAGTCCATACTCTGTCTGGAGCCTGAAAAAGCCAGGGATCTTACAGTATTATCAGAACGTTGCTTTAAAGCCTCCCGTCGCCTATTCGCTGCAGATCAATATTGTAATTGGTTTTGTAGTAATTAGTAATCTCTTCATACTTTTTTCTGATTAAACCGCTGGAGTCCTTAACAGGTGTAAGAATACCCTGGTAAGTTGTGGTATTGGAATTAATACCACTGGTACTTGTGAGATAAGTATAAGGATTCTGTACAATTGCCTGTATATAATTCAACCAGTCAGTCTGTGAACTGGGTGGAGTTGTACTTGCTGAAGTAGAGAGGAAGCCCCGTTTGTATCTTTGAGCCTGAGTGGTATTGATAATCGCTGTTGAATAGTCAGACGAACCAATAAACACATCAGAACGACTCATTTTACTTTTTAAATCCATCAACCGCAGAAAGCCATAGTTCATATTGCTTCTGAACAATACTGCTGAATCTCTCACCCCACGGATATTCAGAATGCGGCTACTGCCCCAGTTGGAAATGAATGTTTCATAAATCCAACCGGTTGTACTGGTGGTTGTAAGATATCCATCCAGCTGGGCACCAGCACCATTAAAGCGGATAGAACTGCAGAGCAGGAATTTAACAGGTAGATATTTACGCAGTGTGGAATCCTGATAGTACCGGAAAAAAGTTGTATCAATCAGATCCAGCTGCCGATCCACATAATCAGAATCGGCCGGAACCATCCTGTAGGCCGAATCCCATTTGGTAACAGCCCAGTAGGAATCTTTCGGAGTGAACTTATAAAGCATATAGACGCCGTAACGGTTATAATAGTCCATAATCCGCTGATCATAACTATTATTTCCTTGTAACAGTTTGTATCCAAACTCATTGATACTGGAAGGAGTGAGTTTTGATTCTTTTTTCACACAGGCAGCCAGTAACAACACTGCCAGGAGAGTCATGAATATATTTTGTAGTTGTTTCATTGTGATTTTTTTACCAGTGAATAATCAGGGGTTTTGAGAGATCATGGCATTTCTTTCCAATACGGCATTAGGAATGGGCAGTATATACCGGCTATCACCCTTTTCCAGGGTATAAGTTTGCCCCGTTCCGGGATCTTCTTCATAGAAATGGGAAATAGAAGGCATCCCCCAACGGCGTAAGTCGAACCAGCGGTGGCCGCCTTCTAACGGAAACTCTCTGCGTCTTTCTTCTTTGCAAAATGTAAGCAATTGCTGAGCGTCAGTAATAACAACCGGCGAATAAGGCCTTCTGGCATCATAGCGGGCACTCCGTAAAGTGTTGAGATCATTCAACGCTGTCTGTAAAAGAGAGACATTCGCATTCTTGATGGCCATCTGAATTTTAGCTTCAGCACGGTTGAGGTACATTTCTGAAACACGTAAACCATCACCGCCCACACCCTTGCTTCCTCCATAAAATTTAAACCCATATACGACGGGACTGGTAGTAACGAAATACAAGGAGGTCAAGAAATAGGTACGTAAGCGCAAATCTCCCAGGTACACAGCCGTATCAGATAATGGCCGGGTTTCGTAAAGCGAAAGCAGGCTGTTGGACACACTATAGGGGGGCTCAATTGTGTTGCTATAAGCTGCCGAAAATACAGAAGAGCGAAACACTTCATCCTCACTGCTGCCGGTACCGGTTCCTATGGCCGAGAATTGCCAGATAATTTCTTTACTCAGGATGGGGTCGTAAATACGATTGGAATATTCAAATGTGGTTCCGTTATTAAACAGATAATATCCCCCTATGGGTCGTCCCTTGTATGTACTAAGTTGTGTAAGATTTGGCCGAACTGCGATTACAGAATCAGCATAAGCAATTGCTTGCTCCCACTTCTCTTGATATAGATACAGGCGGGATAGCATGGCATATGCCGCCAGCGGATTCATTTTATAAGTATTATTGTTCTGCGGGTAATCCTTCATATACTTCAAACCCGCTTTTAAATCTGCTTCTATCTGCGCATATACTTCTGCAACAGTGTTTCGTGGATAAAGGGAATCTGTAACCTCCATCCGTAACTTCAAAGGCACGCCTGAGCTGGTTTCCGGATTTACCCCTTCAGCGTTATAGGGTTTCCCATACATATTCACCAACATAAAGTAGTAGTAAGCCCTCATGGTTAATGCCTGACCACGCAGGTTGTTCTTTTCGGTTTCGGTGCCAGACACCCTGTCTATATAAGCAATAACAGTGTTACATCCGGCAATTTTACCATACATAGTCTGCCAGGAATTCAGGTATGCCGTGGCTAATCCTCCAGGCAAAAGTGCTTCCTGATACAAATTTTTCATCCAGGTAAAAGGAGCTCTCCCTTTGCGAACCACCTCTGAGAGAGCTACATTGCCCTGGCCTCCATTACATTGAACATTGTCTGAAATCAGATCAAGAATGGGGCTCAGATTGGTTTGATAAGGATAGCCATCTCCCGCCATCAGGGCTACCAAATCGCTAACAGTAGAAGGTCTTATTTCATCCTGACTTGTCTCTGTCAGAAATTTTTTACATCCAGCCAGCACAAAAAGAGCGGCCAGCGATACAGAAAGAAATATTAGTCGTTTCATAAATACAATTCAGTTGATTTAAAATGTAATGGCCAGATTGAATGCATGAATACGTGGTAAAGGCTGTGAGCCCGCTGCCACTTCCGGATCTAATCCCTTATAATCCCTGCTTACAAATGTGTACACATTGCTAATACTGTAACCAATCATGGCTGTTTTGCTAAAGATTCGTTTTGCAATTTTTGCGGGCAGACTATAACTGACACTTATATTATTAACACGCAGAAATGAAGCATTCACCACTCTTGCTGTACTGAAATTATACAACGTATAAGGTGTTTCACTTGATCCCTGGCTTTGGTTCCCAAACGTTTGGGCGCCCGATGGAATGGTGAGGAACCCTACAGTTGCCTGCGGTAATGAAGGGATATCGGTTGTTAAATGATCGCCCGGTTTCCTCCACCTGTTTACGAGCAACTGGGGAAGGTTGTTGTACTCATAAGGAGTGCTTCTGATCATATCAACAGAATACAACGGAGCCAGTAATTTATGTGCTCCCGTTGACAGATACATACTGCTGCTGACAGTAAGTGTTTTATAGCGGAAGCTGGTATTGAATCCACCGGTAAAATCAGCATTGAATTTACCGGCGTACTTCATAAAGGCAGCTGCATCAAACTTCACATTGGGATTCTGCGCCGTTGTAGGAAGATTGATCAACGGAATACCGGTGGCTGAATCAAGGCCGGCAAAATCAAATACCCAGAAAGAAGATACTGCATATCCTTCCACATAATAGGTGCCCGATTTGGCTGTATTCCAGGTTGGATTTTGCACCTGACGGCTGGTAACTTTATTAAAGTTCCGGGCACTGTTTATGCCAACTGTCCAGGTAAAATCCTTTGTGCGTACGGGTATAAAATTCAACGACAGGTCAATACCTGAATTATTAAGCGTACCACTGTTCACGGGCATTTGTGTAACTCCGTTTTCGAAAGGAACATCCTTCATAACAATAAGGTCTCTGCTGCGCTTGTTATAATAATCCAGTGAAGCACCTATTCTTCCGCCAAGAAAATTAAAATCAAGTCCCAGGTTGACTGTTTGTGTTTTTTCCCAGCGCAGATTAGAATAAGGCATGTTACTGATACGGTAGATGGGTTCTCCAGTAAGATTACTGATAGCATTTGTTCCGGCAGGAATTTTTATAATCAGGTCTGGACCGAAATTTTCTGCCACGTTCCCCTGAAATCCATAAGAGGCACGAACGCTGAGATCATTCAACCAGCTGGTTTTCCGAAAGAATTTTTCATTGGCTACATTCCATCTCCCACCAACAGCCCAAATGGGTTTAAACCTTGCCCGTGTATCCTGCCCAAAGCGGTTAGATGCATCTCCTCTCAAAGACACGCTCATCACATACCTGTTATCGTATGTATAGCTACCGCTACTGTAATAAGAAACATAATTAGCAGTTCTGTCTGTAATAGTTGTATTAATAAGATCTGCCGAATACAGCAAATTCTCAACGGGTGACCCTATAGAGTTCTGAATGATTCCCGGAGGCATAATGACCACCTTACCACGGTCGGGCATATAGCCGTAGACCGTTGCATTGGTTGCTTTGTAGATATTGCTTCTTAACTCCATACCCAGCAGTCCGGTTACGACATGTACTTTATTGAACGTGCGGCCATAATTCAGCCCATTCCTCCATGTGTAGTTGTAATTGCTGTTATTGCCGGTAACAAGAATGCCGCCGAAGGGCAACCTCGACATTTTAAACTGCTGGTCATTGGGGCCGTAAGTACCATACTCATACCCTCTGTCTCTGGTCATTGCATAGGAACGTTCTGTTGCATAGGCTTCGCTGCTAACATTGGAGTAGTTGGCACCAAACAATGATTCAAACATGAAGCCACCGGAGAAACGGTACCGAATACTGATTCCGGTATTTAAGTTGGTTCTGGTATTGCTGTTTCCTGATTGCGATAGTTCATTCAACACATTGAACCGTAAACCTGAATTCCAGTAATTGTAATACGAAAGTGTGCCATCCTCATTATACGCCGGAATTACCCTGCTGGTGGTTGTGGCATATTTGTATGGATCGGTATTATAAAAGCCATCTGTTTTTGCATAGCCGCCAGCAATTTTTACTGAAGCTGCAAGCCGGGAAGTGATATTGGTGGTAAAACTTACACTTCCCTGGTAACCCGTTTGCCCGTTGCCTTTTGCCTGCCCCTTTTGCATGTTGGCGCCAAATGAACCATAATAGGAACTGTTTCCACTTCCACCGCTTACGCTCAGGCTGTGCGACTGGTTTACCGGGCGTTGATACAATACATCAAACCAGTTAGTATTATTCACTTCCAGTTGCTTTACCCCTGCATTAAATTCATCGTAACTGAGTTTTTGCTCCAGATACTGTTTCAGCAATCCGGAGTACCCCACATTATCCAGTGCCGTAGTAGATGTCAATCCTTTTTCCCAGATTTCTCTTGACACATCAATGCGTTCTTTCGAATTCATGAGATTGAGCTTATCATAGGTGAGCATGGACTGAGTAGATATGCTGGCATTATAAGAAACAACAGGGGCACGGCCGGCTTTACCTCTCTTGGTTGTAATGAGAATAACACCGTTAGCTGCCTTAACTCCATAGATGGCAGTGGAAGCTGCATCTTTTAAAACTGTTACCTCTTCAATATCATACGGATTGAGCCAGGCAATAGCGCTGCCAATAAAATTTTTCAGCAATTCTGAACCGGATGGTTCCTGATTAAACCTGTTCAGTTCCTTAGCCTGGAACGGAAGCGGATCTTCCTGTATGATACCGTCCACCACCCAAACAGGCTCCTGATTTCCGAGCAGTGTGGAGACACCACGTACTCTTACTGTTTGGCGGGTTCCTATTTGTCCGGAATTATTTACGATCTCCACACCCGGCATTTTTCCCTGTAAAGCCTGTTCAATAGTGGTAGCTCCGTTAAGCAGTAAATCCTCAGCTTTCACCTTGGAGACAGAACCGGTCATTTTTGATTTCTGTACGTTTTGATAACCGGTGATGATGACCTCGTCGGCTGCACTCGCACGACGCTCCAGTTTCATAGTGAGTGTTGTAGTGCCTTCTGTTATTTTCACCTGCTTTGTTATGAAACCTACATAAGAAAACTGAATCACATCGCCCTGAGATGCCTGTATACGGAATGTTCCTTCATCGTTACTTATCACCCCTTTCTTCGTGGTTATATTGTACACAGATACTTTTGCCAGGGGGTTACCTTCTTCATCAGTAATCTTACCTGTTATTTCTGCAGCCAATTCTTCCACGGTTTCCGCCGGCGTCGATTTACGCACAACAATGGTACGGTCTTCCAGGCTGTACAAAAACTGCTCCTGTTTAAAACACAAACGGAGTACTGCTTCTACGGAGGCATCTTTCACTTTCAATGTAACCTTTCCTGCCTTATCCAGCAGTTGCTCCTCCACCATAATATTGAAGCCAGTTTGTTTTTGAACCTGTAATAGTACCTGCTTTACCGGTGCATTTTTAACCGACAGTGTAACCGTTTGAGCATCGGTTCGTGCGGTTACATGTAACCAGAAAAAAGTGAGAAAAAGAGTGGTTAGTTTCATAACCCTGATAAGTTTTGGTAATTGATTCCCCGGGCCCTTCTCAAAAGTTCGGGTAATAGCAGTTGATTGCATAGTTTTGCAATGTTTAGGTTTTAGAAATAAGAGTCAATCCTTTTTTATTTATGCCTGAACTTCAGGCCCCTGCCGCAAACAGGGGCTTTCTGTTATAAATACTTTTTCTTCATCAGCCCGCCAGTACAATTAATTTTTTTCCCTCAATCCTGTATTTAATATCATTTGCCTGTAATGCTTTCAGTACTTCCAAAAGTGTACTCTTCTTGCTGATAATAGCAAAGTATTTCCGGTTGCTGACTGTGGCTTCGTAAACCACTTCTACATCATACCATCGTTTAAACTGCCGCAAAATGGTTTTAAGGTCGGCGCTTTCAAAATAAAACTGGCCGTTTTTCCAAGCCACTGCTTCTTCCATATTCACATCATTCACCAGTTGTAATTTTCCATCACTGCTTAACTGTGATTGCTGGCCCGGCATCATTGTTACAGATGTTTCCTGTCCCTTTAACACACTGAACTTCACACTCCCTTCCAGCAACGTGGTTTTTATGCGATCTTCATCTTCATAAGCATTCACATTAAAATGCGTACCCAGCACCTCTACTTCTCCTTTGCCTGCTACAGAAACTTTAAATGGTTGAGACGTATTTTTCGCAACTTCAAAATATCCTTCCCCTTCCAGTTCAACGCTTCGCTCTTTACCGGTAAACCGAATTGGGAAACGAAAAGAAGAAGAAGCGTTTAACCATACTTGAGTGCCATCAGAAAGTACGACATGATATTCTCCGCCATGGGGTGTTTGAATTGTGTTGTACAACTCTTCGTCCGAAGTACCTGCCTGGTAACGCAGTCCTTCTTTTGTTTTCATCACCTTCCGTTTCCCTGCTCTGCCAGCAATCCATTACTGGCACTGTCAAGTACTATTTCACTGCCGTCTGCCAGCATCAGAACCGCCCTGTTACCTCCCGGCTTCACATCCTGTTGCAAGGTTGAGTTAGGTTGTTGTGCAACCGAAGGCTTAGCCTCTGTACCTGCAAATTTATAGATGACAAAAAAGCCAGCTAATAACACGGCTGCTGCACTGGCGGCATACCACCATTTTTTGCTGAATAAAGAAACAACCAGGTTCTTTTTCGTTTGAACCTGTAAAATACCTTGCAGCATAGTAGCCGCTTCCTCCTCTGTGAACAATGCCTTCCTCTCTTCGGTAAGTAACCATGCTTGCTCCAATGCCTCTTGTAACACATTTTCATCAACTTCTTTTGTTAAAGAAGCCAACTCAACTGTTTCGGATGTTGTAATTGTTCCGTTTAAATAAAGTAATAACAGGATGTTTATCCTTTCTTCTTTCCTCATATATTCATTTTTAGGGCATACATTCCCCCTGTAATTATAAAGACACCTGCAAATTGCAAAAGGGGGAAGAGAAGTTAATATTTTTTTTACATTGGGGAAAAGCAGGAGCATTTGTCAACCGCACCACTCACTAAATTTGGGTATAAAGTGAACTGTAATAAAAGGCTTATAGGTTTAGGAATAAAAAATTACCGCCGCCAAAACTTAAACATAGCTTTCAACATTTCGGGTTTGCCTGCCACAGGGTTGTCACTGTTTTTAACCAGAAAAAGGGCATCACAGGGGAACCGATATTACCATTATGAATAATCTCCAATACATCTTCACGTGGACTTAGATAAATGCAACTATAAAACCCGGGCAAATCATTTGCTTCAAAAACACCCAGTAACCTATAATCGTCTAATTCCTGTACATCTGAATTACTTTACTTTCCGCATCGTACAAAAAACTGTCTTTTCCTGTAAGAGGCCATGTTTCTATGGCCAGAAGGCTATCGGCATTTTGTCCATTCCTGTAAATATCTTTTGACAAACCAAACCCATGTTTATTGCCGGTGATGATAAAGTTTGAATTCTTATAAGCTTTAGGTGTAAATAAATGAGAGCATGAGCAAACTGTAAAGAATAAGAGTATAAAAATTTGACTGATGTATTTCATTATTGACTGAGTTCACAGTAAAAAACAACGCATGTAAATAATGCACCAATTCTTAAATCTGATAACGAATTGTTTTTTATTAAAAATTGCCGGGAAGAAAGTAAGACGAAAAGAAAAATACAGCGTTATTTCCTTGCTTTTGGTCTTCCCACTTTACCGGCAGCTGTGTTCAAACATTTGCTTACTGTTTACCGCCCGAAATACGAATACCGGGCTTGCTTTTATCATATACAGGTGTCCATTGCTTAAACATAGTTTTAAGCATTTCGGGTTTGCCTGCCACAGGGTTATCACTGTTTTTTAACCAGAAAAAGGGCATCACAGGGGAACCGATATTACCATTATGAACAATCTCCAATACATCTTTACGTGGACTTAGATAAATGCAACTATAAAACCCGGGCAAATCATTTGCTTCAAAAACACCCAGTAACCTATAATCGTCTAATTCCTGTACTATGGCTGGAGAATCAATAGCAGGAATCTGATTCACTTTTTTATACGTACGAATATTTTTAGTGTCAAAATATCTGATCTGAATTACTTTACTTTCCGCATCGTACAAAAAACTGTCTTTTCCTGTAAGAGGCCATGTTTCTATCGCCAGAAGGCTATCGGCATTTTTCCCATCCCTGTAAATATCTTTTGACAAACCAAACCCATGTTTATTGCCGGTGATGATAAAGTTTGAATTCTTATCAGCCATAGTTATAAATAAACATGAGCAGGCGAATGATAAAAAAAACAAAAGAAAGAAAAGTTGAATACCGTATTTCATCTGTATATAATTTGTAGAGACTTAGTCCTTTTGTTATGAATTCTGAGCCGTTTCGAATATAGAGGGATAAAACACCCCTATCCACATTGAAGATAGCTTAAGGGAAAATCAGAAAATATGAGATTTCGATTTAATAACATAAAACAGTTAAGAGAAATTGCATTTTTCAATTTTGTACTTACACGACCTTGTCGGGACAGCTTTGTAATGACGGTTTGTACTCACTTGTTTTTATCTCAGTTTCATTTTCAAGGTGTATCTTTTAAATACCGCTCGGTAAAAAAAGAGTTTCCCGAATTTAAAAACTTTCCGCCAAAATTTATTCACGGTTTGTATGCTTCTGAATATGGATGTTTCATTGTAGTTATTATTTATAGCTTAATAATTCTTATCATAACCAATAATATGAATATCATGATTAAAACTGTAAACCGGAGTATTGTTTACACCCATAGTAGGAATAACAACAGATCCGTTAATATCAATATTTGTTGGTGTAAGGCTTGAAGTTTGAACTGTAAATCCGTTGCCCAAACTCATGCCCAAGGTGTATTGTTGGTAATTAATGGTAGGTTCAGCTTTAAAGTCACCATTAAAAGACCGTATAAGTGTTCTTTCTTCTTTTACATGCCCAGTATAGTTACCCCAATGCGAATCTTTATCGTATTCAAAATGGAAATTCTTTTCCTGTACCACTCCTAATCGTATCCCTGTTAAATCAATAGTGGCGGGATGTGTAGTTGCATCATATGTAAAGCGGTACTCCGTTGCTGCGTAGTTTCCAGAATTATTTTTTAATACCACATACTTCAACGGTATGGTAATAAACAAACCTAAACTCCTTTGCCCCGGAACAGATGGTGTATAATAAATAGCTGTTACACCAAAAGGAATATAGTACCATTCATTGCATCCATAAATAAAGTCTTCCGGGTAATCAACAATATAACCGGGGTCAGTGGTTTTAAGAAAATTGTTAAGTTCATATTGAGAATTTAAAGGATAGACTACCATGTTTGGAGCCAGATTAAGAAAGTATGATTGCCCAAATTCTCCACTCTCTAATTCCGTTATATAAGATTGGTCATCTTCCGTATTGTAAGTTGCTGTGCCTGCTGGTGGCAATTGTTGCTCCATTTGCTTTACAAGCAGCCTGGCATCCTTTAGCCGGAAGCCTGTTGGGTCAGCCTTCATTCTTTTTCGTATTTCTTCGCCAATTTCTTTTCGGGAAAATGTAACCCTGCCTGTGTCGGTGGTTTCAATTTTTACCACTGGTTGTGGGTTTGTGCTACTATTTTCAAGTTCCTTTTTACAACTGGTAAAAGCAGTTACAAAAAGGGCAGTTACAGAAAATAGCTTTAAATAGGGAGTGGAGATAATGTTATTCATAATTGTTATTTTTATAAAAAGCGAAAAGCTTTTTATACTAAGACAACAAAACCATTAAAACGGGGGAAGCCACTTACTACAGTTTTTTTGAAAACATTTCTATAAGAAGAAGAAGAACAGTGGTGCGGTCTTGCAAGTATTTGCGGATGGCTTTTACAGCCAATTCGAGGTGTGTTTTTACAGATTCCTTGCCGATACCCAGTTTGTCTGCAATTTGCTGGTAAGTAAGATGCTCATGCCGGTGAAGTTTGTACACCTGCCGCTGGCGTTCTGTAAGTTTAGCAATGGCTTCATCGGCCAATTCTAATTGCTCATGTAATGGATTGCTTTCTGGCTGTACATCTTCTGTATCATGATGACTTTTATTCCATTCATTAACCAGTTGTTGTTCCCGCATGGCCTTACGCAACGCATTAATGGCTTCATTGCGGCTGATCTTGAAGAGGTAAGCTTTAAAATGTTCAACTTGCGAAAGCTTCTCTCTCTTCAGCCAGATTTTCAGGAAAACATCCTGTACAATTTCAGCGGTAAGTTCTTTTGATTTGGTAATGCTTAGGATATAATTACTGAACAGAGGTTGCCAGTAATTAAAAAGTTCACGAAAGGCCTGTTCATTGCCTTCCGAAACTTTCATTAATAAACGACGCTCACTATCAATAGCAGTTTGTTCCAAATTGACACAGTAGATTGTTTCGTTTCAAAGGTAACGTTTCTGCTGTAACGCCTTATCTGTCTATATACTCAGGTAATTCAAAGATTTGTTTAAGATAATTGTAATTCCTTCTTATTGAAAGTTATCCGCAATGGAATGATAGATTACTTTTCGAAACAACTAACCTCTTTGTTTCAGGATGCTGAATAACCATTCCAATACATTTCATAACAATATTACAATACAGTAAAAAGGATTCTTAATCGACTGGTCATATTATGTCAACAATGGAAAGTAATACCGGAAAGTCCGTTTAATATTACTTTAAAGCATAGCACATAAATAAAGTATGGGTAAGTACTGTATTGTATACTTTGTGTACCATAGTCAAGCATCCTGGATAAACAAAAAAGCCCCGGCAAACGCCAGGGCTCTTGTGGTGTGGGCCGGGATCGAACCGGCGACACAAGGATTTTCAGTCCTTTGCTCTACCGACTGAGCTACCGCACCTTTCATCCGCCACAGCTTTAGCAAAGGCGGAGTTCCTGAAACACATCACTCCGGTAAGTGGAAGCTACCTTCATTTTTGTGCTTCGGGGTTGCAAATATAAAGGTATCAGGCTAAAATCT
>Ga0138256_10004335_pt1 | contig 15097 bp, 22 predicted proteins | sample KNB2016incub_MG_FD_105486 | JGI IMG/M metagenome (GOLD analysis project Ga0138256, IMG submission 105486) | Active sludge microbial communities from wastewater in Klosterneuburg, Austria - KNB2014incub_MG | ecosystem: Engineered > WWTP > Activated sludge > Unclassified | place: Austria... | reverse complement strand
GATGAAAATACCTATGTAAAAGGGATAAGGAGTAACTCCATACTTATTGGCTACATAGCCGGTGAGAAATGCAACAATGCCTACAGCAAAATAACCTGCAAATTCATTTAAACCCATAGCAAGTCCACGATCTTTTTCACCTGCCAGGTCAATTTTCATCACCACGGTGCTGCTCCAGGTTAAGCCCTGGCTGACACCCAAAAGTACATTGGCTAAAATGACCCAACTCCAGGTCGGCGCATATATCCACATAAAAGGTACGGGTATTGCCATCAGCCAACCGAATAATAGTAAATTTCTTCTGCCAAATCTATTGGCTAATCGTCCTGTATAATAGTTGGACCCTGCCTTGGATATACCAAATGCTGTAATGAAAGAAAGGATAGCTGTCTTAGAAGCCACCCCAAATTCCAACTCAGCAAACTGTGGGAAAATAGTACGTTCCATCCCAATCATTCCACCCACAAAGGCATTGACAATGACCAGTATAGTAAATTGTTTCCAATTTTCTTTGAGTCCGAGTTTTATTTGTTCGTCATTCATTTAAATGATGTGTTTTGTTCGTCAAAGGTCAGGTGATTTGATGGCAAAACACTTTACAAATGATAAATAATCAACTTGAACCTGCTCTGATTCTGCTGAGCGAAACTTGGGTGATCCCAAGATATGTAGCTATATATTTTAATGGTATTTTTTGGACAAAATCAGTTTCCAGTAAAAGATCATGGTATCTTTCTCTGGCCGATTTAAATTGTAAGCTTTCTAAACGTTTTATGGTATTGACATATTCTCTTTCAAAAATAAGCCTAAAAAGCCTTTCTATATCGTGGTATTGATCATACATTTTGAAAAGAGATTCAGAATCAATGGCTATCATAATGGTCTTATTCATAGCCTGAATTCCCTTCGATGTTGATTTGCCTGTAAATAGACTTTCAGCCCTGACTATGATGTCATTTGTAAAAGCAAAATGTTCGGTAATATCATTCCCGTCTTTCAGATAAAAAATTCTTGCACTTCCACTCTGTACTATATAAACTGTTCTGCAACTGCTGCCAATATGTTGGATGATGTCATTTTTAGCGTAACTTTTTTCCTGGATAATACGCTCCAAAGCTTTTTTAGCTTCGCTGCTGATTTTATAAATGCTATCGAAGAAATTTAAAAGTTCCATCCGCCAAAGATATCCGTAAAAATCAGAATGTCAAAACCTTTTCACTTTCTAATATCTGTTTTGTCAATTCTGCCATGGTGCTGATCTCAGCTTTATCTACCAGTTCAATATTTTTAAGACCCCTTGCATCCAGGCAGCTGCCACACAACAAGAGTCGTGTCCCACTTCTGGTTGAAAGTTTCAGCATTCGCTCTATGTTGTAGTAACCATTAGGCGTATTTTGATTTGGAATAGCACAATTCACCCCATCCGCCATCAAAAAAATTACCACTTCCGTCTCAGGATAGTCTTTGTTCAATTGGTTGGCAATTCTTAAAGCGTTGTATGCTTTTTCTGTGCCGTAAGGAGCGTCATTGATGATGATTAAAGTTTTCATTTTCTGTGTATAATTTATGGAAAGGTTTCAACATGCTAAATATGTTGAATACATGAATATTTACCAACATGAAGAGATAAAATTTTATTTCATCAAAATCAATTGTGACGGTAAAGCTGCATTCAGCCAATGAGTCACCAATGGAACAATGTGGATATAATCTCCAACATTCAATTCCTGCAATATTCCTGTTTCATCTTCGTATTTGACTTTACCTGCAATGCACAAGAGCAAAGCTGGAGTTTTGGTAGTATGTTCCTTAAATTTAGCATCTTTTGCCAACTGAATGGCGGTAGCGCTGCCCAATTCGCCCTTAAATAGACTGACAGCAGATACTTCTTTGTCAATAGGATGTAATGATATTATGTTCATTGGAAATGTTGATTATAGATTTCAAAAGAACTTTTTAGTTTTGAAATAATTTTATTGGCGTCATCATCGCTTTCTGCATCCTGCAATGACTCAATTAGTGCCATGTGTGGATGCAACCATTTGTGCAACTCGTCATGACTTTTGCCATCCATGGTACAACTTTTTATGAGACCGGAATTTTTATCCGTCAATTCTTTAGCAAGGGTCTTGAAATCGGCAGATCCATTGGCGATATAAGTATTCAGAATACTTTCACTTTCGGTAATAAACGGCTTCATTTCTGCATTTACCATCCACTTAGCACCATTATTTAATTCGATTGTTGCCGGTGAATTAAGATCGTGATGTGCATTATTTTTGCAGCTTCCAGCAGAAAAAATAATGAAGAGAGATATGATCATTACATTTAAATTTTTCATTTTTCTTGATTTTTTATAATTGTTAATAAAGATTGTATCATATTATTTCCATTTCTGATGATATCAAATTGAAAATTGGCAATACGCCATTTAAACATTAATAACCTGAATGAACCCATGACAATGTGTATCAACTCTTCAGAAGTAATGGCATTAGTAAAGATTTTTTTGTGTTGCCCTTCACTGATTATTGGCATAAGATGTTTCATCTTCACGGCCATGATTTTAAGAATGGTTTCATTAATACGTTCACTTTCTTCCATCAGACCATCTGAAAATACTGCTACTACAAAATGGGAATTTTTTTCAAAAAAAGTAAACTGATTTTCAAAAATAGCTGTAAATCTCTGTATTATATCATGTTCAGATGTGATAGCCAGAGTATATCGTTGATCCATATCCTGAGCAAGATAGTTGAGCATGGCAATGATGATTTCTTCTTTGCTTGTGAAGTGCCTGTACAGAGCACTTTCAGAAAACTGCATCTCTTTTGCCAGATTTTTTATGGTCAAACCTCCTACACCGGACTTGGTTAAAATTTTGCCCGCTGCCGAGATGATTTCTATTTGTCTGTCAGAGATAACTTCTGTTGTTACCATGATATTTTAAAATTTTATCTTAAAAAACGAAAGGCCCATCCAAATCACTGACGAAGTCATAGCCAGTGCTCCTAAGAGTACAAAAACTGGTGATAAGCCCAAATAGATTTCTCCAAGTATTCCAAGTGGCATTAACAAACCCAAAAGGGCCAACCATGAGATCGTTTTTATGTTCTGGAGTTTGTCTCTAAAATGTATAAGTAAGTAACCAATTAGTATATTAAGTAAGGCAAACAAATTACCATGCACGTGTGCAAGCCTGCTTTCAAAATGTTTTCCAATGCTGTAATTATTAATCCATTCTTCTTTACCTGGGGCAAAATCACGGAGGTAGATTAATAAAAAGCCATAAGCCATAAAAAAACCCATGGTAAGAAAACCAATGGCTATATTATTTTTTCCATTCATCAGCATAAATTTATGTTAGTGAATATTCACTCTGTAAAGATATGGTTATATTTTGGCTTGTCAACAAAAGATGACGAATATCATAGTGTATTGTACTTTTTTCACCGAGACAGGACATTTAATGACTTAAAATATCCGGATATATGAGTTTTTAAAGACTTTAACATATCGTCTAAAGAAATTATTACTACTCAGATTCAACCCCTTAGATGCTATCAACAATTAACCCGCAACTTGGTTATTCCATAGTTGTTCCTTCTTATCAAATATTTAAATTGATTTCATAATTACATATTTGTGTCAACTTTGTGATAAATTTATTCCATTTTTGCCATTTTTACATTTTGGAAAGTTTTAAGGTTAGAAATTAAAGACAGAATTAATATTAGAACAACCGACATAACAATTATACATTTATATCTTATAATTTAATCAACCATGTCGATTGCCATCATTGAAGATGACCCTAACATCAGAAGTCTGCTAAAAATAATTCTGTCAGAATTGAATCTGCCAATCGATGAATATGACAATGGGTGGAAAGGCCTGGATGCGTTGACTCAAAAAAAATATAGTCTGCTTGTACTCGATCTTATGTTACCGGGTGTTAATGGTATCGAAATCTGCAGAAAAATCAGACAGGCAAATAATCAAATGCCCATACTCATGCTCACCTCAAAATCTGAAGAAGATGACAAAATTGCAGGATTAGATATAGGAGCTGATGATTACCTGACAAAACCATTCAGCAATGGAGAATTGCTCGCTCGGGTAAAAGCACTGTTAAGAAGATCAGAAGTAAAATCAGGTATAGAAAAAAAAGAACATCAAATCATCTCAATAGGTAGTTTGGCGCTTGATATTTCAAATCGGTTACTTACCAAAAATGGTATTGATGTCAATCTGACGGGCAAAGAGTTTGATCTCATACAACTCTTTATGTCTAATGCAGGGCGAAATTTCACAAGAATGGATATCCTCGAACGAGTTTGGGGAGACCATTTTGAAGGGTTGGAACATACAGTCAATTCTAACATCAATAGGCTCAGAAGCAAAATAGAAGTAGACCCTGTGCACCCTAAGTATCTGGTTACAGTGTGGGGATTGGGCTATAAATTTAATAAAAACCCCGAAAGCTAATAATGAGCACTACTAATATCTGGAAAAACAGGAGGCTGCGACAAATTCTGCTTTTGGTAGGTGGGTCTATTGTCATTTTGTGGTTACTAATAGTCGTATTGTTTTACAATTTTACCGTATCACAACATGAACAATCAACTTTGATGCGGCTGGCTGGTATTGCTAATTCTCTGGCGCTTCAGATAGACGGTGATGTCCACGAGGAGATCTTTGAGACTCATAAAGCAAAAGATGATATTAAAAAAAATGATCAGGATAGTGTGTACTTATCGCTACATAAACTATTGAAGTCAAATCATGAAACAAACATGCTCAAGAGCCCGGTTTACACAATATCGATGAGTGAAAGTGGCATGTTTTATGAATTTGGCATCACTTCAGACACTATTCCTTATTTCCGACATCCCTATAATACTTACCATGCTTCTCTAAACGATCATTTTAAAACTGGAGGAATGATTCCTGCATATGAAGATGAATTCGGAATGTGGTTGTCAGCTTTTGCGCCGATTAAAAATTCCCAAGGCAGAATAGTGGCTGTTGTTATGATTGATGAAAAGCTGGACGTCTTCCTGAAGTCCGTCAGGTTTGCAATGCTTAAAGCTTTATTTATATCTCTGGCCATATTTGGGGTAATGATTGCATTGCTTTTGTGGCAAATGAGAAAGATACTTACCCGTGAACAAAAAGATAAAAATACCATAGAAGAATCCAGCAATGAAATCAGCAGAATGAATGCCGAACTATCCATTGCCAATGAAAAACTAAGCAGTCTTGATCAATTCAGAAAGGAAATGATTTCCAATATATCTCATGATCTCCGAACGCCGATGGCTAGTATCATAGGATTTATAGATTTGATTCGAAACAATAAATCTACCTTGTCAGATGATGATAAAAACAAATATATAGATGTAGTCTATTCAGAAACCAACAGACTCAATCGTTTGGTATCAGATCTTTTTGAGCTGAGTAAACTCGAATCAGGGCAAATTAAAATTGATAGTGAGCCATTTAATATATATGAGCTGGTATCTGACATCATTCAAAAATATCAACTAAAGATCAAAACAAAACATATCGATCTGAACTTCGAAATTCATGAAAACCTTGGTTTGGCATATGGCGATATCAAATATATAGACAGAGTATTTCAAAATCTATTGGACAATGCTGTAAGATATGTCAATGAAGGTGGCTATATTAAAATATGGATTCTGGATGCAATAGGTGACTTCAAAGTAAAAATCTGTAACTCAGGAGATTTGATACCTCAGGAAGATCTGGATGTTATTTTTGACCGGTATTACACCAATGCAAAAAGTGACAGTGCAAGATCTGGCCTGGGACTTGCTATAGCAAAAAGCATATGTACCCTGCATGGTTGTACGATAAAGGCAGAATCCAATGAGTTTGTCAATTCTTTTTGGTTTACGGTGCCTAAAGTATAATAAGGATTACTTTCAACTAAAGAAACTTACCAAAGCATAATATCGTTTAATTTCATATTCTTAACCACGATGGTCGAAGTCTGTGACTTCGATCCTATACATAAAGAATTTGCAATTCGATTGATGCTTGTTGATAGAAATTGTAGGATGCGGAATTAAAAATTCATAAAATAGTGGATCGCAGTTGCAAACTGCGACCATCGGGTGTCATACAATTGAATTCAAAAAATATAATATGATAAAATGGGTTACAAGTTTTTAATTTTCATATAATTTTGTTTTAGTTAGATCTCAAATAATTTCGTCATTAAATCAATCAAGTAAACATGTCAAACAATTTAAAATACGTATTAGTCCATTTTTTGATCTTAGTTTCATTAAGCGCAATGACACAAAATGATCTAAAAAATGACTCTCTACCCTTTCGAGATATCACCCAATACCCAAGCTCATTTTCAAGTGAAAATGTTCTGTTGAGAATGATTGATGGCCTTGGGTTCAGATTTTATTGGGCTACTGAAGGACTCAGAAATGAAGACCTGATCTATCGCCCGAACGAAGATGCAAGAACGTCTGAAGAGACTATTGATCATGTAATGGGGCTTTCTAAGATGGTATTAAATAGCTTGAACAGCACACCAAATATCACTTCAGGAGAAGAAACATCACCCAAATCTTTCGAAGAAAAAAGAAAAATAGTCCTGAACAATTTGTTTGAAGCCCGACAAATGCTTGCATCTAACTTGATAAAGGTGGAAGAAGTAAAAATCATTTTTGTAAGGAATAAAACAACAAGTGAATTGCCTGTCTGGAATCTGATCAATGGTCCCATAGCTGATGCCATTTGGCATACCGGTCAAATAGTCTCCTTCCGCCGATCATCAGGCAATCCATTTGATTCAAAAGTTAATGTAATGTTGGGAAAATTAAGATAACTTTAGATAAAATGATTGGATATGGTTAATTTGTTTAATTTAAAAATCATCAGATGACTTAACCTATATTGTTCAGAAGAGAGCGTAAAAAAAAGACATCTCAGGATAACCCAAAATGTCTCTTTTAAAAATTGTAAACCGTTACAATAAATTACTTAGGCATCACTACACCGTCGATTACGTGGATTACTCCGTTTGTACCTTTTAGGTCAGTAGCTGTAACAAAAACTGAATTTCCTTTCTCATCAGTCAGTTTTACCTTACCATTGTCCAATGAACCTGTCAGTTTACCACCCTGCACTGTAGTCAGTACCGCTTTTCCTTTTCCTGCTTTAATAGCCGCCATCACTGCAGCAGCATCGATATTACCACTCACTACATGGTAAGTCAGAATACCAGCCAAAGTTGCTTTATTCTCAGGTTTCAAAAGTGTTTCTACGGTTCCGGCAGGCAATTTAGCAAATGCAGCATTGGTGGGAGCAAAAACGGTAAATGGCCCTTTACTCTTTAATGTGGCTACAAGATCAGCAGCACCGACCGCAGCTACTAAAGTAGTATGGTCTTTAGAACCAGCAGCAATATCTACGATATCTTTTCCTTGACCAATAGCAAATGCAGAAGTAATGCTCACAAGCAATACAATCATTAATGATTTCATTTTTGTTTAATTTTTGTGTTAATAATGTTCAACAAACGTATGACCCAAATTATTGTTTTGCCTTTATGATTTATTTAACGTTTTACCAAATTTCTTTAAAAAACTTCAGATTATGCCCATTCTCATTCGTATTTATTTGAAATCATTATAAAATTATAACCAAGGGATTTCATTAGAATCAAATCAAAATCACACTAATTATCATTCAAAATTGATTCAGTAGGACAATTAAGGGAAAATTATCCATGCCTTTGCGGGTAATGTCCATTTTCCGATCTAAAAAGTGCCCATACCTTTGCAGTGTCAATATCGACTAATTATTTAATAAATAAATTTCATTAAAATGAAGAAGTTAAGTTTAGTGTTTTTAGTTCTATTATTTGCTTTGGCATCGGATGGTATCTCTGCTCAGGTTCAGCCCGTTGATAAAGATCATCTCGCTATCGGTGGTTATGATGTCGTTTCTTACTTTACTGCCAACAAGGCCACAAAGGGCAATGCAGTTTATACTGTTACTCACGATGGTGCTGATTATCATTTTGCCTCAGCAAAAAACCAAAAAGCGTTCAAGGCTGATCCAAACAAATATCTTCCTCAGTGCAATGGCTATTGCGCTTGGGGCGTGGCTGAAAAAGGAACCAAATTTCCAATCAACCCCGAAGCATTTACTGTGTCTGATGGCAAACTGTATTTGTTTTTTAACGGAGATTTTGAAGGTCAACCTTTCAATACTTTAACTGAATGGAAAAAAGCAGAGAAAAAATACCTTACGACAGTAAAAAGTGCCTGGGAGAAAGTAAATAAATTATAAAACGAATTTACAGAATTAATTAAAAAAATTAAAATCAATAAATAATGACTCAGTTTAAAGTACCAACCAGAGCAGATGTATCATCTACCAATCAATCCATTTTTGACAATCTGGAAAAAGAATTGGGTTTTGTACCCAACTTATACGCAACAATTGCCTATTCAGATCATGGTCTTGCAAGGTTTTTGGCCTACCAAAATGCAAAAACATCCCTGACCAATAAAGAAAAGGAAGCTGTAAATCTTATCGTAAGCCAGGTCAATGGATGTGTGTATTGTCAAAGTGCCCATACAGTTTTGGGGAAAATGAATGGTTTTACAGATGAACAGATTTTAGACATAAGAAAAGGAGGCTCTCAGGATGCAAAGTTAAATGCACTGGTAAAATTGGCCGAAGATATCAACATAAACAGGGGAAACGCCAGCCAGCAAAAAGTGAATGATTTTTTCAGCCACGGGTATTCAAATGAAAATTTGGTGGATGTCATTCTCCAGGTAAGTGATAAATCTGCCATGAATTATCTCCATAATCTCACGAAGATTCCCGTTGATTTTCCAGTCGCTCCTGCGTTGTAATATGGAAAGGATGAAACAAGGCTTTCGGGTTGTTGATGCCGAATCGTACCGAATGGATGAAGGTCGGTATGAGCTGCGTGTCAACGACCCTGAAGCTCCTATTTGTCCCTATGGAAATAAAAGAACATATATAGGTTTCGATAGGTATAAAAACAATTATATTAGATTTACAAAGACCATTCTGCGAAAGCTGTTGCTCAAACAGGATGACAAATAAATTAAAATGACACATAGTATAAAAACAACATGGGAACATGATTTTCACTTCGTTTCATCACTGGATGGAAAGGAAGTCCACTTTGATGCAACATCCATTTCCGGTGACCACCACCACGGAGTAAGTCCTAAGACGATACTTTTAAGTGGATTGTCAGGATGCACAGGGATGGATGTGATAGCGTTGCTTAATAAAAAATTCAAGGTAGGGTTTTCAGATTTTAGTTTGGAAGTGGCCGGGGAGCTTACAGAGACCCAACCAAAATATTACCACAAAATTCATATAATTTATAAAATTAAGGTAGATGCGGAGGACATGGATAAAGTAAAAGAAGCCGTACATTTGTCATTGACAAAATATTGTGGTGTACATGAAATGCTCAGCAAAGCTGCCGATATTACGCACGAAATAAAATTTTTATAAAATGGAAAATCAAAGACCACCGCTTCCTCCATTTACTATGGAGTCCGCATTGCAAAAAGTACAAATGGCAGAAGACGCCTGGAACAGTAAAGATCCGGAAAGGGTGTCAAAAGCATACACTGTTGACACGGAGTGGAGAAACAGAACGGAATTTATCAATGGTCGGGATGAAGTGGTTGCTTTTCTCACTAGAAAGTGGGAAAAGGAGATGCATTATAAGTTAAAAAAGGAACTCTGGGGATTTAGAGAAAATAGAATGGCGGTACGCTTCGAATATGAATATCAGGATATAAACGGCCAGTGGTGGAGAGCTTATGGCAATGAAAATTGGGAGTTTGATGAGCATGGCCTGATGAGAAAAAGATATGCAAGTATCAATGATCTGGCCATCAATGAGTCCGATAGAAAACTGAAATAGCATGGCTGTAAATTTTGCAGAAATTGCTTTTACGGATGCAGTCAAAGACATGCAGGTAAAACATGGTAGTCGAAAAGCATATGAAAGGATGGAAAAATCTAATGTAGTCGACGGGCTTTCAGCAAATGAAATAGAGTTTATAAGGAATCAGGATAGTTTTTTTATGGCTTCCTTTGGTGCGGGTGATTTTCCATACATCCAGCATCGTGGCGGGCCAAAAGGTTTTCTGAAAGTACTGGATTCGAAGAGAATTGCTTTCATTGATTATACGGGCAATAAGCAATATATTTCGATAGGAAATCTTGTCACTAATAAAAATGTGGCATTGATTATGGTTGATTATCCCAATAGAGCCAGGCTAAAAATATACGCCAAAGCTGAGATAGTAGAACTAAAAGATAATATAGAGTTATTTAAATCTCTTTCACCTGATGACTATAAATTTCAGGCTGAGCGAATGATGATATTCCACATCGAAGCTTATGACTGGAATTGTCCGCAACACATCACACCCAGATACACGGTGGAAGATATAGAAAGAGCGCTTGCACCACAAAGAGAATACATTACCAAACTCGAATCTGAACTAAAAAAACTAAAGAGCCATGAACAGTAATAAAGTAGATATTCTGGCTTTTGGTGCTCACCCAGACGATGTAGAGTGTGCCGCAGCAGGTGTTTTGGTCAAGCATATAGCAATGGGCAAATCTGTTGCAATTATCGATTTGACATCCGGCGAGATGGGTAGTTTTGGCAATGTTGAAACCAGGAAAAATGAAGCAAAGATAGCCTCGGAGATTTTAGGTTTAAAAAGCAGAGAGATGCTGGGTCTGCCGGATGGTGGAATAGAGAATAACGAAGCTGCCAGGATGCTGGTCATTGAGTTAATAAGAAAGTACCAACCGGACATTGTATTGTGCAATGCCCTACATGACAGACATCCAGATCACGCTAATGCGGCAAAATTGATCGCTGATGCTTGTTTTCTTTCTGGTCTGAAGAAGAAGGAAACCTTTTTTAATGAAGAACTTCAGGAGCCCTGGAGGCCAGCGTGTATATATCATTACATCCAAGATTATTTGTTGCAACCTGATTTTGTCATTGACATAACACAGCAAATGGATAAAAAGATGGAGAGCATTAAAGCCTATAAGTCTCAGTTTGTTGATCCCAATGACCATAATCCGAATTCTGTTTTGGCCTTTCTGGATCAGATTAAAAATATGAACAGTATTTACGGCAGACCACTGAATGTTAAATATGCTGAAGGCTTTAATGTCAGTAGATATCTGGGAGTGGCTGACTTTTATCAATTGATATAAGATTTTATTTTAAATAAAAATCACACATGACAAAATCAAACGCTTTAACACTCATCAACCCTAAAAGTGGCTCACTGTCTTTTAAGATTTTTAATTTTGATGATAATAGTCATTTTGACCACATTCAGAGGCTCAATTATTATTCGCTCATCTGGATACAACAGGGTAAAGGTAAAGTAAAAGCAGATTTTGCAGAATACAATTTTGGCGTAAATAAATTGCTTGCTTTTGCACCGTATCAACCATTCATGATCCATGAAGATGAAAATTTATCAGGACTGGTTTTAAATTTTCATCCGGATTTTTTTTGCATTCACAAACATCATAAAGAAGTGGCTTGCAACGGGATCCTATTTAATAACATATATGATTCTCCATTTGTGATGGTGGATGAAACGGCTGAGTCCACCTTTGAAATGTTGGTGGATCAAATGAGGTCAGAAATGCAAAACCCTGCATTAGCGCAGTATGAATTGCTGGTTTCTTATTTAAAGATATTTCTCATCACAGCGTCCCGACTGAAGGCACAACAACAAACGGAAAAAATTCCATTTAAAACAACATCTAAAGAACCGTTTATCCTTCAAGATTTGAAAGACAATATTGAAGCTAATTTCAAGACCAAACATTCAGCCGGTGAATATGCAGAACTGCTGAATATATCACCCAAAGCCCTGGCTAAAATCACTAAGGCACACTTCAATAAAACCCTGACCGATCTGATCTCAGAGCGCATTATCATAGAAGCAAAACGGGAATTGTACCTAACCAATAAAGCAGTTAAAGAAATAGCTTACGAATTGGGCTATGATGATGAACACTACTTCAGCAGGTTTTTTAAAAACAACGCAGATGTATCTCCTCAAATGTATCGCGATACCGTAGGCTTTGCTATGGCAATGTAAAATGTGAATTAAAAGAATTAATAAGAAAAAAATAAACTCTCCACCATTTTTATTTTTAATTTTTTTGGGGTAACTGAATGGCTAACTTTTATTCGGGATAATACGATTTACGTCTTCTATGTACATTTCTTTTAAGTGATCGTAAAATGATTTTTTACTAACTATATTAGCAATAATATTGGATAAAATTGCTCCCAAGAGTAAGTAAAATATCACACTATGCCTATCAGTCATTTCGAAAATAATGATGGCAGAAGTAAAAGGAGCTCGGGTGACTCCCGTAAGGAAAGAGACCATGCCTATAAGGATGATCAAATTGGCATTTGCTCCGGTCAGGTGCATATATTCTGCAATCAAAGCGCCTAAACTGGCACCTGAACTCAGTGATGGTGCAAAGACGCCACCAGCTCCACCGAATCCAAATGAAAGTATCAAACCGTACATTCTTAGAAATGGCAAATACCAAGGAACAGTTTTATCATCTGTAAACAAGGTTCTCACCATTAACTCCTTACCGGAACCCATAGTTTCTGTGCCAAAAAAATATATGGTAGTGGCTACCAATAATGCGCAAAGTACTACGATGCCTATTTGTTTGGCTCTTTTACGAATCGAATTAACATAAACAATAAATTTTAGTAAAACATCGCACATTTTACTCCCAAAATAACCTGATATGACGGCTGTGATTACGACTCCTAGTATGACGCTCCATCCGTAAAAGCCGGTTTTAGGATATCCCAAATATAAATAAGCACCTCCAAAACCCTGGGCTGTAAGACCTGCGATAATGACTGCAATAAATAGTGGCGATTTGTAGTGTTTTATATGAAATTTTGACAATTCTTCGATAGCAAAAATTATTCCACCTAATGGAGTGTTAAATGCTGCAGCCAAACCGGAAGCAGCACCAGCTATCAAAATATTTTGCTGAGAAATTGGTGTCCACCATTTTGGTAGAAATCTATAAATAATATTAAAAATTGAACTCGAGATCTGAATAGTTGGGCCTTCTCTACCTAAAATTCCACCGCCAACAACTTTTATGCTACTGGCTAATATTTTAATAATAATTATTTTAAAGCTCAAAAATAGTTTTATATATTTTTTTGTTTCAGGCTTTGCCAAAGAAATCGAAGCCATAACCTGTGGTATCCCACTTCCCTTGGCATATGGAGCAAACCGCCTGACCAACCACCAGGATGTAAGGAAGCTTAAAGGTGTTAAAATGAATATAAATAGTTTGTTTTGATCATAAGCGTATATAGATAGTTTCTCAGCATAAGTAAAAATCCGACTATACAAAAATGCGATAAATCCGGTTATCGCGGATGCGACAATAAATGGTAAAAACTGGAAGAACTGCTCTTTAACTTCAGCATTTGTTTCTATGGATTTTTCATACAAACCTTTACCATACAAAATACCTTTGCTAACGAAGGGGTTATTTTTAATAATTACTATTTTCCTTAAATATTTTGTTTTCACTGTTTCTGATTTATCTACTAAACGTGCTTTGATATACTTTTTAAGTAAGCAAAATTTATTATAGACTACTTGTACACAAGAATGTAAAAGTAGCTAAAATATCCCATAATAAATTTGAGCTGTATGATTTCATTTTGCTAAATTGAATTACTATATTTCATAAATTATATATTAATTCCTGTGATACTTTTGTGATATTTTACCACCATCTTTGTTTTAGATTTTATTTCTACTTGATAATGTATTTAAAACTTTAGTCATGAAACGCTTATTTTTAGTCTTCCTTGGTATAATATTTTTAAGCTCCTGTATTGGTACGGATTTGGTAGAAGAAATAGAAGTTCCTGCTCAAGTTCTCATATCTACAAGCAACACTTCTCTCATAGTAGGCGATCAGGTGCAATTAAATGCCATATATACTAATAAATACGGTATGATAGAAAATAAACCTATTGTGTGGTCGACAACAACACCTGAATTGATAGATCTATCATCATCCGGCCTGACAAAAGCACTGAAGGCTGGCAATGCTGTCATCAAAGCTACTTCAGAAAAAGCTGAATCAACCAAATTAATCGAAGTTTTTGCAGATTCAGTAAATGTTATAGTATACAAATTCAGAAGCGGGACTTTTAAATCAGCAGGCTCAGGGTCTTATTCCGTTTCCGGAGATTTGGAGATCATTACCGTAGATGGGAAAAGTAAAATAACTGTAAAAAACAATTTTAAATCCAGCATAGGGCCAAGTCTTTTTTTATTACTCACTAACCATACAAACGGCAGCTATATGATCGTGAACAATAATCCTGTTATCAATGGTACAAGCGCTCAAATCTCATTGACACGGCTGACCAATTTTCAAGGTGAAATGTCTTGGGAAGTACCTGCCGGAGTTGACGTGAATAACTACAAGTACGCACTTTTGTATTGTACTTTAGGGCCAGTATTCGGTTACGCCGAATTGAAATAATTTACTCAATAATAAAGAATTCAAAATTACCTAAGATGAAACCATCCTTGATTTTAATATTTTCACTCTTCATTTTGAAAAATGTATCATCCCAGGCATGGACAAAGCCCAAAGGTGAAGGATTTTACAAGTTTGATTATACTCTTATTCAAACCAATAAGGTATATGATCCGGGAGGCAAAATAGTACCTTTCAGGAACTTGGGCAACCATACTTTAAGCTTGTATGGCGAAAGAGGTATAACTGATAAATTTACGATACAGGCTTACATTCCTTTTTTTGTGAGAAATGTACTAAACGAAACCAAAGGGGCTCAAACTGGCGTTCTACTGGAGCCTGGAATAGAAGAGAATAACATAGGAGATATTGATATTGCGTTCAGATATGCACTGCCTTTTGGATCATTACCTATCAGTGCTACTTTGTTGTTTGGACT
>Ga0138256_10004334_pt1 | contig 15097 bp, 13 predicted proteins | sample KNB2016incub_MG_FD_105486 | JGI IMG/M metagenome (GOLD analysis project Ga0138256, IMG submission 105486) | Active sludge microbial communities from wastewater in Klosterneuburg, Austria - KNB2014incub_MG | ecosystem: Engineered > WWTP > Activated sludge > Unclassified | place: Austria... | reverse complement strand
CGGTGACGATGCGCGCGGGCACGTCCAGCGCGCGCATCAGCACCACAAAGGACGATGCGATGTGTTCGCAAAACCCCTCCTTGCGGTCAAACCAGAACTCGTCGGCCGTGTGCTCGCCGTACAGGCCGGGCTCCAGTGTGTAGTTGTAGCCGCCGGTGCGTAGGCGCTGCAGCGCTGCATCGACCAGGGCCTGCGTGCCACCGGCGGCCAGTGCCGGATCGGCGCGCATTTGCGCAGCCAGCGCGAGGGTGCGGGGGTTGTAGCCCTGCGGCAGTACGGTGTGCACACGCAAGGCAGGGGTCTGGACGAGGGGGCCGTGGCGGAAGTCGGTGTGGCTGGTGGCGCGGTAGCGCAGCAGTTCGCTGACGGGGCGCGAGCCGAGCCACTGCAGGTCTTGCGTCATGAAGGCCCGCATGCCGGGGATCTCGGGGAGGTCTGCTGCTGCTTCAAGCACCATCAGCCAGGGGCGCTGGTGGGGCTCCAGCGTGATCTCGTAGCTTATCGCTGGTCCGCGCAGTTCCAGTTGCGCGGGCAGGGTGAAGCGGTTGTTGGCGGTACCATCCTCGCGCACCGGGTCGGCCAGCCATTCGCGCCCGTCGTAGCTGGTGAGCACCGGCCCGCGAAAGTACAGCACCGATTGGGGGGGCGCGTAGTTTGCGTCGTCAAAGCGCAGGCGCAGGGCGATGCGTTCATCCAGTGCGAGTTCGGCGATGCTGCCCACCTTCATGCTGCCCGACAGGCCGGTGCGCCCGCCCAGGGTGTCGCCGGGCATGCCCCACAGCGGGGCCATGCGCGGGAAGAAGACGAACAGTGCCGCCATGATGGGCGCCCCCAGCAGTGCCATCGTGCCAGCGGTGCGCAGCGACTGCGTGAGCGGCGGGCGGCCCACGGGCATGTGGGCGTTCACCAGCGCGGTCAGCAGGCCCAGCAGGGCGACCAGCATGGCCGCTGCCGTGCTCAGTGACTGCGAATAGAAGAAGTTGCTGAGCATGGTGAAAAAGCCCAGGAAGAAAATCACCATGGCATCGCGCTGGGCTCGCGCTTCGAGCGTCTTGAGCGCCAGCAGTGCCACGATCAGGGTGACGCCTGGGTCGCGGCCGACGATGGTGCGGTGCGTCAGCAAGGTGCCCGCAACCACCACCAGCAGTAACAGGCGCAGTACCCAGGGGCCTGGCAGCGGCCGGGAGGTCCAGGCCAGCCAAGCGCGCAGCAGCAGCAACCCGGCGGCCAGGGCAGAGGTCCACAGCGGCAATACGCTGGCTTGGGGCGCAATCACCCAGGCAATCACCCCCAGCAGAAACAGGGTGTCCCGGGTGTCCCGGGGCAAAGCGGCAAGGGTCTGGCGCAGGCTCATGAAGAGCCCTTTATGCTATAAAAATAATAGCTATTAACGCTTATTTTTAAAGCGCTGAAGGCATATTTTGAACAAATAAGTATCAGCATAGGGCCAGTGCTTCCAGGCAGCGCCTGCGTTGGGCCGGACCGTTGCCCTGGGGGACTTCCTGGCCGGGCAGGCGCAGGCCGTAGTCCAGGCCCAGGCGATCTGCTTGCAGCACCCAGGCGGTCAGGCGCGAAAGGCGCGCTTCGGGGTCGGGCAGGCCGGTGAACAGGTGGTCGAGCCAGAGCTCGTGGCGCTGGGTCTGCTGGGCGTCGCGGCTGATCAGTGCATTGCTGCCGCTGGCCAGGGCTTGTGCGGCTTTCTTCCAGACCACGAGTTTGATGGGGTCGCCACGGCGGTAGGCGCGCACGCCCTCGAAGTCGGTTGTGCCGTGGCTGGGTGCGCTGCCGGTGCCGCCCGAGTGCGGCTCGCCCGGTGGCAGTGGCGGAGCACCCGGCTCGGGGGCAGGGTAGACCAGCACCTGCGCAGCCGGGCGCCACACGGCCCAGACCCGAAAGGTGCCCAGGGGGTAGCGTGTCTCGGCCGTGAGCGTGGGCACGGCGTGCAGGCCGCGCCGCGGTGGTGCAAAAGCCACCTGCACGTTGGCCGTGCCCTGCGCGGGCACATCGGTCCAGGCCCAGTGGCCGCTGCCGTGCACCGCCAGGGCAATGCCGTGGCGGGCCGAGGCGCGCTCGCTGGACAACTGCACCTCGAGCGTGGCGCTGTGGCCCAGAAAATGGGGTTCGGGGGGCTTGAGGTGCAGCGTCAGCCCGCGCAGCGTGGCGTGGCACAGGTGCATGCCCACCACAGCGCTGCCTGCCAGCAAAAACGTGAGCAGGTAACCCAGGTTGAGCTGGAAGTTGATGGACGCCACCAGCAGCACCAGCAGCGTGAGCGCCAACATCCAGCCCGAGCCGGTGGGCAGGATGTAGACGTTGCGCTGGGTGAGCACAGTGGTGTCGGTCAGTGGCAGGCGCGCCTGCCACCAGCGCTCGAAGCGCCGTTGCACGGCGGCCAGAGGGTTCAGGGCGCTCAGGCGAAATGGCATGGCGGTGCGGCCCTGCAAACGCTGCGTCAGGGCAGGGGCACGGCCCGCACCATGGCGTGCACCTGCTCTACCGCGCCACGCCCAGCGTCGCCCACGGGCACCAGGCGGTGCGCAATGGTCTGCGCCACGATGGCCTGGACATCATCGGGCGCCACGTAGTCGCGCCCGCAGATCAGCGCCTGCGCCTTGGCAGCCCGCACCAGGGCAATGCCTGCGCGTGGCGACAGGCCTTGCAGGAACCACTGGCCCGAGCGCGTGGCGGCAATCAGGTCCTGCACGTAGTTGATCAGGGCCTCGGAGGCATGCACCGCCTGCACCTGCTGCTGCAGCGAGGCCAGTTCCTCGAACGACAGCAGCGGCAGCATGGAGTGCGCCATCTCGCGCCGGTCCTGCCCTGCCAGCAGCTGGCGCTCGGCGGCGCGGTCGGGGTAGCCCAGTGAGATGCGCATCAAAAAGCGGTCGAGCTGCGACTCGGGCAGCGCGTAGGTGCCGAGCTGATCGTGCGGGTTTTGCGTGGCGATGACGAAGAAGGGCTCGGGCAGGGCGCGCGTTTCGCCTTCCACCGACACCTGCTTTTCCTCCATGGCCTCGAGCAGGGCGCTTTGCGTCTTGGGGCTGGCGCGGTTGATCTCGTCGGCCAGCAGCACCTGCGCGAACACCGGGCCGGGGTGGAAGACGAAGGATTCCTTGCCGCGCTCGTACACCGAGACACCGATCAGATCGCTGGGCATCAGGTCGGCGGTGAACTGCACGCGCGCAAAGCGCAGCCCGAAAGTGTGGGCCAGTGCGTGCGCCAGCGTGGTTTTGCCCACGCCGGGCACGTCCTCGATCAGCAGGTGGCCGCCAGCGAGCAGGCAGGCCACGCAGTCCTGGACGCGGTCAGCCTTTCCCACGATCACCGTGTTAAGCTGATCCAGTATGGAATGGATTTTGAGATGCGGTTGCATGGCGTGACGTTACCCCAGATTTTCAGGCGGAGAGGTAAGGCAATGGGCAAGACGGGTTATTTTTCCCACCGCGACTGCTGGTTGCATGAAATGGGCCCGGGGCATCCGGAGTGCCCTGGTCGGCTCGATGCCATCGAAGACCGGCTGCTCGTGACCGGCGTGGCCGACGCGCTGGAGCGCTGCGATGCGCCCCAGGCTGCGCTGGCCGACATCGAACTGGCGCACAACCGCCTGCACATTGCCGCCATGCGCGGCCTGACCGACTGGCTGCGCGAGGAGGTGGAGGCCGGAGGCCCGCCCCATACCCAGGTGGACCCCGACACCTCCATGAATCTGCACACCTGGAACGCGGCCCTGCGCGCCGCCGGTGCAGCCATGGCGGCCACCGATGCGGTGCTGGCCGGCGAGCTGGAAAACGCCTTTTGCGCCGTGCGCCCGCCCGGGCACCACGCCACGCGCGACAAGGCCATGGGCTTTTGCTTCTTCAACAACGTGGCCGTGGCAGCCAAGTACGCGTTGCAGCGGCACAACCTCAGCCGTGTGGCGGTGGTGGACTTCGACGTGCACCATGGCAACGGCACCGAGGACATCCTGGCAGGCGACGAACGCGCCCTCATGGTGGGGATCTTCCAGCACCCGTTCTACCCCTACAGCGGCGACCAGAATCCGGCGTCCAACATGGTGAATGTGCCCGTGGCCGCCTACACCCGCGGCATGGACATCCGCGACATCGTCGAGATGGTGTGGGTTCCGCGGCTGGAGGCTTTCAAGCCTGAGCTCATCTTCATCAGCGCGGGCTTTGATGCCCACCGTGAAGACGACATGGGCCAACTCGGCCTGACCGAGCAGGACTACACCTGGATCACCCAGCGCATCAAGGACGTGGCGCGCAAGCACTGCAAGGGGCGCATTGTTTCGTGCCTGGAAGGCGGCTACGTCATGGGCCCGCTGGCGCGCAGCGTGGAAGCCCATATCCGTGTGCTGGCCGATCTTTGAACCTGCCTTGTGTAGCGCAGCGCCCAGCCGCAGGGTCGGGCGCCATTTTCATGCGCCGCAGTGGCTGCGGTGTCTGGAGGATCTCTTGCCATGACCGATTCCCATGATCTGCTCCGGGTCGCACGCGATGCGCGCGGCGTGGTGACGCTGACCCTCAACGATCCGGCGCGCTTCAATGCCCTGGGTTCCGACATGCTCGCTGCGTTGCAGCAGGCGCTGGACTCCATCGCTGGCGATGCGTCGGTGCGCGCAGTGGTGCTTGCGGGTGCGGGCAAGGCCTTTTGCGCGGGGCACAACCTCAAGGACATGGCCCAGCACCCTGAGCTGGCCTGGTACCAGCAGCTGTTTGCGCAGTGCTCGCGGGTGATGTTGACCATTCACAAACTGCCTGTGCCGGTGATTGCGCGCGTGCACGGCATGGCCACAGCCGCAGGCTGCCAGCTGGTGGCGCAGTGCGACCTGGCCGTGGCCAGCGAGGTGGCAAGTTTTGCCACCAGCGGCATCCACTACGGGTTGTTCTGCTCGACGCCCAGTGTGCCGCTGGTGCGCAACGTTTCAGCCAAGCGTGCCATGGAGATGCTTGTCACGGGCGACTTCATCGACGCTGCCACCGCGCTGAACGAAGGCCTGGTCAACCGCGTGGTGCCGCTGGATGGGCTGGATGCCGAGGTGGAAAAACTGGTGCGGTCCATCGTTGAAAAGCCCCGCGCTGCAGTGGCCATGGGCAAGGCCCTGGTCTATCGCCAGCGTGAGCTGGGCCTGGAGGCAGCGTACCAGCTAGCGGGCCAGACCATGGCCGTGAACATGATGGACGAGGCGGCGCAGGAAGGTGCGCGTGCCTTTGCAGAAAAACGCACCCCGGGATGGAAGAGCTGATGGCGAAAGTGCATTCTCCGGTGGTGGATGGGTTCGACGCATGGATTGCTGCCTTCCTGCAGCCAACGGTGCTCATCGAACTCGCTGTGCTCGTGGGTTGCGTGGGGCTGGCCTGGGCGGTGGTGGCGTTGCTGCGGCGGGGCATGAACAACCCCAACTCCATCCTGTTTGGGCGCAGTGTCGTCGACGGCGTGCTGTTCCCGCTCCTGCTGCTGGCGCTGGGCTATCTGGCGCGGGCCCTGTTGCAGCACTGGGTACCGCTGGCGGTGTGGGTGGTAGCCATTCCGGTGCTGATGGCCCTGGTGGTCATCCGCATCGGTGTGCGGGTGCTGCAGGTGGCGTTTCCGCTGGCGGCTTGGGTGCGGCCCATGGAGCGCAGCATCTCCTGGCTCGCCTGGCTGGTCATGGTGCTGTGGGTGACCGGGATTTTGCCGCTGGTGCTGCAGGAGCTCGATCAGATCACCTGGAAGGTGGGCGGCTCCACACTGTCGCTGCGCACCATCATCGAAGGCACGCTCACTGCCGGTGCGGTGTTGCTGCTGTCGCTGTGGGTTTCCGCCGCCATCGAGGCGCGCCTGCTGCGATCGGCCACAGGGGGTGAGCTTTCGCTGCGCAAGGCCGTTAGCAATGCCACGCGTGCGCTGCTGATGTTTGTGGGGCTTATTTTTGCGCTGACGGCGGTGGGTATCGACCTGACGGCGCTGTCGGTGCTGGGTGGCGCCATCGGGGTGGGTATTGGCCTGGGCCTGCAAAAGCTCGCTGCCAACTATGTGAGCGGTTTTGTCATTCTGGCCGAGCGCAGCATGCGCATTGGCGACAACGTGCGCGTGGACAACTTTGAAGGCCGCGTCACCGACATCAATGCCCGCTACACCGTCATCCGCTCGCTCACCGGGCGCGAATCCATCGTACCCAACGAAATGCTCATCACCAACCGGGTCGAGAACCTGTCGCTGGCCGACCCGCGCATCTGGGCGTCCACGGTGGTGAGCGTGGCCTACGACAGCAACGTGGAAAAGGTCATGCAACTGTTGATGGAGGCCGCCCTGAGCAGCGAGCGTGTGCTGCGCGACCCCGCGCCCAGCGTTGCCTTGTCGGCCTTTGGTGCCGATGGCCTGGAGTTCACCGTCGGCTTCTGGATTGCCGACCCGGAGAACGGGCAGCTTGCACTGCGCTCGCACATCAACCTGGCGATTTTGCGTGCCTTGCGCGAAAACGGCATCGAAATACCGTTCCCACAGCGTGTGTTGCATGTCACCGCTGCTGCGCCCGGGCCGGGGGCTGTGCCTGCATCGGCCCCGAAAAACGCCGATTGAAGCGACGGGCGTCCGGTGGGCGACAGAAAAATGCTGGACAAGAGGGGCCAGTGCTGGCCTATAATTCACAAAAAGCACGATCGTTCGTTTTTAATCGTGTCTTTGCCTGGTACATGCGGTCTCCATTTCGCTGCACTGCGGCATAGAATGTTCTGGTTTACGTAACGTCAATTAACTAACCCTAGGAGCCGCTGCAATGAAGGTTTTGGTCCCTGTCAAACGCGTGGTCGACTACAACGTGAAAGTCCGTGTCAAATCGGACGGCACCGGTGTGGACATCGCCAACGTCAAGATGAGCATGAACCCCTTTGACGAAATCGCCGTCGAAGAGGCCGTGCGCCTGAAGGAAAAGGGCGTGGTGACCGAGGTCATCGCGGTCTCTTGCGGTGTGGCGCAATGCCAGGAAACCCTGCGCACCGCCATGGCCATCGGTGCCGACCGTGCCATTCTGGTCGAGACCGACGTTGAACTGCAGCCCTTGGCCGTGGCCAAGCTGCTCAAGGCGCTGGTGGACAAGGAGCAACCGGGTCTCGTCATTCTGGGCAAACAAGCCATCGACGACGACGCCAACCAGACCGGCCAGATGCTGGCAGCGCTGTGTGACCTGCCCCAGGCCACCTTCGCCTCCAAGGTTGAAGTGGCGGGCGACAAGGTCAACGTAACGCGCGAAGTGGACGGTGGCCTGGAAACCCTGAGCCTCCAGCTCCCGGCGGTGGTCACCACCGACCTGCGCCTGAACGAGCCGCGCTATGTCACGCTGCCCAACATCATGAAGGCCAAGAAGAAGCAGCTCGACACCGTCAAGCCTGCAGACCTGGGCGTGGATGTGGCTCCCCGCCTCAAGACCCTCAAGGTGGTAGAGCCCGCCAAGCGCGGCGCCGGCATCAAGGTGCCCGACGTCGCCACCCTGGTGGAAAAGCTCAAGAACGAAGCCAAAGTCATCTGACAAGGAGAACAAGAAATGACCGCACTCGTGATTGCAGAACACGACAACGCCAGCATCAAGGGCGCCACCCTCAACACCGTGACGGCCGCCGTGCAGTGCGGTGGTGACGTGCACGTGCTCGTCGCCGGCCACAATGCCGGTGCAGCCGCAGCCGCAGCCGCCCAGATCGCTGGCGTCTCCAAGGTGATCCACGCCGACGGCGCCGCCCTCGAGCAAGGCCTGGCCGAAAACGTCGCCGCGCAGGTGCTGGCCCTCGCAGGCAACTACAGCCACATCCTGTTCCCCGCCACCGCCGGTGGCAAGAACGTGGCCCCGCGCGTCGCCGCCAAGCTCGACGTGGCCCAGATCAGCGAGATCACCAAGGTCGAAAGCGCCGACACCTTCGAGCGCCCCATCTACGCGGGCAACGCCATTGCCACCGTGCAAAGCGCTGATGCCGTCAAGGTCATCACCGTGCGCACCACCGGCTTTGACGCCGCAGCCGCCGCCGGTGGCAGCGCCGCCGTCGAATCCGTGGCCGCTGTGGCCGATTCCGGCAAGAGCAGCTTTGCGGGCCGCGAAGTGACCAAGAGCGACCGCCCCGAGCTGACCGCCGCCAAGATCATCGTTTCCGGTGGTCGCGCCCTGGGCAGCAGCGAGAAGTTCAACGAAGTGATGACCCCCCTGGCTGACAAGCTGGGCGCGGCCATCGGTGCTTCGCGCGCTGCCGTCGATGCGGGCTACGCCCCCAACGACCTGCAGGTGGGCCAGACCGGCAAGATCGTTGCGCCGCAGCTCTACATCGCCGCAGGCATCTCGGGTGCCATCCAGCACCTGGCCGGCATGAAGGACTCCAAGGTGATCGTTGCGATCAACAAGGACCCTGAAGCACCGATCTTCTCGGTGGCCGACTATGGCCTGGAGGCTGACCTGTTCGTGGCGGTGCCTGAGCTGGTCAAGGCCCTGTAACCGAGCCTTCCCTGCCTGACTGCACATCGGGCCCCGACAGGGGTCCGATGGCTCTGCAGGCCGTATAGTTGTTTCCCGAAGGGGGCAACACATGGTTACTGGCATCCAACACCATTCCACTCTGGTTACGCAACTGGTGGGCGACCACCGGCAACTGCTGGAGTCTTTTGGCACGCTGAAAAAATCCGCCGAGGCGAGCGATGTCCTGGCGTTCAAGCAGGCACTGCAGGGCTTCAAGGCGCTGCTGGTTCCGCACCTGCTCGAGGAAGCCATGCGGCTCTACACCTACATGCGCCAGGAATTCAAGACCCGGGGCAACGCCGATGCCTACCAGCTCGTCAACGGCTACAAAAGTGAGATGAAGGGCATTGGCGATGCCGCCGTGCAATTCATCGACACCTACAGCGCCATTGCCGACGATGCCATCGATTTTCGGCAGGTGTGCACCAGCCTGCAGGAGATCGGCCATCTGCTGGGAGACAGGATTCGCCGCGAGGAATCCGAGCTGTACCCCTTGTACCAATCACTTCACTGATACCCCCACCGCTTATGTCCTACCAAGCCCCCATCAAAGACATGCTGTTTGCCATGGAGCATCTGGCACACATCGACCAGGTGGCAAACATTCCCGGCTTTGAAGATGCCGGTCTGGAAACCGCCGCAGCCGTGCTGGAGGAATGCGCCAAGTTCACCGAAGGCGTGCTGGCGCCGCTGAACTTCGAGGGCGACAAGAACCCGTCTTCGTGGAAGGACGGCGTGGTAACGGCCACGCCGGGTTTCAAGGACGCCTTTCGTCAGCTCACCGAGGGTGGTTGGCAGGGCCTGCAGCACCCGCAGGACTTTGGCGGCCAGGGCCTTCCCAAGACCATTGGCGCTGCCTGCATGGAGATGCTCAACAGCGCCAACATGAGCTTTGCGCTCTGCCCGCTGCTGACCGACGGCGCCATCGAGGCGCTGCTGACAGCAGGCAGCGACGAGCTCAAGGCCATCTACCTCGAAAAGCTCGTTTCCGGCCAGTGGACCGGCACCATGAATCTGACCGAGCCCCAGGCAGGCTCGGACCTGGCGCTGGTGCGCACCAAGGCCGATCCGCAGCCCGACGGCTCGTACAAGGTCTTCGGCACCAAGATCTTCATCACCTGGGGTGAGCACGACATGGCCGAGAACATCGTCCACCTCGTGCTGGCCCGCGTGGCGGGTGCGCCCGAGGGCGTCAAGGGCATCAGCCTGTTTGTCGTGCCCAAGTACCTGGTGAACCCGGACGGCTCTCTGGGTGCGCGCAACGATGCGCACTGCGTCAGCATCGAGCACAAGATGGGCATCAAGGCCAGCCCCACGGCCGTGCTGCAGTTTGGTGACCACGGCGGCGCCATCGGCTACCTTGTGGGCCAGGAGAACCGTGGCCTCGAATACATGTTCATCATGATGAATGCCGCGCGCTATGGCGTGGGTATCCAGGGCATTGCGATTGCCGAGCGCGCCTACCAGAAGGCCGTGGGCTATGCCAAGGACCGCGTGCAGAGCCGCCCGGTGGACGGCAGCATCAACGCCAGCGCTGCCATCATCCACCACCCCGACGTCAAGCGCATGCTCATGACCATGCGCGCCACCACCGAGGGTTGTCGCGCCATGGCCAGCACGGCCGCCGCCGCCTATGACGCCGCCCACCACCACCCCGACGCCGAGGTGCGCAAGCAGAACTCCACGTTCTATGAATTCATGGTTCCGCTGGTCAAGGGCTACAGCACCGAGATGAGCCTGGAGGTCACCAACCTGGGCGTGCAGGTGCATGGCGGCATGGGTTTCATAGAAGAAACGGGCGCTGCACAGTACTACCGCGACGCCAAGATCCTGACCATTTACGAAGGTACGACCGCCATCCAGGCCAACGACCTCGTGGGCCGCAAGACGGCGCGTGACGGCGGCCAGACGGCCCGGGCCGTTGCCGCGCAGATCGAAAAGACCGAAGCCGAACTGGCCGCCAGCGGTACGCCCGCAGCGCTGACTGTGGCCCGCCGCCTGGCAGCGGCGCGCCAGGCCTATCTGGATGTGGTGGACTTTGTGTGCAACGGCGCCAAGGCCTCGCCCAACGCTGTGTTTGCGGGCAGCGTGCCCTACCTCATGCTCGCGGGCAACTTGGTGGCCGGCTGGCAGTTGGGCCGCTCGCTGCTGGTGGCGCAGGACCTGTTGCAGAAGGGACAGGACGAAGCCTTCATGCGTGCCAAGATCACCACGGCGCAGTTCTATGCCGAGCACATCCTGGTCAAGGCGCCGGGCTTGCGCGATGGCATTGTTGAAGGTGCCGACAGCGTGACGGCGCTCGCGCTGGACTCGTTCTGAGCCTGCGTCCGGGCCTTCGGCGTGGACGGTAACTTTATTCGCTATAAAAATGATAGCTAATAGCGCTTTTAAATAAAGCGTTTGAAGCCATTTTCATTCATATTTTTGTTGAACGAAAGCCACCATGTCCAAGCTGCCCCCAGTGTTGCAGAAGCTCTCGCTGCCTGTCATCGGTTCGCCCTTGTTCATCATCAGCAACCCGCAGCTGGTGATTGAGCAATGCAAGGCGGGCATTGTCGGCTCCATGCCCTCGCTCAATGCCCGCCCGGCCGAGTTGCTGGACGACTGGCTCGCCGAAATCACCGAAACGCTGGCGGCATGGGACAAGGCGCACCCTGAGCAGCCCTCGGCACCGTTTGCCATCAACCAGATCGTGCACAAGAGCAACGACCGGCTTGAGCACGACATGCAGGTCTGCGCCAAGTACAAGGTGCCGATCGTCATCACCAGCCTTGGAGCGCGCGAGGACGTGAACCAGGCCGTGCACGCCTGGGGCGGTGTGGTGCTGCACGACATCATCAACAACAAGTTTGCCCACAAGGCCGTGGAGAAGGGCGCGGACGGCCTGATTGCTGTGGCCACGGGCGCGGGCGGCCATGCGGGCACCAAGAGCCCGTTTGCGCTGGTGCAGGAAATCCGCGACTGGTTTGACGGCCCGCTCGCACTGTCGGGCTCCATCGCCTCGGGCGGAGCCATTCTGGCAGCGCAGGCCATGGGGGCAGACTTTGCCTACATCGGCTCGGCCTTCATCGCCACCCACGAGGCGCGCGCTGCCGATGCCTACAAGCAGGCCATCGTCGACGGAACGTCGGACGACATCGTCTACAGCAACCTCTTCACCGGGGTGCATGGAAACTACCTGGCTCCGTCGATCCGCGCGGCGGGGCTGGATCCCGAAAACCTCCCCGAATCCGACCCCAGCAAAATGAACTTCGGCGGTGGCGCGGCCGCCAAGGCCTGGAAGGACATCTGGGGCTGCGGCCAGGGCATTGGCGCCATCCACGCTGTGACCAGTACAGCCGAACTGGTGGCGCGGCTGCGCAGCGAGTACGCGGCGGCACGGGAACGACTGTCGTTGTGAGTTTTCTGGCCGCCTGGTGAAGGCGGTGTTTTCTGTAAGCTTCGTGCCAGTCAGTGGCATGTAAGTGCGCGCGCTGAAAGTGTCGGAGCTTTTATCGACCTTCAGGAGACAACCCATGAGCGCGCCATCGAATGCCATTGAATCCAGCCTGGTGGAAAACCGGGTCTTTCCGCCTTCTGATGCAGTGGTCAAGGCCGCCCGCGTTTCCGGCATGCCTGGCTATGAGGCGCTTTGCGCCGAGGCGGAGCAAGATTTCGAGGGTTTCTGGGCACGCCTTGCGCGTGAGCACCTGCAGTGGAGCAAGCCCTTCACCCAGACCCTGGATGAATCAAATGCCCCATTCTTCCAGTGGTTTGGCGACGGCGAGCTCAACGCTTCGGCCAACTGCCTGGACCGGCACATGGGCACGCCCAACGAGAACAAGACGGCCATCATCTTCGAGGCTGACGACGGTGCCATTACCCGTATCACCTACAAAGAGCTGCTGGCCCGCGTAAGCCAGTTTGCCAACGCGCTGCTGTCGTGTGGCGTAGGCAAGGGCGACCGCGTGCTCATCTACATGCCCATGACCATCGAGGGCGTGGTCGCCATGCAGGCCTGCGCGCGCATTGGCGCAACGCACAGCGTGGTGTTTGGCGGCTTCAGCGCCAAGGCGGTACAGGAGCGCATCATCGACGCTGGCGCCGTGGCCGTGGTCACCGCCAACTACCAGCTGCGCGGCGGCAAGGAGCTGCCGCTCAAGGGCATCATTGACGAAGCCCTGGCCATGGGCGGCTGCGACACCATCCGCAACGTGCTGGTCTACGAGCGCACCAAAACCCCCTGCAACATGGTGGCAGGCCGCGACCGCACCTTCACCCAGGTGCTCGAAGGCCAGAGCACCGAGTGCGCGCCGGTGGCCGTGGGTGCCGAGCACCCGCTGTTCATCCTCTACACCTCGGGTTCTACAGGCAAGCCCAAGGGCGTGCAGCACAGCACCGGCGGTTACCTGCTGTGGGCCAAGCTCACCATGGACTGGACGTTCGACCTGCGTGACAACGACATTTTCTGGTGCACGGCCGACATTGGCTGGATCACGGGCCACACCTACGTCACCTACGGGCCGCTTGCAGCCGGTGCCACACAGATTATTTTTGAAGGCATCCCCACCTATCCGAATGCCGGCCGCTTCTGGCAGATGATCGAGCGCCACAAGTGCACCATCTTCTACACGGCGCCCACAGCCATCCGCTCGCTCATCAAGGCGGCTGAAGGCGACGCAGCCGTGCACCCTGCACGCTCGGACCTCACCAGCCTGCGCATCCTGGGCAGCGTGGGCGAGCCCATCAACCCCGAAGCCTGGATGTGGTACTACAAGAACGTGGGTGGCGAGCGCTGCCCCATTGTGGACACCTTCTGGCAGACCGAAACCGGTGGCCACGTCATCACCCCGCTGCCAGGCGCCACGCCGCTGGTGCCGGGCTCGTGCACGTTGCCGCTGCCGGGCATCACGGCGGCGATCGTCGATGAGGCGGGTCAGGACATGCCCAACGGTTCGGGTGGCATCCTGGTCATCAAACGCCCGTGGCCCAGCATGATCCGCACCATCTGGAACGACCCCGAGCGGTTCAAGAAGAGCTACTTTCCCGAAGAACTCAAGGGCTACTACCTGGCTGGTGACGGTGCCATCCGCAGTGCCGACCGCGGCTACTTCCGCATCACCGGCCGCATCGACGACGTGCTCAACGTCTCGGGCCACCGCATGGGTACCATGGAAATCGAATCGGCCCTGGTCGCCAAGACCGACCTCGTGGCCGAAGCCGCCGTGGTGGGACGCCCTGACGACGTGACGGGCGAGGCCATCTGCGCCTTTGTGGTGCTCAAGCGCTCGCGCCCGACGGGCGACGAGGCAAAGGCGATTGCCAAGGAGCTGCGCGACTGGGTGGCCAAGGAAATCGGGCCGATTGCCAAGCCCAAGGATATCCGCTTCGGCGACAACCTTCCCAAGACGCGCAGCGGCAAGATCATGCGCCGCCTGCTGCGCTCCATTGCCAAGGGCGAAGCCATCACCCAGGACACCAGCACGCTGGAGAATCCGGCAATCCTGGATCAGTTGTCAGAGACCAACTGATCCAGTAGGGCGCCGTGAGGCGCCTGCGCGCAGCGCATGGGTGGGGCGTAATCCCCCACCGCCATCGGTCGGGCCGATGGGTGTTTACCAACCAACGAGAAAGGGTGCTTGCCGCACCTTTTCTCTTTTGCTTGGTGCAAACAAAAACCGCCGCTCCCTTTGCAGGGTTGCGGCGGTCTGCCTGGGACCGCCCGGCGGGCGGTCAACAGGAGCGCTGGATTACTTCAGCGAAAGCACCCACTCAGCCAGCTTCTTTGCGTCGGCTTCGTTGACCTGTGCGTTGGCGGGCATGGGAACCGGGCCCCACACACCCTTGCTGCCCTTAACGATCTTGGTTGCCAGATCGGCGGCGGCGTCTTTCTGGCCGGCGTACTTCTTGGCAACGTCCTTGTAGGCAGGGCCGACGAGCTTTTTGTCGGTGGCATGGCAGGACATGCAGTTCTTGGACTTTGCCAGTGCCTCGTCGGCCATGGCCGGTGCGGCTACGGACAGCGTCATTGCGAGGGCGATCAGGGTACGCTTCATCATGGTCTTTCCTGTGGTTGAGTTACATTGCTAATAATGGCATTGTAGTGAAGACGGTTGACTTGCGACGTTCCAATCAATGGATATTTGAGGAAAATCATGTACCTGCTCGGTCTTGGCATCATTCTGGCGCTCCTGAAGTACCTGGAAATCGGTCCGGTTGCCACCTGGTCCTGGTGGGCCGTGCTGGCTCCGTTCGGTCTGACCCTGCTCTGGTGGGGCTGGGCCGATTCCACCGGCTATACCAAGCGCAAGGCCATGGAAAAAATTGACAAGCGCAAGCAGGACCGCGTGGACAAACACAAGGAAGCGTTGGGCATGCGCCCGCGCAAGCCTCGCTGAATTCACTCGGCCCGGTTCTGACGGTGGCGTGCATCGCCCTGCGGGGTCGCGCGTCCTCTGAGGGTCGGGCCTGCATACAACCTTGGGGCGCGGGGCTTGCCCCGGTGCTCCGGCATCCATCTGTTTCATCCTGAACACCTACGACGAATAACCATGCCTGTTTATCGCTCCAAAACATCGACTGCCGGCCGCAACATGGCGGGTGCGCGCGCCCTGTGGCGTGCCACCGGAATGAAGGACGATG
>Ga0138256_10004333_pt1 | contig 15098 bp, 3 predicted proteins | sample KNB2016incub_MG_FD_105486 | JGI IMG/M metagenome (GOLD analysis project Ga0138256, IMG submission 105486) | Active sludge microbial communities from wastewater in Klosterneuburg, Austria - KNB2014incub_MG | ecosystem: Engineered > WWTP > Activated sludge > Unclassified | place: Austria... | reverse complement strand
GTGACCCGGCCGCACATGCCCTCCATGGGCGGCACGGTGATCTTGTGCAGCACCGTCTCGCCCGGCGCCACCGGCAGCTTGGGATCCTTGCCGGCGCGGATGTTGGCCGTGAAGGTCTGCTGGCCCATGGACGTGGTGAGGATGTCCGTCACCATGATGTTGTCCAGGAAGGTGGTCCCGGTGTTGGTGATCTCGATGCAGAAGGTCACCGGCGTGCCGGGCGGCGGGGGCGGCGGGTTCTTGAGACCCGGGCATTCGCCGTTGTAGGACACCGTCTTGACCACCTTCATGGAGGGGCATTCGATCTTGGTGTCCTCGGTGACCAGGTTGTTGTCGCCGATGGGATCCAGGGTGGGCGTGCGGTTGATGATGCCCACGTTGACCGCCGGCGCCCCGGCCGGGTTGTTGACCGGCGGCCACAGGACGTTGTTCTGACGGGTGAAGACCCGCGCCAGGTTGGTCATGGTGGCTCCGCAAGGCGCCATCTTGGCCACCATCGCGTCGATGCGCACGGTGACCGACTGCCCGGCGTTCAAGCGGCCCAGCTCCCCGATGCCCAGGTTGTTCGCCCCGCGGCCGATGAGGATGGTGATCAGGCCCGTGTCGCGGACCTCCAGCACCTGGCCGGGCAGCGGCGCCGCCAGAGGCGCGTAGGGCGGCGTGTTGTTGACGAAGCTGATGGTGATCTGCGCCGGGTCCAGGGCCAGGAACATGCCCTGCGGCAACTGGTCCTGCAGCACCACTTCGGCGGCGTCCGACGGACCCTTGTTGGTCACGGTCACCAGGTAGCTGACCATGCCGCCGGGCTGCACCGGGTCGCATTGCAGGAAGTAGTTGCCCGGATCCGTGGCCGGGTTGCCGAAGATGTCGGTCTTGGTCACGGCCAGGTCTGCCAAGGCGTTGACCCGGGTGGCCTCGTTGTCCTTGCCGTTGGGGATGACCAACTGGTCCGTACCCGCCACGCCATCACGGGCTGCGGGGGCGCCCGCCAGGAGCGGCGCCGGCTCGCCAAGCGCGTTGATGCGGGCGATGTTGTTGGCGAAATGCGCCCAACCGGTCGCCTGGTAGTAGGATCGCGCCGGCTGCCCGGGGGCGGTGTCGCCGCGGCCGTTGAGCACGTAGCCGCTCTCCACCAGGCCCACCAGGATGAAGCCGTAGGTCTCGCCCGGGTCGAGGTCGTTGAGGGCGTTACCCGTGGTGCTGCTCCATACAGGCGTGCCCTTCGTCAGGATCTGGTTGAGGGTGACCAGACCGCCGGCGACGTTGAGACCGCTGCAGGTCACGGCGTCATCCGGATCCAGGGGCTCGCAGCGCAGGCCGGTGATGCCGGCCGGCAGTTGGTCGGTAACTGCGATGGTCGTCGCCGTGGACGGCCCGTTGTTGCCGAACATGATCGCGTAGCGCAGCTCGGTGCCGGCGATGACCGGATCCGGCGAGTCGGTCTTCATGATGAAGACGTCGCTCGAGCGGTTGACCGTGGTCACCTGCGTGGCCGAATTGTTGGCCGCGCAGGGGTCGAAGGTGCTGGTGGCCACGGTGGCGGTGTTCGAGATGTTCGTGGTGGGCAGGCCGGAAGGCACGCCGTCAGGCCGCACCAGGGTCTGGATGAAGATGACCGCCGAGCGGCCGGCCGGCAGGGTGCCGAGCTGGCAGGTGATCTGCTGCTGCAGGATCGGATCCTGGCGGCAGGTGGCACCGGAGGCGCTGACGTAGGCGAGCTGTGCCGGCAGGGTGTCCGACACCACCACGTCCTGAGCGTCCGACGGGCCGTTGTTGGTCACCGTGATGGTGTATTGCAGCGGGCGCCCGGCGATGACCGGGTCCGGCGAGTCAGTCTTGGTGATCGAAAGGTCGGCCGCGGTGTTGACCGTGGTCAGGTTGGCGGCGTAGTTGTCGCGGTTGCGCGGGTCGTAGACGTCCGAGGTGACGAAGACGTCGTTCTCCAGGATCGTGCCATTGGCCAGGCTACGGTTGACGTCGGCGACCACCGTCACCGTCTTCTGCGTGGTCGGTCCGATGTTGCCCAGGCCACAGGTCAGGCGGTCGAGGGCCGCGCCGGGTGTACCCGTCTCACAGTTGCCGCCGGAGGCGCCGGTCACGGTGGCGCTGGTGACGACGATGCCCGGCGGCAGACGGTCCGTCAACACCGTGTTCACGGCGATGGACGGGCCGTTGTTGCGCACCACCACGGTGTAGGTGATGCGGCGACCGGCGGTCACCTGGTTGGCGGTGAGGGCCGTGCCGGGCGGGCAGCCCAGGGTGGTCACCTCGCCGACAGCGGTCTTGGTGACGGCCAGGTCCGCCACGGCGGTGATCTCGGTCTCCACCTCAGCGTGGTTGTTGAGCAGATACGGGTCCTTGGACTCCAGCAGCGGCGGCAACGGGCTGGACAGGACGTCGGCCACGTTGCGGATATCCTGGGTTTCGGCCGCCCGCACCCGCATCGTCACGATCCAGCGGCCTTCATTCGGCGGGCCGTCAGCCTTGAGCGGGTTCAGCGCGCCTTCGTTCGCCGGCGGCGGTGTGGCCGGGTTGTCAACCATCACGCAGTCCACTTCCAAACGCTGGAAGATGTTGGCGATGCCCGTGGGCGGCAGGATGTTGCCCGGGGGCGGGGGCGGGGGCGGCGGCACGGCCGGCGGCCATGGCGACGGCAGGATGAGCTGCGGGTTGCCGCCGCTGTGGGCCGGCAAGGCCCGACAGGACGCGCGCCGATCGCTGGTGATGTCGATCAGGTCGAAGCGACCCGAGGACTGCAGGACGTCCTTGATCGCCGGGCTGACAGCCGAGCCGGGGCCCAGGTTGTCGACGATGAGGGTGTAGGTCAGCACGTCGCCGGCCTTCACCTGGCCCTCGCGGCGACCGAACTTCACGATCTTCAGATCGGCCTTGCCCTCGATGTAGTTCTTGGCCGTGGCGACGTTGTTGCGGCCGTTGAGGTAGGCTTGCGGGAAGGCCGGGTTGACCGCCTCGGTGCTGCTGGTGACCATGGCCACGTTGGAGATGATGCTGCCGGGCGGCGCCGTGGGCAGCACCTTGCCGTAGATGTCGAAGCGCTGGCGTGAGGGCTGGTCGTCCACGTCGCGGGCGGAGATGGGCACGGTCAGGGTGCCGATCTCGCAGCGCAGCGGCCTGTTCAGCGTCAGCACCAGGGCGCCGGTCAGGGCGCCGCTGGCGGCGGCGACGTTGACCGTGGCGCCGGCCTGCAAGGCGGCGGCCTGCGCGGGCGTCACCGTGATGGTGCCCACCAGAGGCTCGGTGGGGCTGACCACCGGCGGGGGGCCGGCGAACAGGTTGACGCCGCCAGCCGTGACCGACGTGATCCCGGTCACGTCCGTGGTCTGCACGCTGTAGACCAGCACGTTCGTCGTGGTGTTGAGGACGAAGGTGGCCAGACCCATGGCCGGAAGGGCGCCGGTCAGCGGCGCGCGCAAGCCCACCAGGTTGTTGGGCCGGGTGCACATGGGCTGGTTGGTGTCGATCTCGTACTGCACCTCGTCAGGCAGCACGTCGTAGACCACGACATCCTTGGCCTCCGAGGGGCCGAGGTTGCCGACGCGGATGCTGTACTTCACCGTCTCGCCCGCGCCGACCTTCACCGGATCGACGGACTTCTCGATGTAGACGTCGGAGTCCGCGATGACGTTCGTGGTGGCGGTGGCGCTGTTGTTGGCCGCCACCGGGTCGGCGGTCACGGTCAGGACGCTGCGCGATGCCGTGTTGCTCAAGACCGTGCCGTTGGGCACACTCGGGTCCACGCCGGTGACGATGAAGATCTCCGTCACCTCGCCGGGCGCCATGTCGTTCAGGTTGCAGCGCACCAGACGGCCGCCGGCGTCATAGGCGCAGATGCCCTTTCCGCCGAGGACGGTGGCCGACAGGAAGTTCAGTCCCGCCGGAAGCGGGTCGTCGATGACCGGCTTCTCCGCGGCGGACATCGCCAGGGGCGCGGGGCCGACCCGGTTGACCACGTTGGTCACCCGGATGCGGTAGCCGAGCACGGTGCCGGCGCGGACGGGGTCCGGCGCGTCCGTCTTCTCCACCCGCAGGTCGGCGGCGCCCACCACCTTGATCCACGAGTCGTTCGTCCGGTTGTGCAAGGTGTTGGGATCGAAGGTAGCCGCGGTGACGTAGGCGTCGTTGGCCAGGAAGTCGGCGAAAGGCGTCTCGGGCTGCTTGATGACGAAGCTGGGGTCCACGTCGGCGATGATGGTGATGATCGCCCGGGATCCGGCGAGCAGGTCGCCGATCTGGCAGACCAGCGGATCCCCGGAGTCGCCGGGCGTTCCAACCGTGCAGATGCCGGAGCTGTTGGGCGTGTTGATGCTGAAACGGGCATCGACCGAACCATCCACCAGGCCCCAAGGCAGCTGATCCACCATGGTGACGTTCTCAGCGGTGCTGGGTCCGTCGTTATCGACCACGATGGTGTAGCGTACGGTGCCGCCGGCGATGACCTCGAGGTCATCGCCGAGGGTGAAGGGACCGTCGCCGGCGTTGTCCACGCCCTTCTTGGTGATGCGCAGGTCGGCCGCGGAGGTGACCGCGATGAAGTCCATGGCCATGTTGTTGGCCAGATCGGGATCGGGGGTGCTGCCGTCGCCGCCCAGGTTGTCCGGGTCGCCGCTGATGACGCGGACCAGGTTCTGGACATCCACGGCATTGAGGGCCTTCACCCGGACTTCGACCGACCAGCGACCGTTGCCGGGGCTGAAGCCCTGCGGCTCGAGGGCCTCACCGAGGGTGCAGCGAATCTGCCCGCGTGGGGTGGGCGTGCCTGTACCCGGCGGCGGCGTGCCCGTTCCTGGCATGGGGGTGCCGACGCCAGTGCCGGTGGTGCAGACATCGAGAGCCCGCGCCGGATCCGGGGCGATGCTGACCAGGGTGAACTGACCGGAAGCGAGGATGTCGTCGATGATGGTCACATTGCGGGCATAGGAAGGCCCGAGGTTGTCCACATAGATCTGGTAGGCGAAGGTTTCGCCGGCCTGGATGCTCTGGTCGGGGATGCTGAGCTTGGTCACCTTGAGGTCCGCGCGGTCGTTCACGGTGGTGCGCAAGGTGAAGTCGTTGTTCGTCAGATCGCGGTCGGGCGTGGCCGCTTCCACATGCACGCTGTTGGCCAGGGTCAGAACACCGCGGGCGCGGGTGTCGGCCTTCAGGCTGGTGCGGATGGAAAAGGTCTTGCTGGTGCCGCCGTTCATGTTGCCCAGCTGGCAGGTGAGGGTGCCCGCCGGAGCCTGGACGCAAGGAGGCACGTTGGTGTCGGCCACGTAGACGGCGTCGACCGGCAGGACGTCGGTTACCACGACGTCGCGGGCGACGCCTGAGCCGTAGTTGTTGACCGTGATGTCGTAGAACAAGGTCTCACCGGCCAGGGCCGGATTGGGGTTGGCAGTCTTGGTCACCGCCAGGTCAATCTCCGGCGTCAAGCGCACGTTGTCGATCAGCAGGCCGGTGTCGATCAGGTGATCGGCGTTGCCCTGGTCGCTGACCAGGAACTCCAGGATGTAGGTGCCGGGCGTGTCGATGATGGACAGGTATTGTTTGAACGCCGAACGACCGTCCTCGAAATGGCAACCCTGGGTGGGGCCGGCAGCGAGGATGTCGTAGACGACACCATCGATAGGCGTGACATCCGGGAAGGGCGACACCCCGGTGGTCGGGGCGCTGCCGGCCAGGAGCATGCCGCCGTCGGGACCGCTGAGGTTGACCCGGAAGAAGTCGTCGAAGTTGCCAGGAGTCGGAGCCTCGCTCGTCAGGAAGCTCCAGTCGAAGGTGAGGGTCGCCGGCACCTCGTTGGGCGCCAAGGTGAAGGTCTGGCGCAAGGTGGAACGGTCGTTGTCATTGTTGGGGCCTGGATCCAGGTCCAGGTTGTCCAGCTCAGTGGCGTCGATGTTGCCTGGACCGTTGCAGAGCAAGGCCATGCGACCACCATCGGTGGGCAGGACGGGCGACACCGGCGCGGAGCCGATGTCGGTATCCTGCAGCACCTGCACACGGCCTGTGGTCACCCAGTTGGCCAGCGCGGCCTCAAAGCTGCCGTTGATAGGGCCGGCATCGATCCCGGAAGGGCTGTTCGGGCGCGCCGGACGCTGGGCGCTGGCCGCGAAGGCTCCGGTCAGCAGCGACAGGCTCAAGCCTAGAAGCAGCGCACCGCGGAAGGGCGCGCGGCGCAGCCACGACTGACGGCCGGCCGCCGGGTCCGTCTGGGTGATGATGGACATCGCTCGCTCTCCTGGGGGGCAGGTGCTGGATCTGGGCTCGTGCAGGTGGGTCTTGCGTCCGTCCATCAGAACGGCCTCCTGAAGCGGTAGACCGTGGTCTCGTTGCGGCTGCTGTTGTTCAAAGGGTTGGGATCCGGCAAGCCGCCCGACACGGTGGCCACGTTCACCAGCACCGTACCGGCCGGGAGCGTCTCAGGCACATGGACCACGATGGTGATGACCGCCGACGACATGGCCGCGATGGCTGCCGTGTTGCAGGTGACGGTCGTCGTCCCAGCGCAACTCCAGCCGCCCGGAGGCGTCGCGGATACGAAGGTCACTTCGGGCGGCAGCGGATCGGTCAAGGTCGCCGAGGTAGCGGTCGCCGACAGGTTGGTGACCGTGATGGTGTAGGTCAGGTCGAGACCGGCCTGCACCGGGTTGGGATTCGCCGTCTTGATCACTGCCAGATCGACCGGCGTGTTGCTGACCGTATGGCTCACGGATCCGGTGCTGGCATTGTGGCTGGCCGAACCGCTGTAGTCCACGTTGATGGTGTGGACGCCCAGGGTCAGGGCCGAGGTGGTGCAGGTGGCCTGGCCGCCGACCAGGACCACACCGACGCAGCCGGCGATGTTCGAAGCCCCGTCCTTGAAGGTGACGGTGCCCGTCGGCGTCCCACCACCCGGCGCCACCGCCGCCACGGTGGCCGTAAAGGTCACCGGCGAACCGAGGAGCGAGGGGCTGGGCGAGGCGGTGACGGTGACCGTGGTGTTGGCCGGGTTGACCACCTGGATCAGGATGGCCGAGGTGGCCGGGCCATGGCAGCCGTCACCCACGTACTCCGCGGTGATGTTGCGGCTGCCCACTGCCAACATGGTGGTGGTGAACGTGGCCACACCGGCGCCATTCAAGGTGGCCGAGCCGATGGTGCTGGCACCGTCCTTGAAGTTGACCGTGCCACTGGGCGTACCGGTGCTCGGCGCCACCGGGCTGACCGTGGCCGTGAAGGTCACCGACTGCCCAAAGACCGTCGGGCTGCCCGAGGTGGCGAGCACCACCAGTGACGAGGCGGCGGTGACGGTGTGGTTCAGGGTGCCGGTCGAGGTGGCGTAGTTGCTGTCGCCCAGGTACACCGCCGTGATCACCCGCGGACCCACCGCCAGGTTGGCGATGGTGAAGCTGGCCGTGCCGCCCGCCAGGTTGACCTGCGCGAAGTTGGTGCCGTCGGCCTTGAAGACCACGATGCCGGTCGGCGTGCCGAAGCCCGACGTGACCGTGGCCGTGAAGGTCACCGGCTGGCCGCAAACGGTGCTGGCGGCGGGGCTGCGCGTCACGGTGGTGGTGGTGGGCGCCTTGTTGACGAGGTGGAAGACGACCGTCGACGTGCTGCCGCTATGGTCGCTGGTGGGGGTGAACACCGCCGAGATGGGGTTGTCTCCGGCGGGCAGGGCGGTCGTGTTGCAGATGGCGATCGCCGCGGCCACGGGCACGTTCACGCAGCCCGCGATGTCGATTCCGGCGCGTTTGAAGGTCACGGTGCCGGTTGCTGCCGCAGGCGACACGGTCGCCCTGAAGGTGGCCGTCTGGCCGAAGTTGGTCGACGGCGCTGTCAGGTCCACCAGGCTGAGGGTGGTGGGCGAAGTGACCACGACCTGCAGCAGGCCGCCGGAAGTGCTGCCGTTGAAGTTGCTGTCGCCACTGTAGACAGCGGTGAGGGTGTAGGAGCCGGTCATGAACGACGTGTTGCAGGTGGCGGTGAGACCCACCAGGGCCACCGCGCCGCAGCCGGGGATGTTCACCCCACCGTTCTTGAAGGCGATCGTGCCGGATGGCGCGCCCGCTCCGGGTGGCAGGACCAACAGGTTGGAGGTGAGCGTCACTGTCTGCCCGGAAAGGGCGGGGTTGGTGGAGGTGCTGATCGATGTCGTCGTATTGGCCTTGACGACGATCTGCGGCACTCCAGGTGCGCCCACGTACAAGGGCGACGTGCTTCCCAAGAAGTTGGGGGTCGTGGAGATGTAGGTAGCCTGCACCGAATAGGTGTCCACCGGCAGGAGGCCACCGGGAATCGTCACCGTCCCATTGAAGGGCTGGCCGGGGGTCAACGTCAGGTTTCCGATGAGCACGAAAGGCGGGTTGATGCCCGGCGTGAAGGCCAACTGAACGGAGCCGGTGGTGACCTTGTTCGGATCCGACGTCCCGGGGATGATCGAGCCCGGCTGGACCACAGACACGGTCACCGTGAAGTCGACCGCCTGACCATAGACCGAGGGGCTGAGTGACGTGGTGACGGCCGTGGTCGTGCTGGCGGCCTGGATGGTGATGCTGCGCGCGGCCGACGGGGCGCTGGCGTTGAAGTTGCCATCACCCTGATAGGTGGCCGTCACTGAGTACACGCCGGCGTTGGGGTAGTCCTGGAACGGAATCGTGGCGTTGACCGATCCGTCTCCGCTGACGTCGGCTTCCAGGTAGGGCTGGCCGTTGAAGTTCACGACAGGGCTGAAGATGAAGCGCGCCTTGCCGGTGGGGAAGCCCCAGGGACCCGACTGACCGCAGGGCAGCACGGTGATCTTGGCCGCGAGGGAGAAGATCTGGCCGAACTTGTAGACCACGGCGCCGGCCGGATTGGTCATCGCCGCGGAGGTATCGGCCTTGTTGACCGTATGCCCCATGCCGCCGGAGACGGAACCGTTGTAGTTGACGGCGCCGTTGTAGGTGCCGGTGATGGTATGCCCGCCTACGCTCAGCGACTGGATGGCCAGGGTCGCCGAACCGTCGCTGTTGATGTCGACGGTCTCCAGGATCGTCGCCCCATCCTTGAAGGTGACGGTGCCCGAAGGGATGCCGCCGCCCGGAGCGGTCGCCTCGACGACGGCGGTGAAGAAGACCTTCTGGCCGAAGCGCGACGGGTTGGCCGTGCCGCAGTCCGTCAAGCGCGACAGGGTGACCGTGGTGTCGGCCTTGTTGACGGTGTGGTTGAGCGTGGAGGAGGACGAGCCGTTGAAACAGTCGTCCCCGCCGTAGACCGCGGTCATCGGATGGGTACCGACGTCCAGGGACATCGTGGTGAAAGTGGCCTTGCCCGTGCCATCGATGAAGCCGACACCGACCGTGTCGCCGTTGTCCTCGAAGAGGACGAAGCCGCTCGGCGTGCCGGCGCCCGGGCCAACCGCCGTCAGCTGGGCCGTGAACTCCACGTACTCGCCGTACACGGTGGTGGCGTTGGGCGTGCGGCTGATGGTGATGGTGGTGTTGGTCTTGATGACCACATGGTCCACATCGGCGGAGGTGGAGGTGTTGAAGTCTTCGTCGCCCTCGTAGGTCGCGCGCACCAGATGGGTGCCGACCTCAAGCCAGGTGGTGGAGAAAGTCGCCACACCCGCGCCGTTGACCGCCCGGGTGGCCAGGTGCGTGGCGCCGTCGTCGAAGCTGATGGTGCCGGTGGGGGTACCGACCGAGGCGCTGACCGTGGCGGTGAAGGTGACCGACTGCCCGCAGCGGGAGGGGTTGGGCGAGCTGGTCAGGGAAATGCTGGTCGCCACCTTGGTGACCACCTGGGCAACCGCGGCGGAGACGCTAGGGTTGAAGTTGCCATCGCCGCCGTACTCGGCGGTGATGCTGTGCAGACCCACGGTCAGATTGCTGGTGCTGAAAGTGGCCTGGCCGGCGCCGTTGACCGCGCCGGTTCCCAACACCGTGGTGCCGTCCTTGAAGGTCACGGTGCCGGTGCGTGTGCCGGCGCCTGGGGCGACCACATTGACCTGCGCCGTGAAGGTCACGGACTGGAAGCGGGTCGAGGGGTTGAGCGAACTGCTCAATGAGGTCGTGGTCGAAGCCTTGTTGACCGTGTAGCCAAAGCCACCCGAGCTGGACGCCGAGCAGTTGGCGTTACCCAGGTACTGGAAGGTAAAGACATGGAAGCCCGTGGAGAGGCCGCTGGTGCTGATGGCGGTGGGAGCCGTCGCCGAGGCGACCGTGCCGCCCTCTACCAGATTCACGGTGCCGCCGCTCGTGTCGCTGCAGGTGGGCATGGAGCCGCCGCCGGGGATGACCGTGTAGTTGAAGGTCACGGTCTGCCCGAACACCGAGCTGCCGGGCGAGTGGGCGCCGATCGACACGGACGACGGCCCGTCCGGCCGGATGGGCAACCGCCGGTCGATCCGGGAGGCGCTGTCGCTGGAAGCCGTCTGCGGCGCTGCCGCTACCGGGCTGGCGAGGGTGGTCAGAGCGAGACCCAGAGCGATCAGCATCCAGCCTCTGGTCCGCCGGTAAACACCTGTGGCCGCCGGACCGCTGGTTCGAAACACATGCATGGCTTGGCTCCTCCCGCCCGTCAGGAATCGATTCGACCTAGATCATATGGTCAGACGCCTGACCTGCTGGACCCAACCGCTTTCGGCTGTCCGGCAGCCCTGACGCCGCGCTTCTCAGGCACACGCGACCATAGCACCGACCTGTTGGTCAGCAACTGCTAGTCTTAACGGTAGATGAGGGTCATGGATACGCCCAACAGACCCTAGCAACCGGATCTCACCCGCTTTGACGCCGTCCATCGCCGCGCTCCGCCGACTGGTCCCGATGTGACCGTATCCGCGCCGGTGCCTGGACCGTTTAAGGCAGTCAGGGAGCTTCGCTTCGCGGGAGCTTGTTGCCTGCGTGCCAGCCTCACGCCATCTCGAGCGGTATTCACGACGACACAACTGATCATCCCGCCGGCGATTGCCGACTGCGGGATGCGCGCAAGGGGAGTGCATGCATGAAGAATCGGATAGCGTTGGTCGCCCTGATCGGCCTGGTGATGGCTGGAGCTACGACCTCGTCCAGAGCCCTGGCTCACGATTCCGCTGAGGCAGGGCCAGCGGCCCCGCAGTCCGACAGCTCGCCGGCCGTCGCTGCCGACCCGGCTCTGGCCCGGATGCGCCTGAAGAATCTGGTGCGCGAGAGCTTCCGGCAGGGTCTGTCCGACCAGCAGGCACCGGAGCGGCAAGAGCAGTTGGACAAGACGCTCGCCATGATCGACGCGATGAGCGATGGCGACGCGCTCGCTGCCATGGCCAGTATCGGCCCGGTCATGGGCCTGACCCGCACCCTAGACGCCCTGGCGGCCGCGGCCGACGACGCCAGCCGAACGAGCACCGTCACCGCCGTGGCCCAGGACGATCCGGCGGTGGAGATCCTGCGCCGCGACATCGACGCCTACCTGGCCCGCTTCGTGCCTTACAACCCGGTGGTTCAGAGCCGCTACCCGGAGTATGGCGTCATGCTCAGCGGGTTCCGTAACCAGATCCAGTCCATGGATGCCCGCGACCTGGCCCGGTTGGTGGAGACCTTCAACCAGATCCCGAGCGCGCGGGGCATTCTGGCCGTGGATCCTGCGGCCATCATCGGCCAGGGCGGATCGCCGCCGCAGCGTGCGGCATCCCCGGATCGAAGGCAGCGTCCGGACGGGCTGGACGCCGGTTCGATCCACACCTTGTCCAGTTGCGCAGACGCGACCTTCGGCCCGGTGGCTACCGGCGTCATGCAGGCCATCGCCGAGGCCGCCGAGGAGGTCAAGGACCTGCTCTGGGACGACCTCATGATCGGCAACATCAACCTGCCCAACCCAGTCCGGATCGTGGCCGCCGTCATCGCCCTGCCGCTGTGGCTGCTGGCCTTGTCCATGCGTGCCGACCTGGACGTCTTCCTGGCCTGCAATGACAACGCGCATCAGGCCCTGACCGAGATGCACAAGGAAGAGTCCGAAATCCGGTTGGAGGCGATGAAGTCGATGTTGAACGACAGTACGAAGATCACCGACCTCAAGCGAACCATCGCCAACCGCGCGGACCGGATGGATGTGTACGCCGTGGAGTTCCGGAAACTCACGCTTCGCCTGGACATCGAGAAGGATCTGCTGCGCATGGGGGATCCGCGCATCTCTTTGTTCCAGATCCCGCAGTCGGTATGCATCACGGTGGGCGAGCACCAGTCCTGCGGCCAGCTGGAGACGGTGCGCGATATCGTCGCGGACACCATCCTGGACAACCGCTCGCTCGGCTTTGACACCACACTGGCTTCGGTGGCCCTGGCAGACGGCGAGAGCCAACGGGCGCTAGGACTGTACAAAGAGGCCTATACCCGCTACCGCTACGCCTACCAGCTCGCCGTTCGGTCCCGCTGAGGACGCGAACGTTTCCAGGCCGATGGTTCCGGTCCGCCATCGCACCTGCGTCCGTCAGCAGCCGCTCCTGGCACCCTTCCCCCCGCGGGGACACCACAGAAGGCCGACATGCTGAAACGAATGAGAGCCCCCTTCCTGACCCTGACGACCCTGGGTGTCCTGGCATTCTCCTGGAATGCGTCGCCGGCCACCAAGGTTGAGGCCAAGGCCCGCCCGGCCGCGCCCGCCCACGCCTCGGGATTGGATCAGAGCGAGTCCCGGCCGGCGCTCGGTCCCGAAGCGCAGGCCGAGGTGGACCGCCAGCGCGCCGAGATCGTGGCTTTCGTGACGGCGGCCTATCACGGCCCGTCCGACGAACAGGATGGACGCTTGGCGGCGATCCAGCCCGAGGACGAGGCCATGCACGCCCTCGGCGGCATGACGGACGACGACGTGCGGCGCATCTACAAGGCGGTGCCGCTCATCGGCCAGCACCAGGAGATAGAGGCAGGGTTGAGCGCCTTGGCCGCGCAGACCAGCGCTCCGGGTGGCCTGGCGGCGGCGAGCGCTGAGTCAGCCCAAGCTGACGATCCAGAGTCAGTGCGCCAAGGTCTGAACCAGGTGTTGGACATGCAGGCAACGTGGGCCGGATGGGTAGTCGGCACGCCCCCGGATTTCGCGGCCACCATCGAGGACAATCGGCGACTTCTGGCCAACGCCACGTCCGAGGACTTGCTGGCGTTGCAGCGCGCCCTGTCCTTCATCCCCAACTGGCGCACAGCACTTGCACCGGACCTGAACGCCCTGCTCGGCGGAACGCAGGCGATGGCCAATGTCCAGGCTGGGAAGCGCTCGTCTCCCGACGGACTCTTGGTCACCGACGAGCAATGCTCTGACGCTGATTACTCCCGCGACACGGTGCCGCTGATCATCGCCGCCGCCGCCCTGGCCGGATCCGCCCGTATCGCCGGCTTCGCCGCCGACCTGCTTCCGGAGGACATCAAGGCCTGCGTGGGCATCTTCGGCGCGGTGATCTGCGCGGACTTCCCCAACCCCTTCTACCAGATCTTGAAGCTCGCGGAGTTCGTCATCACCCGGGCGGCGGACGGCATCAATGCAGCGATCCTGGTGGCCAACACCTGCCAGAACATCAAGCACTGGAAGCTCTTCATCATGCACCGCGACGAGTTCCTGATCGACGCGCAGACGGTACTGACAGAGCTGATGACCCGTAACAACGAGATCGTCGAGCGCTCGGACCGCATCGATTTCACCAACCGTGAGGCCTGGAAGCTGCGGCTGCAACTGTCCATCGAGGAAAACCTGCTGCTGCCCGACCCCAAGCCCGACGGCAGCGACGAGAATCGTATCTCGCTCTTCCAGTTGACCGACACGGTCTGCTTCAATCCCGATGAACTGCTGCCCACGCCCGTCTTCGCCCTGCCGACGCCGGACGTCCCCACGCCTGCGCCGACCATCGACCCGGCACCGGTCCTCGCGCCCATCCCTACCGCCCGCTCGCCCTTCATCGTGCCGGACCGGCGGGAGCAATGTGGGCTCCTCCTGGTCAAGCGCATCGTGGAGGAATCCATCCTGATGAACAAGATGGCCGGCAACGATGTGCACAATGCCGACGATACCTATGCGGCGGCCATGGTCCATCTGAACGCCGGCCGCTACAAGCTGGCCTACCTGCGCTTCCGCGAGGCCTACCGCGACGCCGTGCAGCCGGACGCTGAGCCGCGGCAGGCGATGTCGACGATACCGGAGATCACGGCGCGCTGATTCGGCAGGTCGGTCCAACTGTTTCAAGACGACAGCAACAAGAAGGGCCGCGGCATTTTACCGCGGCCCTTCTTGTTACCTTGGACTCGAGCGACGCGTTTTCGCCGGCTCACCCGCTTGATGCGTTCACCACCAGCCACCGAGTCTGTCGACGCGGCTTCTCCATTCGGGGCACAGCCGGATTCGGATCACGCTGCAACGGGGAATCGGCTTCAGCGCAGTGCGCGCCCCTTGAGCAGCAGCGGCAGGTAGAGCCTGCCGGGGGTCGGCGTGCCGGCCGGTCGGGTCGGCGTGGCCGTGCCATCGCCGCCTGGCGTGCCCAATGTGGGCGTCACTTCTCGCGTGGCCGTCGGCGGTGTGACGGGCGGCGTGGCCGTGTCGGGTCCCGGTGTGGCGCTGGGGGTGAGGCCGGGCGTGGCGCTGCCTGGTTCCACTGTCGGCGGCAGCGTAGCGGAAGCGTCCGGTGTCGCGGTGGGCGTCGGCAAGGTGCCGGTGGCCGTCGCGCTCGGCGTGAGGGTCCTCGAGGGGCTCGCGGTCTGGGTGGGCGTCGCAGTGGCGCTCGGGGTGACGGTGGCGCTCGGCGGACGCGTGTTGGTCGGCGTCGGCGTGATCGTGGGCGTGGCGGTTGACGTAGGGGTGGGTCGGGTGCCCGTCGCCGTTGCCGTGGGGGTGCGGGTGACCGTGGGGCTGGGCGTGGTCGTCGGCGTAATCTTGTCGGCGTTCTTCAGCAGCCAGACCTGATCCGGCTGGCTGAAGTTGCCTACCCATAAGTCTGACAGGCCGTCTGTGTCCAGGTCCGCCGCCCGCAGCGCGGTGGTGTTGGCCGAGCCAAGGGACTGGCCCTGGGCGAAGGTCCCGCTTCCATCGTTCAACCACACGCGGCTGGCCGAACCCAGATGACCGGTCACCGCGTCCAAGCGCGCGTCGCCGTCCACGTCCACCAGAGCCACCGCCAAGGTGCT
>Ga0138256_10004332_pt1 | contig 15099 bp, 13 predicted proteins | sample KNB2016incub_MG_FD_105486 | JGI IMG/M metagenome (GOLD analysis project Ga0138256, IMG submission 105486) | Active sludge microbial communities from wastewater in Klosterneuburg, Austria - KNB2014incub_MG | ecosystem: Engineered > WWTP > Activated sludge > Unclassified | place: Austria... | reverse complement strand
TGTAAATATAGATAGATTTCCGTCTGCACGGAAATGAAAATAATAAATTGAATTTTCGCTTTCGCGGAAATAGAAAAGATGAACAAGAAAAAAGTTGCCTTTTACACGTTGGGTTGTAAACTTAATTTTTCTGAAACCTCTACCATTGCTAGAAGTTTTACAAATGAAGGTTTTGATCGTGTAGATTTTACAGAAAACGCTGATATTTATGTAATAAACACCTGTTCGGTTACTGAAAATGCCGATAAACGTTTTAAAAGCATTGTAAAACAGGCTCAAAAAGCGAATCCAAAAGCATTTGTGGCAGCAGTTGGTTGTTATGCACAATTAAAACCGCAGGAATTGGCTGATGTTGATGGCGTGGATTTGGTTTTGGGTGCGACTGAAAAGTTTAAAATTACCGATTACTTAAACGATCTTTCCAAAAATGATTTTGGTGAAGTACATTCCTGCGAAATTGAAGAAGCTGATTTTTATGTAGGTAGTTATTCGATTGGCGACAGAACCCGCGCATTTTTAAAGGTACAAGACGGTTGCGATTATAAATGTACGTACTGCACAATTCCCTTGGCACGTGGTATTTCACGAAGTGATACTATGGAGGGCGTGTTGCAAAATGCCCGAGAAATTTCAGCCCAAAATATCAAAGAAATTGTGCTTACAGGCGTTAATATTGGCGATTATGGCAAAGGTGAATTTGGAAACAAAACTCATGAACATACGTTTTTGGATTTGGTAACCGAATTGGATAAAATTGAAGGTATTGAGCGTTTGCGTATTTCTTCCATAGAACCAAATCTTCTTAAAAATGAAACGATTGATTTGGTTTCAAAATCCAGAGCTTTCGTACCACATTTTCATATCCCATTACAAAGTGGCAGTAACGATATTCTTAAAAAAATGAAGCGTCGTTACATGCGTGAATTGTATGTAGATAGGGTTTCAAAAATTAAGGAAGTGATGCCCAATGCATGTATTGGTGTGGATGTTATTGTTGGATTTCCAGGTGAAACGGATACGCATTTTTTAGAAACTTACAACTTTTTAAATGAATTGGATATTTCGTATTTGCATGTGTTCACTTACTCCGAACGCGATAATACCGAAGCAGTTGAAATGGATGGCGTTGTACCCATGAATGTAAGAAACAAACGCAGTAAAATGTTGCGTGGTTTGTCGGTTAAAAAGCGACGTGCATTTTATGAAAGTCAATTAGGAACCACCAGAACGGTGTTGTTTGAAAGCGAAAATAAAGAAGGGTATATCAGTGGTTTTACCGAAAATTATGTAAAAGTAAAAGCGCCTTGGAACCCGGAATTAGTGAATACATTACACGAAGTAACACTTACAAAAATTGATGACGATGGCTTGGTGCGATTTGAGTTTTCTCAGGTTCTTTCAAATTAAAGTATAAATAATCTTCAATCACCCGAATAATAATCCGTTTAACTTATTTTTTCTACAGTTAAAATTTTGATTCCTATTTTTATTGGCGCAATGCTTCATGCCCCAAATATGAACAAAATAATAGTGTTTTTGTGTTTTACCACTTTGTTATTTACTAGTTGTTATAATGATGCCGATGATGAAATAACTGTTGAAGGCATTTGGAAATTAACTGCTTATAATGTTTCCGACGGATTTGACATCAATAACGATGGCATTGCAAGTGTGAATTTACTTGACGAAATACCTTGCACGAATAACGAAACCTTGGTTTTTGAATCAAAAGGTGTTGTAACTTCAAACCAAACGTTTAATCCAAGTATTGAAATTGGTTTGGTAAACAGCACTTCCGATAGCTATATTTTTAATGTAATATGTGATGAAGAAGGTAGTATCGGTTATGCAACAAACTTTACTTTAAACGCTAATGAGATTTTTATAAATGATAATATTGCAACCATAAGCGGGAATAAATTATCTCGTGTTTTTGCTGATGCCATTAAAATTTATAATGAAGATTTTACCGAAGTAGTTGCCACTAAAGATGTAACACTTGTTTACATGAAACGATAATTTCTTCCATAAAAAAAATCCAAAGCTATAAACTTCGGATTCTGTATTTTTATAAATCGTAAATCAATAAATCATATTCTCAAACCTACTGGAAGCATGCGTTTGTACTTTCGGTTACTTCTCACAAATTTAGCAATTTCAGGGCTTGTTGGCACAACACTTAAGTTACGTTCTCCAATTTGTTCAAATACCGCAGCTAAAAATTCCTTACTAAAATCTTCGGCATTTATTTCTTCTGGAATAATAAGTTTTGTTAAAAAAATCTTTCGTTCTTGTAGTGAGTATTCAATTTTGGCTAAATGATTGTCAATTTTAATTTCAAATTGGCGTAAAAAATCGTTGTCTATTAATTCTGCAGCATCAATCATGGTAAGTATGGTTATTTCTTAGGAAAATCTTAAAATAGTGCGTGCTAATTGCATAATTTTGTTTTGCAAATTTACGCAAAAAAATCGTTACTAAAAAGTAAAACTACCGTTAATGCCTTATAAAATAAGGAATTACTTTTTTTAAATTATATGATATTAATGATGCCCGAAGAACGAATACCAGTTTATTTTATGCCCGGTATGGCGGCAAGTCCTAAAATTTTTGAATATATCGAATTGCCTGACAATCAGTTTGAAATGTATTATTTGGAGTGGTTGTTGCCGCTTAAAAATGAAACTATTGGAGATTACGCAAAGCGAATGATTTCGGAAATTAAACATGAAAACATCGTTTTGATAGGCGTTTCCTTTGGAGGTGTTTTGGTGCAAGAAATGTGTAAACACATAAAAGTCAGAAAACTTATTATTGTATCTAGCGTTAAATTGATGCGCGAGTTACCAAAAAAAATGCTATTAGCAAAAACAACTATGGCATATAAGTTGTTGCCAACGCAATTGGTAAGTAACATCGAGCTTTTGGCAAAATATGCTTTTGGGGGCAATGTAACCAAGCGTTTGGAATTGTATAAAAAATATTTATCGGTTACCGATAGTGGTTATTTAAGTTGGGCTATAAAGGAAATGGTTTGTTGGAAACAGGAAACGTATCAACCGGACATTATTCACATTCATGGTGATATTGATGCGGTGTTTCCAATAAAAAACATTTCAAATTGTATCATTATTAAAGGAGGAAGTCATATTATGATTATTAACAAGTATAAGTGGTTTAACGAAAATTTACCAAGGATAATTTTAGATAACGATGCAAAATTTTTAACTTTAGATAAAACTTATTGAAAATGAAAAATATACAAAAAATATTAGCACTTGTGGGATTGTTAAGTTTGTGTGCGTTATTTATTTACGCAATTCAAGATGCACCAACCGATGAAAATTTTGAAGCAAAGTTATTGAACGATTATAACGTTTACGCACTTCAAATACCAGAAAATTTAGATTTTGCAGGTGAAGCGATGCCACTTAAAAGTCCTGATATTTATGAGCGCATGGATAAGGAATTATTGGTAAACACCTATTGGCAATCAAACGGTTTACTCATGTTTAAGCGCGCCAAAAAGTATTTCCCCATTATAGAGCCAATTTTAAAAAAGCACGGTATTCCAGACGATTTTAAATATTTGGCAGTTATAGAAAGTGGATTGAGTAATGCCGTTTCACCAGCAGGAGCACGCGGTGTTTGGCAAATCATGCCAGCTACAGCAAAAGAAAATGGTTTGGAAGTAAATGAAAATGTAGATGAGCGCTATCATTTAGCAAAATCAACCGAAGTGGCTTGTGAATATTTATTAAAATCTAAGCAGTTGTTAGGTTCTTGGACACTTGCTGCTGCAGCATATAATGCAGGTAATTCGGGTATTTCTAAATATTTAACAGAACAAAATGTTTCCAATTATTACGATTTGCTTTTGGGTGAAGAAACCGGACGTTATGTGTTTCGAATTGTGGCGCTAAAGGAAATTATGACTAATCCTGCTAAGTATGGTTTTAATTTTAGGGAAAAAGATTTGTATAGCAACGTACCCACTTATAATGTTGAAGTGAAGACAGAAGTAACCGATTTTACAAAATTCGCCGAAAAATATGGTATCAATTATAAAATACTAAAAATCCATAATCCTTGGTTGCGAGAACCTAAACTTACTAACAAAACAGGAAAAAGTTATACTATTGAAATTCCTGAAAAGGGCTATTATAACTAAGTAAACTAAAATTGTAAAAATAAATTTGGAATATATAGTAATCTAAGAACAGTTAAAATGCAAAAGGTCATAAGAGTAGCGTTTATAATTTTCGCAATAATTTTGCAAAGTTGCAATTCCGATAAATCAAAAACAAATACACTATCCGAATCATCACAAACCGCAGAAATTTCATCAGATACCTTAACAAAACATTTAAAGCCTTTTAATGCTGAATTGCCAACTATTGGACTTTTAATGTATAATGGTGTGTTACAAACTGAAGTTACGGCAACCTCCGACGTGTTTTCAAAGCCTACTGAAGAAGGGATGCAACTTTTTAATGTAGTCACCATTGCAGAAACAGTTAAACCAATTATCACAGAAGAAGGCTTAAAAATAGTTCCTGATTTTACCTTTGATAATTGTCCAAAACTAGATGCTCTTTTCGTTCCAAGTGCTTATGATATGTATGCGCAAGTTCATAACAAAGCGATTGTAGATTTTATAAAAGAAAAAAACAAGGAAACTAAATATACGGTAAGTAATTGTGGTGGAGCGCAATTAATTGGTGTTTCTGGAATTGCCGATGGTAAAAAAATAGTGACCTGGATTGGTGGTGGCAAGCAACTGCAAATCGATTATCCAAACTTAATTGTACAAAACGATTCGTTGGTAAGTTATGTTGAAGACGGTAAGTTTAGTTCTTCAAATGGTAATTTAACAAGTTATATTTCAGCTTTAAATTTGGTTGAAAAAATGACAACCAAAGCACATAGAAAATTCGTTGAATCGTATTTGTATTTGGATAGACTCCAAAACTGGAAGCCTTAAAAAGAAGATCAAAAACTTGATTAATCTTCTTCTTAAAGCTTAATAATAACATGTTATCAATTGGTTTTAAGAGTCTTTTTTCGTTTCTTTTTCAATTTGTTCAACCAAATAATAGTCCCCGTAATGGGTAAACTTGTGGCAATTAAACAGGTTAAAAAATAAATGATTTTTGAAAAATTTCCAAAAATTTCGCCTGTGTGAATCGGTCTTATTAACGATGCAATTTTTATGCTTAATGGTTTTTCTTTAAAACGTTCTACAGCCATAATACTGCCTGAACGATCCATGTAAAGGTTATCGGTTGTTACAGGCGACAAATTTGCCTCATTAGCTTTTCGGAACACATAATAATTATTTTTTTTGTTTGGGAAAGATACCGAAAGTTCCCCGTTGTAATTCAAGGTTTTGTTGGCAATAGCAATGGCTTCATCAATAGAAACCATTTCTTTTTTAAGCGTTTTATCTAGTTCGAATGCTGGCGTTGTTCTATTAAAAATTTCAGCACCTATTAAATTTCCAAAGCCTTTTCTGTAACTTTCAAAGGACCAACATAAACCAGTTATCCCCATAATCAATATAAATACACAAGCATAAAATCCTAATGTGTTGTGTAAATCGTGATTAATACGTTTCCAGTTGGCATTGGTTTTAATTTTAAATCCTTGCTTGACGTTTTTCCATCTCACTTTTTTAGGAAACCATAGAACGATACCAGAAATGGATAATAATAGAAAAATAATGGTAGCAATACCAACAATGGGTCTGCCAATATTGATATCTAAAAGTAACCATCGGTGAAGTTTAAACATGGTGAGTAAAAAAGCATCAGCACTTGTTTTTTCCACTTTGTGAATGCTTGTGGTATAAGGGTTAACTAATATTTGAGAACCACGGCGTTCTTTCAAATCTTTTTTTACTGAAAACACATAAGGTTCGTGAGTATTTGACGGAATTGTTACACCTGTTACAAATCCGTTATTAGATGTTTTTAATTTTTGCGTTAAACGTGCAACAGTTGCTTTGTTGGTAGTTGCTTTTACGATAACTTCTTCAGAAAAAAACGATTTTATTTCTTCTTCAAAAGCTAAAATGGTACCGCTTAAGCAAACCAAAAAAAGGATGATGCCACTGCCTAATCCCAACCACAAATGGATGTCGTTTATAAATTTCCTGATGCTAAAAGTATTCTTCTTCATTCTAATAAAATTTAATTGAAAAAAGTACAGCTTTTACAGCCGTACTTTTTTGATGATTTTTAAAACTAAATTAATTAAAACTTATAGGTTAAAACACCTGCGAAATTACGTGGATCCGTTTGATTTATGTAACTGGTTCTGTATGCATTATAGCCAATTTCATTGAAAATATTATTTAGTAAAAATCGGAAATTCCAATGGTTATTAAATTGATAAGCGGCCTGTAAATTTGTTTGCGTATAGGCATCTACATTAAAAGGTTTTTGGTTTGGTACAATACCTTGGTGGGTAACAGCACCTGAACTCCAATCATTTATAGGTCTTTCACCTGTATAATAGATGCCTGCTCCAGCCGATAAGCCTTCTAAAGTACCATGAAACGTGTAGTTTGCATAAGCATTAAAAGTATGTTTTGGCGTGTTTAATGGTGCAGAACCATATACATAAGACGTATGTTCTTTATATTGTGCATCGATATAAGAATATCCTGTGATAACTTCTAAATTATTTAAAATGCGTCCCGTAAGTTCTATCTCGATACCTTTACGCTCGTCGTTTCCACCTTTTTGGTAGTAGCCCGTTGCAACCCAGTTTTCATCATAAACTGGTAAATTAATATCTTTATTGTTTATTTTGAAGAAGGTGAAATTAAAGCGCAAACGACTATCTAACCAATTGGTTTTTATACCTGTTTCAAATTGATCAAATCGTTCATTACCTAATTGATTACCATTTATATCCATTCGTGTTCCTGTTCTTGGGTATGAACTATTGGTGTATGATACAAACACATTGATATTTTCAATAGGCGTCACAATGATTCCAGCCAATGGGTTGAACGCATCACTTTCTGTGGTTTCTGTTTTTGCATCGGTTTGCGTCGTGCTATAACGGAAGCCTAAAAATGTTTTCAACCACTTGTTAAACGTAATTACATCTTGGGCTACAACGCCTAATGCTCTTGATTGTGCTTCCTCTGCGCTTACAGCACCAAAAGCTAGATTGCTAGGTAAAGTTCTTGTTTTGTTTGTATAAACGTCGATGGTATCAATGGTTGAAATACTTTGACTTGTTGTACCAAATTTTGTGGTTCTATAATCAAAACCTACCTGGAAAGTATGTGAAATAGTTCCAGTTTTTAAGTTGTCTCCAATTAAATCAAATTGTAAAACACTATTGTCGTCACTACGTGTTGAAGTAGAATAGCCGCGTTTTCTTTCATTATAAATTGAGTTTCCTGAACCATCTTTTGTAACAGCTCCAAGGCTAGCACCTTTATCATCCAAATCTAAACTAGATTTGTATAAAGCGGCTTTTAAACTTAATTTGTCGGTTAACTCACGATTAAAACGTGCGGAATAGGTTGTATTTTTAGTTAAAGATTTGTCGTTTTCAAAACCTAAAAATTTGTTACTTGGTAAATTGTATATTGCATTAACATCATTTTCTCCCAAGTTTACAGTGCCTAAATCGGGCGTTCTGCTGTCGTCAAAATAATCCATTTCAAGCGTTATGGTTGTTTTAGGGTCAACTTTCCATTCTAAAGACGGATTGATATAAAAACGATCTGATGATACGCCCGATCTAAAACTATCAGCACGATCCAATGCACCATCAATTCTAAAGGCTAAATTTTCGGTTTTGGCAACAGGTCCAAACACATCAAACGTGGTACGCGCTTGTCCAAAACTACCCAAACGTATTGACGCATTTCCACCAGAATAGTATTTTGGGGTTTTGGTTACGATATTGATAACACCACCAGGACTTCCTAAATCAGTTGCAACACCTTGTGTAATGGAAGCGGCACCTTTTAAAACTTGGATGTTATCAACACCTTGCATATCGGTTAAAATACCTGTTCCTCGAAAATCGGAATGTACACGAACGCCATTTTTTAGTATTGGAATACCTCTAAATCCGCGCGACGACATACTTTCGCGTTTATTTCCATAGGTTGCAAATGTATAAACGCCAGGAACGTTTTTAGTTGCATCTGAAATGGTAAGGTTTCCTTGTTGTTCAATTACTTTTTCAGAAATAATTGAAATACTTTGAATTTGTTCATATGGAGCTAAAGGGAGCCGTGTAAGCGCTTCAATTTTATCTGGATGTTTGTAGCGATTTCCAAAAAGTTCCACTTCATCAAGTTCAGAATCACTGATAAGATGAAATGATACCGTCATGGTTTCGTTGGTTTTTAAGTGAACCGTTTTGCTACTGGATTTATAACCAACCGCAGATGCTTTGATGTAATAATTTCCAGCAGAGACATTTGAAAACTCAAAATATCCTTGCTCATTGGCCGATGTTCCTTTTGTAGAACCTTCAATTAATACGCTGGCAAACGGAATTGCTTCCTTCGCATCGTTTGTAATTGTGCCTGTTATTTTTGATTGTGAAAATGATACTTGCATGGCAAGTAATACGAGTAAAGTAAATTTTTTATACATAATTTAATTTAGATTGATTTTAAATAGCGAGGCAAATATAAAAATGAAAATTAAATCTACAAAGTTTATTTAGACTAATTATAAATAATAATTTCTTATTGTTTGATAATTAAAAAGATAGGAGCGAAAAAATTAACTAGAATTTTTTAAAAGAAGATGCTTTAATCAGCAATTACTAAAATTGTAGGCATAAAAAAAATCATATCTTAATAAGTAAAATATGATCTTTTTTAATTTTGAAGTAAAAATAAAAGGTGGTGTATGTTATCCTCTACGTTTTTGCGCTCTTACAGAACCGCCAGCTCCAAAATGTTGATTAGGCATTTGTGCGCGTTTCATGTTTTCTTTCATCATCTTAATTTGGTCGGTAAGCATGCCTTGTTTATCTAGTTTTTGAGCTTCCGCAAGTAGTTTTTCGGCTTCCAATTTTCTACGTTTTGAAAAAGCAATCCCTGATAAATTCAATTTCGCCATAGCCATATCATGATCCATTGATAATCCCAACATAATGGCTTTCTTGAAATATTTTTCGGCGTCGTTCATATTGGTCTGCGAAACCATCAATCCATGTAAATAATTATAGTATCCTTGCTGTTTTTTAACCAAAGCAGCTTCAGGGTTTTTAATTTTATCCAACCACTTTTTCGCACCTGGAAAATCTTGTTTGCGCAATCTTAAAAACGCTAATAGAATAAATTCATTCTTAAAATAAAGAAATACAAATATCAAGGAGAGCAAAATAAACATGATACCGTTGCCAATGTTTCCTTCTATAAATTGATATACTGCAAAAGCAATAATGCCTGCTGCGATAATGAGTTTAATAATTTTATTGTACATTTTGTTTAATTTGAATTGTTGTTACAGTTGTTTTTTAACTTCCGTAAATATTTTAGAATGCAAAGAAACTAAATTTTTATCGAAATTAGTCCATAGATATTTAACAAAAAATGAACGATTTACCCAAATAAACAATGGTTTAAACTACTAATTTGGTGCAAAGAAATTAATTAAAAATATTTTTAAAATAACATTTGTCAAAGTAAAAAGTCTTTGTATATTTGCGCTCAGTTTTGGAGAAAGCCAAAATAATAAATAATAAAGTACAATTCAGATTTTAAAGATACAAGATAATGAGTAAAAGAACATTTCAGCCATCAAAAAGAAAAAGAAGAAACAAACACGGTTTTAGAGAAAGAATGGCTTCTGCTAATGGAAGAAAAGTACTAGCTCGTAGAAGAGCTAAAGGAAGAAAAAAATTGTCTGTATCGACTGAATCGAGACATAAAAAATAATGATTAACAATTGTTAATATTTAAAAGGTGTTACTTAAGTGTAACGCCTTTTTTTATATCTGAGAATGACTATTTTTGTAACGTATTAAAAAACACTATTTAAACAGTAAAAATGCCGAAAAATCCAAAACTTAAATCCATTCTAATTATTGGCTCAGGACCTATTGTTATAGGACAAGCATGCGAATTTGACTATTCAGGAACACAAGCTTTACGATCGTTAAGAGAAGATGGCATTGAAACAGTCCTAATCAATTCAAACCCAGCAACAATCATGACCGATCCTTCCATGGCCGATCATGTTTATTTGTTACCGCTTACTACCAAGTCGATTATTAAAATTCTTAAAGAACATCCTGAAATTGATGCTGTTTTACCAACAATGGGCGGACAAACAGCACTGAATTTATGTATTGAAGCTGATGAAAAAGGGATTTGGAAAGATTTTAATGTAGAAATTATTGGGGTTGATATTGACGCTATCAATATTACGGAAGATAGAGAGAAGTTTAGATTGCTTATGCTTAAGATAGGCATTCCTATGGCACCGCAAGCCACGGCAACTTCGTATTTAAAAGGAAAAGAAATAGCACAAGAATTTGGATTTCCATTAGTAATTAGAGCATCGTTCACACTTGGTGGGGCAGGTGCATCTTTTGTGTATAAAGAAGAAGAATTTGATGAATTGTTAACACGCGGATTAGAGATTTCTCCAATCCACGAAGTGATGATTGACAAAGCATTAATTGGTTGGAAAGAGTATGAATTAGAGTTGCTACGTGATGCTAATGATAATGTGGTAATCATCTGTTCCATAGAAAATATGGACCCAATGGGAATCCATACAGGTGATTCCATTACCGTAGCACCAGCAATGACATTAAGCGATAGAACGTACCAAAAAATGCGTGATATGGCAATCCATATGATGCGTAGTATTGGCGATTTTGCGGGTGGATGTAACGTGCAGTTCGCCGTTTCTCCTGATGAAAATGAAGATATTATTGCCATTGAAATCAATCCTCGTGTGTCGCGTTCTTCGGCTTTGGCAAGTAAAGCAACCGGATATCCTATTGCAAAAATCGCTGCTAAATTGGCCATTGGTTATCATTTGGATGAATTACAAAATCAAATTACAAAATCAACTTCGGCTTTATTTGAACCGACTTTAGATTATGTGATTGTAAAAATACCACGTTGGAATTTCGATAAATTTGAAGGTTCTGACAGAACATTAGGACTTCAAATGAAATCGGTTGGCGAAGTAATGGGTATTGGACGTTCGTTCCAAGAAGCACTTCATAAAGCGACTCAATCACTTGAAATTAAGCGTAATGGATTGGGTGCTGACGGAAAAGAAAATAAAGATTATAATCAAATCATAGAGAAATTAACTTACGCATCTTGGGATCGTGTGTTTATCATTTATGATGCGATTGCTATGGGAATTCCGTTAAGTCGTATCCATGAAATCACGAAAATTGATATGTGGTTTTTAAAGCAATATGAAGAGTTATTTTTACTTCAAAAGGAAATTTCTACTTATAAAATTGATACGATTCAAAAAGATTTGCTACTTGAAGCGAAGCAAAAAGGGTATGGCGATAGGCAAATAGCGCACATGTTGGGCTGTTTGGAAAGTCAAGTGTACAATAAACGCGAAGAATTTGGCGTAAACCGCGTTTATAAATTGGTTGATACTTGTGCAGCGGAATTTAAAGCGCAAACACCATATTATTATTCAACTTTTGAAAGTGATATGGAAACCGCTGATGGAAACCGTTATGCCGATAATGAAAGTGTTGTTACCGATAAGAAAAAAATCATCGTTTTAGGTTCAGGACCAAATAGAATCGGACAAGGTATCGAGTTCGATTACTGTTGTGTTCATGGTGTGTTGGCTGCCGCGGAATGTGGCTACGAAACCATCATGATTAACTGTAATCCGGAAACCGTTTCAACCGATTTTGATACTGCCGATAAATTATATTTTGAACCCGTGTTCTGGGAGCATATCTACGATATCATTAAGCATGAAAAACCAGAAGGCGTTATTGTGCAATTGGGCGGACAAACCGCTTTAAAACTTGCTGAAAAGTTAACCAAATATGGTGTTAAAATTATAGGCACCAGTTATGAATCGTTAGATTTAGCTGAAGATCGAGGGCATTTTTCAAACTTATTGAAAGAAAATAACATTCCGTATCCTGATTTTGACATCGCAACTACTGCTGATGAAGCAGCAAGAATAGCTGATGTATTAGACTTCCCAATTTTAGTAAGACCTTCTTATGTACTTGGTGGACAAGGGATGAAAATTGTTATCAATAAAGAAGATCTTGAAAAGCATGTGGTAGATTTATTAAGCCAAATGCCAGGTAATCAATTGCTTCTAGATCATTATTTGGAAGGTGCTATAGAAGCGGAAGCCGATGCTATTTGTGATGGCGAAGATGTTTACATCATTGGTATCATGGAACATATTGAACCTTGTGGCATCCATTCTGGAGATAGTAATGCGATGTTACCACCCTTTAATTTAGGCGATTTGGTAATGCAACAAATTAAAGACCACACGGTTAAAATAGCTTTGGCGCTTAAAACAGTTGGGCTTATAAATATTCAATTTGCTATTAAAGATGATGTTGTTTATATCATCGAAGCGAACCCAAGAGCCTCTCGAACGGTTCCTTTTATTGCAAAAGCGTATGGTGAACCGTATGTGAATTATGCTACTAAAGTAATGTTGGGTGAAAAGAAAGTGAAGGATTTTAATTTCAATCCGCAGCTAAACGGCTATGCGATTAAGCAACCAGTATTCTCTTTCAACAAGTTCCATAATGTGAATAAAAAATTGGGACCTGAGATGAAAAGTACTGGTGAAAGCATTTTGTTTATTGATAGTTTAAAGGATGATGAGTTTTACGAAATTTACTCCAGACGAAAAATGTATTTAAACAAATAACCTAAAAAAAGCCGCTAATTGCGGCTTTTTTTAGGTCTCAAAACTAAAACTTAGTTATCTAAAAGTTCAATTTTAGCATTTTTATCCTTTAATGAATCTAAATATAAGTCCATTTTAAACTCTGAAGTTCTAAAAGCAGTCGTTCTATTTTTTGCTTGTTCTTGTCTGGCAATACTTCTGGCAAAACGGCGCACTTTATTTTTAGTATCTAAAATAATACCAGGAACTTCAACATTGTTACCGTTTTTATCCTTTGCTACCATGGTGAAATAAGAGGAATTACAGTGTTTTTTTTCGCCTGTTTGAATGTTTTCAGACTCTACCCTAACACCGATGACCATAGAAGTGCGTCCCGTAAAATTAATAGAAGCTTTCAAAGTAACAAGTTCGCCAACTTCAATAGGATTTAAAAAATCGACTTTGTTTACCGATGCCGTTACGCAATAATTTCTGGAATGTTTGGATGCACAGGCAAATGCTATTTGATCCATCAATCCCAAAATAAAGCCACCATGTATTTTTCCGCTAAAATTGGAATTTGAGGGTAACATTAATTGCGTCATGGTAATCTGTGATTCTTCGGTTGTTTTAAAATTATTTTCCATGAAATTCTGTTAATTCTTTTTAGAATTTAAGTTGGTTTCTTCTTCTACTTTTGTAATAAAATATTTAGAATCTCCTAGCCAAAATAATGTTTTATAGCGTTCAATATAGTGGAGTTTTACATATTTTCCTTGTAAATTCATTAAGTCGTTCTTTACTTGTTCCTGGCTGTCTTCAACTGAGAATTCAAATTGAAGCGATTCAGAAACGCCTTGGCTAATTTGTCCTTCCCACGTTTTTATAATCATGCCTTTTTTGCTGAATTTCACCAGTTCACCTGCTCGAATACCTTCGCTATAATGTGCGTAATATAGGAAACAAAAATAGCCAATGAGCACTAAAAAAATACCAATTCCGATTTTAATTAAAATTCTTTTCATGGGTTTATCATATTATTCGATTTCTTTTTCAGCACGTTTTAAAATGTTTTCAGGAAGCGATTTTTTTGCTTTGGCTCCCAATCTTTTTAATTTTTCAACGCTTGTAATGAGGTTACCACTTCCTTCAAAAAGTTTATTCATGGCGGAGTTATAATCACTTTTTGAAGCATCAATTTTTTTGCCAATACCAATTAAGTCGGTCATCAAACCTTCAAATTTATCGTATAAAGCACCTGCTTGTCGTGCGATTTCGATAGCGTTTTGTTGCTGTTTTTCATTATTCCACATGCTATCGATGGTGCGGAGCGTCGCTAATAGGGTAGAAGGTGTTACAATTACAATGTTTTTTTCGAAGGCTTTGTTGTAAATACTATTGTCTTCATTTACAACCACTGCAAATGCGGGTTCAATAGGGATAAACATCAGTACAAAATCGGGCGATTCAATATCATATAAATCCTGATAATTTTTTTCAGAAAGTTGGTCAACATGTTTTCTGATGGAGTTAACATGCGCTTTTAAAAATTGCGGTTTATCATCATCTTCCGCATTTACAAAACGTTCGTAATCGGTAAGCGACACTTTACTGTCAATAATCATCTTTTTCCCGTCTGGAAGATATAAAACAACATCGGGCATTACGCGTGAGCCATTCTCTAATGGAAAACTTTGTTGCACAAAATATTCTCTATCTTTCTCTAAACCAGACTTTTCAAGTACGCGTTCTAAAACCAATTCACCCCAATTTCCCTGCATTTTGCTGTCGCCTTTTAAAGCGCGGGTTAGGTTGGTGGCTTCTTTGGTCATTTGTTGGTTAAGGTCTTTCAATCCTACTAATTGCTCTTTTAAAGCAGAGTGCATGCTGATACTTTCTTTCTGGGTTAAATCGACTTTTTCTTCAAACGTTTTAATTTTTTCTTGAAGCGGATTTAAAATATTCTTGATGTTTTCTTTATTCTGAAGTGTGAATTTTTCCGATTTTTCTTCTAAAATCTTATTTGCTAGCAACTCAAAATCTTTGCGCAGTTGTTCTTGGCGCAATTCAATTTCCTCATCACGTTTTAAACTGAGTTGTTGTAAGTTTTCGTATTCGGTATTTTTACGCGTTAATTCTGAGTTTAAAAATTCTTTTTCACGGCGGATTTCTTCACGTTCACTTTCAATTTTAGTCACATTTTGTTTTAGTCCATCAATAAATAAACTCATTTGATTTTGGCGTTCTT
>Ga0138256_10004331_pt1 | contig 15102 bp, 11 predicted proteins | sample KNB2016incub_MG_FD_105486 | JGI IMG/M metagenome (GOLD analysis project Ga0138256, IMG submission 105486) | Active sludge microbial communities from wastewater in Klosterneuburg, Austria - KNB2014incub_MG | ecosystem: Engineered > WWTP > Activated sludge > Unclassified | place: Austria... | reverse complement strand
TGGCACGACACGCTTGCTGAACGCCTGGTAGTTGCCTGGCATCACTTTGCCGGAGAGGTGGCTGCGAAAAGTCTTCACGAAGGACTGGCGCGCGCGTTCATCGTGTGTAACCTGCGCGAGCATCGCATGTTGTCTGAACCCGCTCATCCGTGACCGCCTCGCTTGCGATTGAACAGGTTCTCACGATAGTCGACAAAGGGCTTCAGCACGCGTGCGACCAGGCTCGCGCGCTGCTCCGCACGCTCGAGGTCGGCGGCGCCATCCGCGCGGTACGTCTCGATCGCCGTGCGCTTGAGATGGCCGGATTGTTCCAGAACTCGCTCCAGCGTATCGATGCGCTCGCGCGCCACCGACAGCTCCTGTGTCACCGCGAGCAGCGCCGCGTGGAGCTGATCGATCGCCGGATCATCAAAGAAATAGGGTCGATGCCCCTTGGGCGGCGGGAAGGTTTTGGTGTCAGTCATGTCTCTCGATCCAATGTTTCAAAAAACTCGAGTACGGCCCCGTCGGGCGAACGCACGGCAAGTGATCGCACACGCCCGTAGGGTCTGAGAACGAGCGTGCGAGGCGCAATGTATGGCGCGATCTGATGTGCCGAGAGCCGGGCTAGCACGCGATCCAGACTGCTCACCGGGTAGCGCAAACTAACGATACCTCGATTCGGGGGCACGGCGACGGCATCGACAGCGCGCCCCTCGGCCCCGATCAATTGCACCGTCTCGACAGTCGTAGCAGAGTCCTTGACTGGTGCGACGATTGCAAAGTCGATCGGGTTCTCCGCCACGATGTTGGCGGGCATGCCAAAGTTGTTAGGTTCGTGACTTGGATTGAGATACTTGCCGCTGTTGATGAGTTCGAATCCGAGCGTATCGATATAGAAAGCGCGCGTGCGATCGAGGTCTTTGACGGATTGCATCGAGTTGAACGGCCGGCGCAGTTTGCGCAGATCTGCATCGTTCGGCATGCGCGGCTCCAGGCGCTCGTACACCGAAACGTTCACACCGTCCGGCCCACGAAGAATGATGTTGCGCAGCCGGACCGCGCCAAAATCGAAGTCCACCGGCTCGTTGAAGGCACTCCAGCCGAGTGCTTGCGCGGCTTGCCAGACGGCCTGTGTGTCGTTGGAGCGAGTCATCAGGCTCAAGATGCCGCCCGTGTCCCACGGCTGTGCGGCGGCACGAATGGTGATTGCAGCAGCCGCGCCAAACTCCACGAGCCGAACCAGGCCCGGGGTTCCGGCAGCGTCGCCCAGCAACACTTCGCGGTACTGCCGGTCCGGCAACTGGTAGTACCGGCTGACCGACGCGTCGGACAGTCCGCGCCACAGCACGCGATAGCCTGCGACCGTCGTGAAGAACTCCTCCAGCGCGCCGAGCGAACGTGTGCTGATCACGGCCTCCTGCCAGCCGGTGTCACGTGCAGCCGCGAGTGACAGGTGAGTCGTGCCATTCGCCGACGTTGCGGCCGCTGCGCTGGCGGCCGTAGCCAGGACCGGCCAGCCGCTCGCAAGCCAGCCCGCGAGCAACAAGAGCGAGCAGGTCGATGCGTCTCGCAGCGGTCGATTCATTGCTCTATCAGCTCGATCCATTCCCCCGCCGCGCCTTCGCAAACCCGCGCTCGACGGCCGTGATAGGGGGGCGTTGCCACGTTCTGCGGGGGCGCCAGCCACGAGTCGATCGACTCGGGCAATTGCTTCACGCCGAACGAGACCATCGCGATCGCGCTCGGCAACTCCGTCGTTGAGAGGCGCGGTAGCGTGCCCTTGGGCATCTCGTCCGCTTCGATGAACGATTGCCCCGACAAGGTGAGGGCCGCCAGCTTATGTTGCGTGTCGTGCGGCAGGCCGTGCGCTGCCGAGATGACGGAGATAACACCCGGTATCGCTGCCGCCTTGGCGACGCCAAAATGCTTGGAATAAAAGGCATTCATGGCATCGATGGACTTGCCGCCGACGATGACAATGAACGTGCGATCGATGAAGTGTTTGGGCTCAGGGGTATCGAACTCCGGCAGGCGCTCTTTGAAACTCGTGAGGTAGAGCGACTCGTTCGCAGGCCCCAGCGCCTGCATCGCACGAATCTTGTCGCTGAAAGACAAATCCGCCGGCGGTCCGATGATCCTGAACGGCGAGTCCGCCAGTTGTTCGGCTGCTTTGTCGGTGTCTTGCACCATTAGTTCTGCGGCATTCCAGCCGAAGTGCCGGAAGGCCACGTAGTTAGGATCGGGCTTGCTCTCCACGAACCGAATGTAGGTCTTGCCATCGCCGCCCGGCAACATCATGGCAAAACGCCTGCCAGCGAGTGCCGGCCGGTTCCACAGCGTGGCTTCCTGCTCTGAGACAAGACCAGTGTCCACCAGCCCGTAGCCGAGATAGAGACTGTATGCATCGATCAGCGGCTGCACTTGTCGAGCGGCGATAGTGACGCAGGCAATTGGCCCAAGAGTTGTCATCGCGCTCCCACCTTTGCCAAGTAGTCTTTGGCCTGTGCCAGTGACACGACTTCGGCGTACTTCGCTTGCAGGTCGAACAAGTTCGCTTCATGCGGTCCGGGTGCGCGGTCACCCACCGCTTCGCGCACGACCATCGGAATGAAACCGTACTGCACGCAATCGACCGTACTCGCGCGGATACAGCCGCTCGTGGACAGTCCGGCAATCAGCACGGTGTCTATCTGCATCGCGGTGAGTGTGGATGCGAGCGTCGTGCCAAAGAATGCGCTCGCGTATTGTTTGGTGATCACTGTTTCGCCCGCGACAGGCTCGAGTCCCTCGGCGAATGCCGCGAACTCGGGATGTGCACCCGCCTCGAAACACTTGAGCGCCGGCACCTTGCGAAAGAACACGCCACCGTCGCGTCCGCCCGGCTGAAAGCTGACGTTTGTGTGCAGCACCGGAATCCTGGCTGCACGCGCATAGCCCAACAACTTCTTGCAATCGGCCTGCGCCTGCTCGACACCCGCATAGAGTGGTGAGTTCTTGTCGAGATACGCGCGTACGAAATCGATGACCAGCAGCGCAGGCCGCTGACCCGCTTTGAGTGAGTGGCCAAAGCCGCCGCGTTGATAATTGTCCGCCAGCGTTTCCGTCATGGCTAGATCACCTTCGCGGCTGCGAGTTCGGCCAAGCGCGACGCGGACAGCCCTAACAACTTGCCATAAATTTCCGCATTGTGCTGACCCAATTCGGGCGACGGTGCGCGGATACCGCCGGGTGTTGCAGACAGCTTGGGCGCCACGTTTTGCATTTTCAGCTTGCCGAAGTGGGGGTGATCGGTGGTCACGATCGCCTCGCGAGCCTTGAAATGCGGATCATCGAGCATGTCCGGCGCGCGATAGATCAGGCCCGCGGGCACGCCCGCCTTGTCCATCGCCGCGAGCACCTCTTTGGTCGTGAGGGTCTTGGTCCATTGCCCGACTTTGTCGTCGAGCTCGACTTGGTTGGCGCCGCGCGCCTGGTGATTGTTATAGCGCGCATCGTGCGCCATGTCCGGTTGACCCATGGCCTCGCAGAGCCGACCGAAGACGGTATCCTGATTGGCCGCGATCAGCACGAGCCCGTCTTTGGTCGGGTAGACATTCGATGGCGCGACGTTGGGCAGGATCGCACCAGTGCGCTCGCGAATGTACTTAGTCTTGTCGTAGTCGGTGATCAGCGACTCCATCATATTGACCACGGCTTCGTAGATCGCGGAATCCACAATCTGGCCGCGGCCCGTCTTTTCGCGGTAATGGAGCGCCGACAATGCGCCGAGCGCTGCATGCACCGCGGCGAGTTCATCGCCGATGCTGATGCCCATGCGCGACGGGGGGGTTGATGGATCGCCGACGACATAGCGTAGGCCGCCCATCGCCTCGCCGATGGCGCCGAAGCCCGCCTGGCGAGAATAAGGCCCCGTCTGTCCAAAACCGGAGACGCGGATCATGATGAGTCCCGGATTGATCTTGGCGAGCACGTCGTAGCCGCAGCCCCATTTCTCCATGGTGCCCGGTCGAAAATTCTCAAGTACGAAGTCAGCTTTTTTGACTAAGTCCTTGAGAAGGTTCTGACCTTCTTCGACCCGCATGTTCAACGTAATGGCTTTCTTGTTGCGTGCGACCACCGGCCACCAGAGCGATGGCTCGCCTTGTTTCTGGCGGCCCCAGGTGCGCATTGGATCGCCCTGATTCGGCGGCTCGATCTTGATCACCTCGGCGCCCATGTCGCCGAGTAGTTGGCCGCAGAACGGCCCAGCCAGCAGTGTGCCGAGTTCGAGCACACGCAAGTCGGACAGTGGGCCATTCTTGAAGTTGCGATCGGCGGACATGCGTGTTTCCTTGCGGCAATTTGAGAGACCGTTGCGTAGCAGGTTTTGTACCGGTCCTGCCGGCGTGCGGTCAAGGACTGTCACACGTGCTGGCCGCACGTGAGCGCGGTACTTGCTAAGATGATGGTACTAGAGTTTGACTAGAGCTTGTCCGGACAGGTGTACGCCATGCAGCGCAGTGTCGAAATCGTCGAAGTCGGCCCACGTGATGGGCTGCAAAGCGAGCCAGGGGTAATGCCGACCGCCAGGAAGGTGGAATTCATCAATCGGCTGATCGCTGCCGGCCTGCGGCGTATCGAAGTGACGAGCTTTGTGCATCCCAAGAAGGTGCCGCAGATGGCCGATGCCGAGGAGGTTCTCGCGCAGGTCGAACGACGTCCGGACGTCTTCTACGTGGGACTTGTCTTGAATCGCCGCGGATTCGACCGCGCGCAGGCTGCTGGCTGCAACGAAATCGGCATGGCGGTGGTCGCCTCCGATACATTCAATCGGCGCAACCAGGGTGTAGGCACGGATGACTCGATTGCTGCGTGGCTCGAAATTGCGTCGGCGGCGCGTGCCGCCAATATCCGCCCGCAGGTGACTGTTTCCGCCGCATTTGGCTGCCCATTCGAAGGCGAAATCCCGTTCGAGCGGGTCATCGAGGTCGTCAAGCGCGTGGCGGAAGGCCAGCCGCACGAGATCGCACTCGCCGATACGATCGGCGGTGGCGTCCCGGCGCAGGTCACGGAGTTGATCGGCCGCGTACGCGAGGCCGTGCCCGGCATGCGGATACGCTGCCACTTTCACAACACGCGCAATACGGGAATTGCGAATGCTTACGCGGCGATCGCTGCCGGTGTCGATGCGCTCGATGCGAGCACCGGTGGCATCGGCGGCTGCCCGTTCGCGCCGGCCGCAACGGGGAACATCCCGACCGAGGATCTGGTCTATATGCTGCAGCGCATGCGTATCAGCACCGGTGTGGATCTTGATGCGCTGATCGCGACGGGCGAGTGGCTGCAGGGCGTGCTGGGTCGGCCGGTGCCGGGCATGCTGATCAAGGCCGGCACCTTTCCCCGCCCTGCGCAACAGGCGGCCTGAGAGGCACGTGAGTGCCGCGCTGCATTGCGCCGCTCGGCATAAACAAGGGATACTGACAGGACACGATACTTACGCTCGCGCGACGCTCGTCGCGCTAACAAAGTGGCGGTAGTGGTTCGAGTGCCAACAGCTGGTCAACAGGACTGTCGACACCCGAACAGGGGCTTCAATTCGATCGTTAGGAGTTGGCATGTCATATCGACTGGGTGTTGATGTCGGCGGCACGTTCACGGACTTGCTGCTGGTCAACGATAAGAACGGGCGGACTTGGTCTGCCAAAGTACCAAGTACACCTGCCGATCAGTCGATCGGCGTCTTGAACGGCATCTCGCGCATATGTGAACACGCGGGTATCGAGCCGTCAGGCATCGAGCACGTGATGCACGGAACGACCGTCGCGACCAATACGGTGTTGACCGGTACGGGTGCCAAGTGCGGTCTCGTGACGACCAAGGGTTACCGGCAGGTGCTGCAGATTGCACGTTCCTACGTGCCGGGTGGTCTCGGCGGTTGGGTTATCTATAACAAGTCACTGCCCATGGCGGGGCTCGCATCCACGATCGAAGCAGACGAGCGCGTCAGCGCACGCGGTGAGGTTGTGCATAAGCTCGATGAGTCCAAGTTGCGCAAGGATCTGCAGGCACTCAAGAAGCAGAACATCGAAGCATTGACCGTTTGTCTGATCAACTCATTCGCCAACGACAAGCACGAGAAGCGTATCAAGGCGATTGCCATGGAGGAGATGCCGGACATTCCGGTGTCGCTGTCATCGGAAGTCGTGCCGGAAATGCAGGAGTACGAGCGCACGGTCACAACGGTTGCCAACTCATATGTACGACCGCGTGTTGCACGCTATGTCAAGAACCTGAAAGCGAAGATCGAGCAGCAGTCCGGCAAGATCAAACTGCATATTCTGCGCTCCGACGGCGGTCTTGCGTCGGCCGCGTCCTCTGAGGAGTTCCCGGTCAACATGCTGATGTCTGGTCCAGCAGGCGGCGTCACGGGTGCGGTGTGGGTTGCCCAGCAAGCCGGCTTTCCGAACCTTCTGACGGCAGACATGGGTGGTACTTCTACCGACGTCGCGCTCATCCAGAATGGCCAAGCGCGCCTGCGTCGCGAAACCACTGTCGGCGATGTCACCGTGCGCGCCTCGTCGGTCGATATTCGCACAGTGGGTGCCGGTGGCGGCTCGATCGCACACGTGCCTGAGCTAACCAAAGCATTGCGCGTTGGCCCGCAATCGGCGGGCGCCGATCCGGGCCCGGCAGCTTACGGCCGCGGCGGTACCGAACCGACGGTGGCGGACGCCAACGTGGTGTTGGGCTACATCCCCGACATGCAGAAGCTGGGCGGCGACATGGCGCTCGATCGCGAGCTCGCGACGCAGGCCGTGCAAAAAGTGGCCGATGCGCTTGGCATGTCGCTGAAGGATTCCGCGCTGGGTATCTATAACATCGTCAACGAGAACATGGTTGGCGCACTGCGCATGGTCTCGGTCGAGCAGGGTTATGATCCGCGCGATTATGCTCTGATCGCCTTCGGTGGCGCCGGCCCGATCCACGCCAACGCGCTATCGCGGTTGTTAGGCTCGTGGCCGTCCATCATCCCGCCGGGCCCTGGTGTGCTATGCGCGCTCGGCGACGCCACCACGGCGGTGCGCGACGAGCGTGCTCGCACCTATGTACGCAAGTTCTCGGAAATCTCTGCCAAAGAGGTCAAGTCGCTGCTGCAGGAACTGCAACGCGAGGCGGCGAAGGCGCTCGAAGCAGAAGGTGTGCCCAAGGCGGAGATGCGCAACAGTTTCGAAGTCGATTTGCGCTATCACGGCCAAGGTTTGCGATTGGCAGTGCAGGTCGATATGAAGGATCTCGAGAAGCGTGGCTTGAAGTCACTGTCGGATCAGTTCGATGCCGAACATAAGCGGCTGTTCACTTTTGCACTCAATTTGCCGCACGAACTGGTGAGTTTGCGGGCGGCGGTACTGGGTAAGGGCATTTCGATCAAGCGCCCCGAGTTGCCGAAGGGCGGCCCGGACCCGAAGGCAGCCGCAGTTGGCAAGCAGGCTTCTTACATGGATGGCAAGAGTGTTACCGCAACGGTTTACGATCGAGCCAAATTGAAGGCGGGTAACAAAATAAAGGGTCCGGCGATCGTGATGGAGATGGACTCCACCACAGTGATCCTGCCCAAGTACCATGGCGTGGTGGACAAGGTGGGTTGCATTCTCATCTATCCGGACGGCTACAAAGCCGCCAAGTCCACCGTCAAGAAGCGTAAGTAAGCGCGTACCTACTTAGAGGACATTCAGATGCCAGCAACAATTGTTCAACGTAACCAGAAGCCCTTCAAGAAGGTAAAAGTCGATACGGTCACCATCGACATCATCGAGAGCGCGCTACGTAACGCCCGCTACGAGATGGATACCGTGCTGTTTCGCACCGCGATGTCGCCTGGCATCCGTGAGCAACACGACGAATTCCCGATGATCGCCAATGTCGAAGGCAAGATGGTCGTCGGCCAGTTCGGCTCGTTCATCTGGGGTTTCATGCAAGGCTATGATGGTACGGTCGAGGAAGGCGATATCTTTCTCACTAACGACCCGTACTCCGTCAACGGCGCGATCAGTCACGCGAACGACTACCTGATGCTGATGCCGATCTTCCGTGGCGGGCGCATCATCGCCTGGTCGGCAATGTTCGGTCATATGACCGATGTGGGTGGCAAGGTTCCGGGCTCGCTACCAACCGACGCACGGCAGATCTATGAAGAAGGCGTGATCTGTCCGCCCATCAAGATTTTTCAGGGCGACGGCAAAGGCGGCGCCAAGCTGCAGGAAGACGTGCTCAAGATCCTGTTGCACAACTGCCGACTGCCGCACTGGAACCTCTCGGACTTCAACGCCATCGTTGCGGCCTTGCGTACCGCGGGCATCCGTTGCATTGAAATCGCGGAGCGTTTCGGTGATGACATTTTCTACAGCGCGATGGGCGCGATGCTCGAGCGCAACAAGCGCGCGATGCGCGAGCTCATCAAACGCAACGTGCCCGAGAAGAAGCAGTTCTTCGAGGACTACATCTGCGACGACGGCCTTGGCATGGGGCCGTATCGGCTGAAGTGCGCCATGTGGCGCGAAGGTGACAAGTGTATCTTCGATTTCGCGGGCACCGATCCGCAGTCGATCTCGTCGATCAACTTCCTGTTGAACGAAGAGATGTTCAAGATGTTCGCGGGCGTCTACATGATCATGGTGTTCGACCCGCAGATCCTCTTCAACGACGGCTTCTACGATCTGATGGAGGTGCGCATCCCGGCAGGCACGTTACTCAAGCCGATCAAACCCGCGGCGCTGTCCTGTCGTACGCACGCGCTGGGTCGCATTTTCGACGTCCTCGGCGGCTTGTTGGGCCAGGGCAACCCCGACTTCATGTGCGGCGCAGGCTTTTCGGATTCGCCACACTTCATGTATTCGGGCTACGACAGCAAGGGTGACTGGTATCAGCTATACCAGATCACCTTTGGCGGCATCCCCGGCAAACCATTCGGCGATGGTCCGGACGGGCACTCGCTGTGGCCCTCGTTCACCAACGTGCCTAACGAGTTCCTGGAGAGCTACTTCCCGCTGCGCATCGATATCTACGAGACGATCATCGACACCGGCGGCGCCGGCAAGAACCGCGGCGGCAACGGCCTCAGGATCGGCTACCGCTTCCTCGAGCCAGGCGAGATCTCGATCCACGACGATCGCTGGCTGACCTATCCGTGGGGTGCAAACGGTGGCGAACCTGGGGCGCGCAGCCGCAAGCTCCTGCAGCGAGCGGATGGCACGGAAGAAATCCTGCCATCGAAGATCGATCATGTGAAGGTCGAGGCCGGCGATCTCCTGCTGGCGGACACCTGGGGCGGCGGCGGCTGGGGGGATCCTCTGGAGCGCGATCCCAAGCAGGTAGCATTTGACGTTGCCGCGGGTCTCGTTTCGATCGACGGTGCGCGTCGTTACGGCGTCGTGATCAAGAGCGACCACAGTGTCGATCAGAATGCGACTGGAAGCCTGCGCAAAGAGATGGCCGCGAAGCGGGGGCCGACGCGGGTCTTCAATCGAGGCTTTGAGAATATCGAGGAGCTCAAGGCACGTTGCAAAGCCGAGACGGGCCTCGAGCCACCGGCGCAGCCGCAGTTCACCAAGTGGGCCAAGAAGGCTGCCGAGCTGATGGAGCAGAAGTCGATGATCAAGGGGCGTGGCGCTGCGGCGCGTGTCGCGTAAGCACACCGACGAGTGCGCTAGTCGGATCGCCGACATCGCTGCTAGACCAATTGGCCGAGGTGGGCGACCCCCTCGGCCATTTTTTTCGTATCTGAGTGACTTGCGATCTAACGGCTGGTTTGGAGCGAGACATGAGTGACAAGTATTCCCAAGTCGGCTACGGCGGTATCGCGGTGGAAGCCGGCAAACGACCGGCCATACTCGTGGTCGATCTGCAAACCGCTTTCACCGATCCGCGGTATGCCCTTGGCGGATTGCCGCTCGTGCACGCGGCGACCGATCGCACCGCCGCGCTGCTCAAGGTGGCACGCTCACACAAGGTTCCAGTGGCGAAGTGTTACACCGCTTACGAGAGCGAGCAGGACATGCCACTGTGGAAGATTCCCGCCGTGCGCGAGGAGTTCCGCTACGGGCATCCGTGCACGGCTATCGATCCGCGCGTCCATGATCCGGACTACGACTTCACCTTCTGCAAGACTGGCCCCTCGATTTTCTTCCAGACACCGCTAACCACATTTCTGCACCGCCAGTCTGTCGATACGGTGATCGTCACGGGCTGCACCACGAGCGGCTGCGTGCGCGCTTCGATCGTCGATGCGTTCTCCTGGGGTTACCGCGTGCTCGTGCCCGAGGACTGCTGCGGTGACGCGGACGAGGGGCCGCACCGCGACAATTTGCGTGATGTCGGGCGACGATACGCGCAGGTGATGCAGGCGAACGCTGTCGAGAAGTACCTGCACAATCTCGGCTAGGCGCAAACCATTGAGGTGCTGGGGTGTTACATGATTGAGTCACGTGACCGGCAAGCGCTCAGAGCCGTGTACGAATGGTGGACCGCGGCGTCGTGAGTACGGCGCTGCGATTTGGCTATGTCGATACGGCACTCGGACAGATTCACTATCGCACTGCCGGCGTTGTAGAGCCTCTGACACGAACGCGCCTGTTGCTGCACTGGACGCCTGGCAGCAGTGCTCGGTACGACTGGCTGCTGCCGGAGTTTGCGCGCCGCGGATTTCGCGCGTTTGCGCCCGATTTGCCGGGCGACGGTGCCTCGTTCGGCGGCGTGCGCGACTGGTCGATCGAGGACTATGCCGCAGCCGGTTGCAGACGGCTCGCATTTGACGAACTGGTGGCAACACATCCTGTCGCAGTTGCAGACGTGGCAGCCAGATTTCGAACTCGACGAGCTGGGTGGTGCGCAGGCGATGCGGATTCTCATGAATGACCTGCACAGCCGATTCGATTTTTCTGGCCACAAGGCGCTCGCTGAATTTGAGTTGGTGGATTGCTTGCGACGGCTCAGCGTACCCACCTTGGCGCTGACAGCGACGACCGACCCGCTGCGTGATCAACATGACAAGGTACTGTCGTTAGTGGCGAGAGTACAGGGGCACGAATTCCAGGGCGGGCACCCGATTCACGATCCGACGCGCGCCGACGAATATGTCGACGTTGTGGTCGACTTCATCGAGTCGGGTGGTAGTTGGCGTCATCCGCAGGCGCGATAGGAGGCGCAAGATGCAATTACTAACAACCGATGTGGTCGTGATCGGCGCCGGCACGGCGGGTTTGAATGCAGTTCGAGAAATCGAGCAGGCGGGCAGGCGCTGGTTGCTGATCGAGAACGGCGCCTATGGCACGACCTGTGCCCGTGTTGGTTGCATGCCGTCCAAACTGCTGATTGCTGCCGCCGACGGCGCGCACGCGGTGCGCATGTCTGCGGAATTCGGGATCGCCGTTGCGGCACCAGTCGTCGATGCCGCGGCGGTATTCGCTCGCTTGCGCCGCGAACGAGATCGCTTCGTCGCGGGTGCGGTTCGCGGCACCGAGAAGCTCTCCGCCGATCGGCGCGTGCGCGGAACAGCGCGTTTCGTCGCGCCCACACGTGTTCGGGTCGATGACAACCTGCAAATTGATGCACGGGCGGTGGTTATCGCGACCGGCAGCACGCCGAACGTGCCGTCGCCTTTTGCGGCTGTGCGGGATTTGATTCTAACGAGTGACGATCTGTTCGAGTTGGACGAACTGCCGGCGACGCTCGCGGTCATCGGTACCGGCGCCATCGGCCTCGAGCTGGGTCAGGCGCTGGGGCGGCTTGGTGTGGCAGTGACGTTCTTCTCGAGCAGCGCGACAATCGGACCGCTCAAGGACCCCGAGATGCAGACGGCCATCAATGCATCATTCAGGCGGGCGCACACATTTCATCTCGGGGTTGAGATTGTCACAGTGCAGAAGTCTGCTGGCGGCCTCACGGTCGGGTGGCGGTCTACTGAGGGCGAGCATCGGTCCGCCGAATTCGGGGCCGTGCTCGTGGCCGCCGGCCGCAAACCCAATCTCGGCAAACTGAACCTGGCCGCCACCGGACTCGCGCTCGACGATCGCGGGCGGCCAGCATGGAACGCAACGACAACACAGTGTGGTGACGCGCCGATTTTTCTCGCTGGGGACGCGAGCGGGCATCGGGCGATTCTGCATGAGGCGGCCGATGAGGGCAGTATCGCGGGTGCCAATGCGGCGGCGTTTCCCGCCGTGCGTCCGCGTGCGCGCCGCGCACCACTGGCGATCGTGTTCTCGTCGCCGCAAATCGCATCGCTAGGGGAACAATTCAGCAAGCTGGACGCTGCGGCGATTGCGATTGGCGAAGTGTCGTTCGAGAATCAGGGCCGCGCGCGCGTGCAAAATACCAACGAGGGGAAGATGCGCCTCTACGCCGATCGTAGCTGCTCACGTTTGCTTGGCGCGGAGTTGTTTGGACCTGAGATCGAGCATGTGGCGCATCTACTCGCCTGGGCCGTTCAGAATGAAATGACTGTGCCAGAGCTATTGCGGATGCCCTTCTATCACCCGGTGATCGAAGAGGGCGTGCGCACGGCGTTGCGGCAGCTAGCGAGGCAATTGCAGGTGGAGCGTGACTGTCAACGCGAGGATTTCGCGTCGGCGCCGGGGACCTGATCGTCCGAGAGTGCGCTGCGGATGGGATTGCGGCACTTGCTAGTCCATCGCTAGATGCCGGGTTTCTCGTAGGAACAACGAGGACAACACGAAGCACGTCGCGGTCACCGTAACGGGGTAGACGAGGCCCGCGAAGATATCGCCACTTCGCGCGACCAGCCAGGTCGCCGTGAGCGGCATGAAGCCACCGAACCACGCGCTCGTCAGGTGATAGGGGAACGACAGCGAGGTATAGCGGATGCGGGTTGGAAACGATTCCGCCAGTAGGGCCGCGCCGGGCCCACAGGTCAGCGCTGCGCCGGCGATCATGACTAACAGCAACGCCAGCATGAGAATGTGCTCGCGACCGAGATCAAATGGGCTCGTGACAGCGCGCAGGCTGGGGGCGGTTGGAAAGCCCGCCTCGCGCAGCGCGGCAATCATGGCGGGAGCGTCGAATCCCACGATTTCGCGTTTGCCGATGTTGACGACGAGATCGGCTTGCGCCAGCGGTCGATCGTTGCGATAGGAGACTCCACGCTGCGCGAAAAAATCCCGCGCTTGGGTCGCGGCGTCCGGCTTGCCGGTGGCAAATGGTGAGAACCCCGCCGGCGCGGCGTGCACGACGACCGGCGTGGCCGCAGTGGACTGCGCCATCGCAGGATGCCCAATGGCCTGCAAGCCGCGATACGCTGGAATAACCACTAACGTCGACAGCAGCATGCCGGCCATGATTACCGGTTTGCGGCCGATACGGTCCGACAGCGCACCCGCGCCGACGAACATCGGGATGCCGATGAGCATCGCCAGACCCGCGAGCAGTGACGCAGTCGCAAAATCAAGTTGCAGCGCGGTCTGCATGAACACGAGGCTGTAGAACTGCGCCGTGTACCAGGTGAGCGCCATCGCGGCTGCCACGACCATCGCGCTGAGGATGCTGCGCCGATGCGCGCTGCTCAACAGGCTCTCGCTGATGGGCGCTTTGGACAAAGCGCCGCGCTCCTTTGCATGCAGGAACATAGGGGACTCACCCAGCTTCGCCCGTACATATAACGACAGCAGTAACAACAGGATCGACACCAGGAACGGAATACGCCAGCCCCAGGCGGCGAAACTGGCGTCATCCAGGGCGGCACGGCAGACGAGCACGACGCTCAGCGAGGCGATGAGTCCCATCGTGGCAGTCGTTTGAATCCACGACGTGTAGAAGCCCCGGCGATTGGCCGGACAATGCTCGGCTATGTAGATCGCCGCACCGCCGAACTCGCCGCCGAGTGCCAAACCCTGGATGAGCCGCAAGGTCACGAGCAGAACCGGTGCGCCCCAGCCAATCTGTGCGAAGCTGGGGAGCAATCCCATGCCCGCAGTCGACAATCCCATCAAAGTGATCGTGATGAGGAACGTGCGTTTGCGACCGACTCGATCGCCGAGACGTCCAAACACCAGCGCACCAATCGGGCGCACGGCAAAGCCTGCGATCGTCGGAAAAGCATTTTCCGTACTGCCATCGAGGCGGGTTTCCACCGGCGGGCCATCCGGAGCGAGGGAGGGCGCACAACCGGAGATCACGACATCATCGATGTATACCTGGTCGTCATCAGCCGAAGCATCGCAACGAATACGCAGGCGTGTATTGCTGGTAAACGGACCGGGAATGGTCACGGAGGCGGCCCCGCGTACGCCATTGGTGAACTGGGCGCCATGATTAAAATCGGCGACCGTGGTATAGGAACTACCACCGTTAGTGGACTTTTGCACCCAGAAATCCTCGTTGGAATTGTCGAAGCTCACCGTTATAAAAGAAAATTCAATTTTTATTTCTTCATACGCTGTCCAGTTTTGGTTGGTCGTACTCATCAGGGAAGTCGTGGTATTATCCCTCAATTGGATAGAATAGGTCGGACTGTTCGCATACGTGGCATTATTGATTCGGGCGCAATCGGTACCGCCGTCCGTCCAGATACCGAATCCGCTTTCGAAGTTATTCGTGTTGATCGTCGAATAGGTACATGGGCCGCCGCCGCCGCAGGTGGTAAGGCAGGCCGCGTTATACACCTCGGTGCGAATCCGGTCGCCCGGTTGCGGGCCGAAACCGAGGTTAAAATTGATGCCAACGCCGCTAACCAGGTGGCAGTAGCTCATGATCGTACCGGCGGTGGGCAGCGCGGCGTTACAGCCTTCACTGTACCCGGCAGCCGGGCCACAACCATCGATCGCAGTATTGTTGCCATTCCAGGCGCTGGCGTGCGTGGGGCTGGAGCCGAGATTGTGACCGATTTCATGCGTCACCACTTCCACCGTCCAGGAATAGGTGGGCACGTTGCTGTAGGTCGTATTGATCCCGCTATATCCGACGCCATAATAACTGTTGCAAAGTACATCCACGTATGCAATGCCGCCGCCGCCAGTGAAACCGACCAGATGCGCCAGGTCGCCGTTGTAATTTCCATTGAGCGCGTTACGAAATTGCGTCAGGTAATTGCTTGAATTCGGGCCGGTATAGGGATCAACGGTTGTCCAAACC
>Ga0138256_10004330_pt1 | contig 15104 bp, 11 predicted proteins | sample KNB2016incub_MG_FD_105486 | JGI IMG/M metagenome (GOLD analysis project Ga0138256, IMG submission 105486) | Active sludge microbial communities from wastewater in Klosterneuburg, Austria - KNB2014incub_MG | ecosystem: Engineered > WWTP > Activated sludge > Unclassified | place: Austria... | reverse complement strand
GGCTCGAACACGATCACCTCGTCGCCCGGGTGAACGCAGCACAGCACGGCGGTCAGGATGGCCTGCGTGGCGCCGGCAGTGATGGTGATCTCGCGCTCGGGATCGTAGCGGTGACCGTACAGCGTGGCGATCTTGTCCGACACCGCCTGCCGCAAGGCCGGCACACCGGCCATCGGCGGGTACTGGTTCAGGCCCTCGGCCATCGCGTCGCCGACCTGGCCGATCAGGCGTGGGTCGCAGTCGAAGTCGGGAAATCCCTGGCCGAGATTGACCGCGCCGAGGTCGCTGGCCAGTGCCGACATCACGCTGAAGATGGTGGTGCCGACTTTCGGCAATCGGCTTTGCAGCGCAGGCGTGCGTGGGGGGGTGCTGGGGTTCGTGGTCACGGGTTTACAGATCGTAGTGGCTGGTGTCGGTATCAGCATGGGCACCGAGTGCGCGCTGGATGAAGGCTGCCGACAGGCGGTCGGACAGCAGTTCGGCGAAGGCGTAGACGAAGTGGCGCAGGTACGCGCCACGCTTGAAGGCCACGCGTGTGGTGTTGGGGCCGAACAGGTGCCCCAGCGGGCGCACCACCAGGCTGATGCCGGGCCCTTCACCGTTGCCGGCCGGGCGCGCCGCCAGGTTGTCGTCACGCGCGGCCAGTTCGGTCACGATGCCTGCACCCAGGCCCATGCGCACATAGGTCAGGATGACGTCGGAATCGATGCCTTCCAGCGCCACCTGCGGCTTCAGCCGCGCGCGCTCAAAGGCCTGGTCGATGCGTGCGCGTCCGGTCATCGAGGGGTGGTACAGCACCAGGGGTACAGCGGCCAGCTGCTCGAGCGTCGGCCGTTCCACCGCCGCCAGCGGATGCTGCGCCGGCAGCACCAGCACGTGGTGCCACTCGTAGCAGGGCAGGGTGACCAGCTCGTCGTAGCCGGCCAGGGCCTCGGTGGCCAGGCCGACATCGGCCACGTCATCCAGCAGCATGCGCGCCACCTGCTCGGGCATGCCCTGGTGCAGCACCACCTGCACCTTGGGGAATCGCCGGCGCAGCTCGGCCACGCGTTGCGGCAGGAAATAGCGAGCCTGCGTGTGCGTGGTGGCGATCGACAACGTGCCGGCGTCCTGCTTCGAGTATTCGTCGCCGATGCGTTTCAGGTTGGCCACCTCGCGCATGATGGTCTCGATCGACTTCAGCACCAGCTGGCCGGGCTCGGTGACGCGGCGCAGCCGCTTGCCGTGGCGCGCGAAGATGTCCACGCCCAGCTCTTCCTCGAGTTCGAGGATGGCCTTGCTGACCCCGGGCTGCGAGGTGAACAACGCCTTCGCGGTCTCGGTCAGGTTGAGCTTGCGACGAACGGCCTCCTGCACGAAGCGGAACTGATGCAGGTTCATGGCAAACCCTCTGCGGGCAGCAGCGCGAGCATGGCGTCGGTCATGGCCTGCAGCACGGTGTCGACCTCGCCGATCGCGGTGTGCAGTTCGACCTGCAGCCCGTCGTGGCGCTGGTGCAGCGCGTCGATCAGGCGCGGCAGGTCACGGCGCACATGACCGCCGCTGCCCAGGAACATCGGCACCAGCGCGATGTGCTGGCAGCCCGCGGCCACCAGCTCGGCCGCGGCGGTGGGCAGGTCGGGCGCCATGAACTCGAGGTAGGCCAGGCGCAGGGCCAGTGCGGGTCGCCGCGCACGCAGTCTGGCGGCCATGTCCTCGAAGGGCGCGGCCCAGCGCGGGTCGCGCGCGCCATGGGCAAACAGGATCAGGCCTTGGGTCATCGGTATCGCACCAGCCAGGTGAAGGCGGCCATCGACAGCAGCAGGAACAGCAGGCTGGGCGCGGTGGCCACCATCCAGGGCGTCCAGTCGCTGAGCATGCCGATGTGGCCGGCCAGGTTGTTCAGCAGCACGAAGGCGATGCCCAGCATGATGCCGCCGAAGACCTTCAGGCTGATGCTGCCGGCGCGCGCCTGCAGGTAGGCGAAAGGCAGTGCCAGCGCCACCATCACCAGGCACGACAGCGGGTACAACGCCTTCTGCCAGAAGCGGATCTTGACCTGCTGCGTGGCCTGCGCCTGGTCGTCCAGGTGCACGCTGTAGCGCCACAGCTCCAGCGTGGTCATCGAACTCAGCGGCAGCACCGCCGCGGCGACCACGCCGGCGTTGAGCTTGCTTCGAAAGCTCAGCGAAGGCAGGTTCTCGATGCGCACCGTCGGGGTGTCGCCGCGTGCGGCGGGCCAGTGGGTGATGCTCACGTCGCGCAAGGTCCAGGTGCCATCGGCGCCGACCGTGGCTTCGCGCGCCGTGGTGCGCGACGTCAGGCGGCCATCGGCGTCGAACTCGAAGCGTCGCACGTGCTGCAGCACGCCACTGGCATCGATGCCGGCGACGTTGATCGACATGCTGCCTTCACCCTGCGGCGTGCTGATGCGGTCTTTCAGCCAGGCGCCGGCACCGTCGATGCGGCGACCGCCGTCGAACCGGGCCCCCAACAGCACGCTGGCGCGTTCCGACTCGGGCACCAGGTAGTCGCCGACGATGAAATTCAGCGCCCCGAAGGCCAGGCCCAGCGTGGCCAGCAGACGCAGGGCACGCCAGGGACCCAGGCCGCCGGTGCGCAGGATGGTGAACTCCGAGGCCTGCGCCATGCGCGCCATCGAATAGATGGTGCCGATCAACACCGCGATGGGCAGCAGGTCGTACAGGTGACCGGGCAGTTCGTACAAGCCGGACAGTGCCACGTGCCAGGCCATGCGGCCGCGCCGGCCGATGCTGTCCAGGCCGTCGACGAAGTCGAGAAAGTAGAACAGCGCCAGGAAGGCGATGGCGACGAAGCCCACCGACGCCAGGATGTCGCGATAGAACAGGCGGCGTATGGTCTTCATGCCGGCACTGCCGCACGCAGGCGCCGACGTGGCCACAGATGCAGCACCGCGGCATGGTCGCGCCACCACAGCAGCGCCAACGCCAGCATGAAAGCGCCACCGTGCAGGCCGGCCAGCGCCGTGCCCAGGCCGACGCGGCCGTTGCCGACCCAGGCCTGGCTCAGATTGACCAGGTTGAAGTACAGCGCCCAGGCCAGCAAGGCCAGAAACAGGTTCCAGTTGTTGGGCCGCCGCGGGTTGGTGGCTGCCAGACCCAGGCCCAGCAGCAGCAGGTTGGCGGTGGCCAGCAGCATGCCGAAGCGCCAGGCCAGCTCACCCTGGTTGCGCGCGTTCGGGTCGCGGATCAGTTCGATCGTCGGCAGCGACTTCGGCGGCTTCGCCTGCGCCTCGCGCGCAACCCGCTCCTTCACCAGCACGCGGTAGGTCTCGAAGCTGGCCAGCGTGCGGTCGCCGGTCTTGTCGTCGATGTCGTTGCGCTGGCCGCGCTCCAGGCGCAGCCAGGTTTCGCCGGCCACTGTTTCCAGGCGGCCGCTGCGCGCGGTGGTGACGCTCTCGCCGCGCGGCTGCTGGGTCAGCACGAAGACATTGCTGGCGTCGGCGCGGTCGTCGCTCTCGCGTTCGACGAAGAAGACGCGGCTGCCGTCGCTCGACGATTGGAAGACACCCGGCTGCACGCGCGACAGGTCCGAGCGCTGCTGATAGCGGTCACGCAACTCGTTGCTGTTGCGGTTGCCCCAGGGCCAGATGAAGAGCAGCAGCACGGCCGCCACCAGCAGCACCGGCCAGGCGCTGCGCAACACCGGGCGCACGAACCTGGGCAGGCCCACGCCGCCCGAAAACCAGATCACTATCTCGCTGTCGCGGTACATGCGGCCGATGGTGACGACGATGGCCACGAACAGCGACAGGCTCATCATCGTGGGCAAATGGCCCAGCGCCGTGTAGCCCAGCACCAGCACCACGTCCTGCGGTGCCACGCTGCCCTTGGCGGCCAGGCCGACGATGCGCAGCAGGAACATGGTCAGCACGATGGTGAGGATCACCACCAGGGTCGCCCCGAAGCTGCGCGCCAGCTCGCGGCGCACGGTTGAATCGAATAACATCCGCCGCTTTGCCCCGCGCGCGTTCAGCAGTCTCGATTTCGATCGGTCCGCCGCGCCCTTCCTGGGGGATGACTGAAAGAGGGATTATGGACTTCAAGACCCTGATCGCACCCAAGGACGGGCTTTGCACCGTCGCCGCCGATGCACTGCTGCTGGTCATTGCCGGCAAGGTGCTGCCCGATGGTCTGGACGCGCCGCTGGCGCAGGCGTTGAAAGCTGCGGTCGACGCGGGTGACCTGTCGCTCAAGGCCGGCCAGGCGCTGTACCTTCACCATGTGGCGGGCGTCAAGGCAGCCCGCGTGGCGGTGGCGGTGGCCGCCGATGGCCAGGCCACCGCATGGCGCAAGGCGCTGGCGGCGGGGCTGGGTCTGCTCAAGGGCGGCGGCGCACAGCATGTGGCGGTGGCCGCGTCCGGCCTGGGCACGCTGGGCGATGCCCACGCCGAGGCACTGGCCAGCGTGGCAGACGCGCAGACCTACGTCTATCGCCACACCAAGCCCAGCGCGCCGCCGGCGTCCAAGTTGGCGCGCTTCAGCCTGGTCTGCGACAAGGCCGACGCCGCCTTGCTCGAGTCAGGTTTCAAGCGTGGGCGCGCGATTGCTGCGGGTGTGGCTCTGGCGCGCGAGAACGCCAACCGGCCGGGCAACCATTGCACGCCCTCGCATCTGGCGTCCGAGGCCAAGGCGCTGGCCAAGTCACATGGGCTGAAGGTCCAGGTGCTCGATCGCAAGGACGTCGAAAAGCTCGGCATGGGCGCCTTCCTGGCGGTGGCGCAGGCTTCGAAGCAGCCGCTGAAGTTCATCGTGCTGCGCTGGAACGGCGCGGCCAAGTCGGCGCCGCCGGTGGTGCTGGTCGGCAAGGGCATCACCTTCGACACCGGTGGCATCTCGCTGAAGCCGGCGCCCGAGATGGACGAGATGAAGTTCGACATGGGCGGTGCGGCCAGCGTGCTGGGCACGCTGCGCGCGGTGGCCGAACTCAAGCTCAAGCTCAACGTCGTCGGCCTGATCCCGGCCTGCGAGAACATGCCGGGCGGCGCTGCCGTCAAGCCGGGCGACGTCGTCACCAGCCTGTCGGGCCAGACCATCGAGATCCTGAACACCGACGCCGAGGGGCGGCTGGTCCTGTGCGACGCACTGACTTATGCCGAGCGCTTCAAGCCTGCGGCAGTGATCGACATCGCCACGCTCACGGGGGCCTGCGTGATCGCCCTCGGCCACCACCGTTCGGGCCTGTTCAGTTCCAGCGACGCGCTGGCCGCTGAGCTGCTGGCCGCCGGTGAACGCGGCGCCGACCTGGCCTGGCGCATGCCACTGGACGAGGCCTACGACGAGGCGCTGAAGAGCAATTTCGCCGACATGGGCAACGTGGGCGGGCGTGCTGGCGGCTCGATCACAGCGGCCAAGTTCTTGCAGCGCTACACCGCGAAGTTCGACTGGGCGCACCTGGACATCGCCGGTACGGCATGGACGTCTGGGCAGGCCAAGGGCGGTACCGGCCGCCCCGTGCCCTTGCTGACGCACTTCCTGCTCGCACGCGCGGGCTGAAGCGCGCCGGCTTCGAGCTGACGGCGGGCATTGCGCATGGCGCCGCGCGTGGAATTCCACACCGGCGTGGCCGACGAAGTCGGCTTTGCCTGCCGCCTGCTGCGCAAGGCCTACCACCAGGGGGCCCGCGTGCTGGTGCGCGCGCCGTCAGCGCGGCTGGCGCGCCTGGACCGCGAGCTCTGGACGTTCGTCGAGCGCGAGTTTCTGCCGCACCTGCGCTTTGCAGCGCCGGGACCGGTGCCTGCAGCCGCTGCACGCACGCCCTTGTGGCTGGTCGATGGCGAACTGCCCGCGCCCTGCCCGCCGGTGCTGGTGAACCTGGGTGCCGACATGCCGTCGTCGCTGCAGGGCTTGACGCGCATCATCGAAATCGTGGCCAGCGACGTCGACGACGAACAGCAGGGCCGTGAACGCTGGCGCGCCTACAAGGCCGCCGGGCTCGAATTGATCCACCACACGGGTGCTGCTTCGGCCGACGACGACAGCAGCCGTTGACCACTCGTTCACCCCCGCGCGCAGGCGCCCCTGCGGTTTTCGGGTGGACCCTGTAGGCCGAATCGTGGGGTCAGGCGTTGTGGGCAGGCGACGCAGACCCGAGGGCCGATGCGCCGTGCAGCAGCACCCTGGCAGATCCCGATGGGCGGCGCTGCGCTTTGCGGTATCGTCTTGCGTTTTTCAACCTTGAGCCTCTGTCGGCATCGCACATGCATCGACAGAACCCATCACCAGGAGCTTCGTTCATGCAAATCAAGTTCAATGCGATCGTCGGCGCCGCCGTCATTCTGATGGCCGGTTCGGCCTACGCGCAGGACATGGTGGTCAAGATCGGCCACGTCGGCCCGACCAGCGGCAGCATCGCCCACCTGGGCAAGGACAACGAGAACGGCGCACGCATGGCCATCGACGAACTCAACGCCAAGGGCGTGACGATCGGCGGCAAGAAGATCAAGTTCGAACTGCTGGCCGAAGACGACGCTGGCGATCCGAAGCAGGGCACGGCCGCGGCACAGAAGCTGGCCGACGCCAAGGCCAACGGTGTCATCGGTCACCTGAATTCGGGCACCACGATCCCGGCGTCCAAGATCTACTCCGACGCCGGCATCCCGCAGATCAGCCCGTCGGCGACCAACCCCAAGTACACGCGCCAGGGCTACAAGACCGCCTTCCGCGTGGTGGCTGACGACGTGCACCTGGGCGGCACGCTCGGCAAGTACGCGGTCAAGCAGCTCAAGGGCAAGAGCATCGCCGTCATCGACGACCGCACGGCCTATGGCCAGGGTGTGGCCGACGAGTTCGAGAAGGGCGTCAAGAGCGCCGGCGGCAAGGCCGTGGGCCGCGAATTCACCAACGACAAGGCGACAGACTTCACCGCCATCCTGACCAGCCTGAAGGCGAAGAAGCCCGACATCATCTTCTTCGGCGGCATGGATGCCGTGGCCGGCCCGATGCTGCGCCAGATGAAGCAGCTGGGCATCAACGCCAAGTTCATGGGCGGCGACGGCATCTGCACCGGTGAGCTGCCCAAGCTGGCAGCCGGCACCATGGGCGATGGCCAGGTGGTGTGCGCCGAGGCCGGTGGTGTCGAGGGCGAGGCCAAGAAGGGCATGGACGACTTCAGGGCCAAGTTCAAGACCAAGTTCAATACCGACGTTCAACTCTATGCACCCTATGTCTACGACGCCGTCAACGTGATGGTGGCCGCGATGGTCAAGGCCGGGTCGGCCGATCCGGCCAAGTACCTGCCGGTGCTGGCCAAGACCGACGGCTACAAGGGCGTGACCGGCACCATCGGTTTCGACAGCAAGGGCGACATCAAGAACGGTGCGCTCACGCTGTACACCTACAAGGGCGACAAGCGCGAGCAGATCGCCGTGGTGCGCTGAAGCCTGCTGCTGCAGGATGACGAGGGCGCCTGCGGGCGCCCTTTTTCATGCTGTCCGGCGTTCGCGCTCAGTCCGGCGCCGCCTGCAGCATCACCACGCTGCGCCCGCGCAGCACGAACAAGCCGTCGCCGGCCCAGTCGCGCCGGCCCTGCGGCTCGACGCTGTCCAGCAGCAGCTGCCAGCGACCGGCCGGCAGCGCGAAGTCGACATCGCTGTCACCGGCATTGAACATCAGCAGCAGCGGCGTCTGGCCGCGCCCGGGTTGGTCGACGAGGGCGGCCAGCACGCGTGAGCCGCCGTCGTTCCAGTCGTCGGGCTGCAGCGGCAGGCCCGTGGGCGCCAGCCAGGCCAGATCGCTGCGGCCGTCGGCGTCGGGCATGCCGGTGTACCAGCGCCCGTCCAGCGGCTGGTGCTGGCGGCGCAGCTTCAGCAGTTGCGCCACGTAGGCGATCAGGTCCTGGTCGGCCTGCGCCCAGTCGATCCAGGTCGTGGGGTTGTCCTGGCAATAGGGGTTGTTGTTGCCGTCCTGGCTGTGCCCCAATTCGTCGCCGGCAGCCAGCATTGGCGTGCCCTGCGACAGCAGCACCGTGGCCAGCAGCGCGCGTTGCAGGCGCGCGCGCAGTTGCAGCACGACCGGGTCGTTGCTGTCGCCTTCGACGCCGCAGTTCCAGCTCAGGTTGTGCGCATGGCCATCGAGATTGTTTTCGCCGTTGGCCAGGTTGTGTCGATGGTTGTAACTGGTGAGATCGCGCAGTGTGAAGCCGTCGTGCGAGACCACGTAGTTCAGGGTTTCCAGCGGTGTGCGGCCCTGCGTCTGGAACAGGTCGGAGGAACCGCACAGCCGCCGTGCTAACTCGCCGCGCGTGGTGTCGTGGCCCAGCCAGAAGGCACGCGCGGTGTCGCGGAATCGATCGTTCCACTCCAGCCAGCCACGCGGAAAGTGGCCCAGCTGGTAGCCGTCGGGCCCCAGGTCCCAGGGCTCGGCGATGAGCACGCTGCCGGCCAGCACCGGGTCTTGCTGCAGCGCCTTGAAAAAGGCGCCCTGTCGTTCGAACGCGATGTCACCGCGACCGAGCGCGGTCGCCAGGTCGAAACGAAAACCATCGACGTGCATCTCCTGCACCCAGTAGCGCAGACTGTCCAGCACCAGCTGCAGACCGCGCGGGTGGTTGACGTTGAAGGTGTTGCCGCAGCCGGTCCAGTTCTCGTAGCCCGACCGGTGTTCGTGCGGCAGGCGGTACCAGCTGGCGTTGTCCAACCCGCGCCAGCTGATCGTGGGGCCGCTGGCGCCGGACTCTGCGGTGTGGTTGTAGACCACGTCGAGCAGCACCTCGATGCCGGCTGCATGCAAGCGCTGCACCATGGTGCGGAACTCGTCGCGCGCGGTGCGGCCGTCGTCGCGCGTGGCCAGCCGCGGCGATGGGCAGAAGAAGCCGATGCTGTTGTAGCCCCAGTAGTTGACCAGGCCCTGCTGCACCAGGCGCTGTTCGTCCAGGTGTTGGTGCACGGGCAGCAGGCTGACGCTGGTCACACCCAGCCGCTGCAGGTGTGCGATGGCGGGCGCCGAGGCCAGGCCCAGGTAGCTGCCGCGCAGGGCTTGCGGAATGCCGGGCAGAAGTCGTGTGAATCCGCGCACGTGCAGTTCGCAGATCACCCGGTCTTCGGGCGCCAGCAGCACCCGCCGGTCACCCTGCCAGTCCCAGTGATCGTCGACGACGCGCGCCTTCAGCGCACCGGCCGCGTTGTCGATGCCGTCCATGTGCTGCGCATGCAGGGCCTCGGCACCGCAGTGCTGCGGTCCCGATTCGAAGCGACCGACGATCTCGCGCGCCCAGGGGTCGAGCAGCAGCTTGTTCGGGTTGAAGCGGTGCCCACGGTCGGGCCGCCAGGGCCCATGCGCCCGCAGGCCGTAGACCAGGTCGGGCCCGGCGCCCGGCAAGAAGCCGTGCCAGAGGTCGGCACTGCGTCCGGGCAGCGGCAGCCGCTGCAGTTCCTGCTGCCCGCGCTTGTCGAACAGGCACAGCTCGATGGCCGTGGCATGGCTGGACGCGACGACGAAGTTGACGCCGCCTGCGAGCACCTGCGCACCCAGCGGCCAGGCGCGACCGACTTGCAGTGCCTGGTCGGCTGAAGCCGGCATGCGGGTGGTTTCGAACGTCAACGCCGAGGCGCCACGTTCCAGATCGTGCGCGTGTATTCGCGGATCGTGCGGTCCGACGAAAACACGCCCATGCCGGCGACGTTGAGCACCGCCTTGCGCGCCCAGTCCTGCGGCAGGCGGTACAGCGCGTCAACGCGCGACTGCGCCGCCAGATAGGCCTGGTAGTCGGCCAGCAGCAGGTAGTGGTCACCGCCCCACAGCAGCGCGTCGATGACGTCGCGATAGCGCCCGGGCTCGTCACCCGAGAAGGCGCCGCCGGCGATGGCGTCGAGCACGTGGCGCAGCTGCGCATCGGCTTCGTACAGGCGCAGCGGGTGGTAGCCGGCGGCACGCTGATCGGCCACCTCGTGGGCGCGCAGGCCGAAGATGAAGATGTTGTCGTCGCCCACCTGCTGGCGGATCTCGATGTTGGCGCCGTCGTCGGTGCCGATGGTCAGCGCGCCGTTGAGCGCCAGCTTCATGTTGCCGGTGCCCGAGGCTTCTGTGCCGGCGGTGCTGATCTGCTCTGACAGGTCGGCGCCGGGCACGATGACCTCGGCCACCGAGACACCGTAGTTGGGGACGAACACCAGCTTCAGCCGCCCGCCCAGGCGCACGTCGTGGTTGATCACGCTGCCCACGTCGTGAATCAGGCGGATGATCTGTTTGGCCATCGCGTAGCTGCTGGCCGCCTTGCCCGCGAAGATCACGGTGCGCGGCACCCAGTCGGCGTTGGGGTCGGCCAGCATGGCCTGGTAGCGCGTCACCACGTGCAGCAGGTTGAGCAACTGGCGCTTGTATTCGTGGATGCGCTTGACCTGCACGTCGAACAGGCTGTTCGCATCGACCGCGATGCCGGTGTGGCTGGCGATGTAGCTGGCCAGGCGCTGCTTGTTGGCCTGCTTGGCCGCTGCAAAGGCGGCCAGAAAGCCGGCGTCGCCGGCCTGTTCACGCAAGCAGCCGAGCTGGCCCAGATCGAGCCGCCAGCCGCTGCCCATGGTCTGGTCCAGCAGCGCCGACAAGGGCGGGTTGGCCTGTGCCAGCCAGCGCCTGGGCGTCACGCCATTGGTCATGTTGACGAAGCGCTGCGGCCATAGCGCGGCGAAGTCGGCAAAGATGGTCGTGGTCAGCAAGTCGGAGTGCAGCGCCGATACGCCGTTGACATGGTGGCTGCCCACGATCGACAGGTGGGCCATGCGCACGCGGCGCTCGCCGGACTCGTCGATCAGCGACAGCCGGCTCAGGATGCCGTCGTCACCCGGGCGACGCGCCGCCGCCTCGTCGAGCAGATCCTGGTTGATGCGCAGGATGATCTGCAGGTGGCGCGGCAGCACGTGCTGGATCAGCGCCACGGGCCAGGTCTCCAGCGCCTCGGGCATCAGCGTGTGGTTGGTGTAGCTGAAGACCTGGCGCGTGATGCCCCAGGCCAGCGACCATGAAAACCCGTGCTCGTCCATCAGCAGTCGCATCAGCTCGGCCACGCCGATCGCCGGGTGCGTGTCGTTCAGGTGGATGGCCACCTTGTCGGCCAGATTGGCCAGCGTGCCATTCTCGTTGCGGTGGCGCGCCAGGATGTCCTGGATCGACGCCGAGGTGAAGAAGTACTCCTGGCGCAGCCGCAGCTCGCGCCCGGCCGACGTGCTGTCATTCGGGTACAGCACCCAGGAGATGTTCTCGAACTGGTTCTTGAACTCGGCCGCGCGCGCGTAGTCGCCGCTGTTGAAGGCCTGCAAATCGATCTGCGCCGGTGCGGCCGCCTTCCACAGGCGCAGCGTGCTGACGCGCTGCGTGCCATGGCCGGGAATCACCATGTCGTAGGCCTTCGCATTGACCTCGTCCGCGTGGCGCCAGATCGGCGGCTGCCCCGGCAGGCTGGCCGCCTCCACCCAACCCCCGAAGCGCACCGGCCAGGCGCGGCCCCAGCGCGGGAACTCCCACGGCGTGCCGTCCTCGAGCCAGGCGTCGGGGTGTTCGATCTGGCGCCCGTCCTGGATGGTCTGCGCGAACATGCCGAACTCGTAGCGGATGCCGTAGCCGTATGACGGCAGGCCCAGCGTGGCCATCGAGTCGAGAAAACAGGCCGCCAGTCGCCCCAGCCCGCCATTGCCCAGCGCGGCATCGGGTTCGCACTGCGCCAGGTCCTCCAGCGTGCTGGCGTGGCGTGCCGCTGACTCGGCGGCTTCGCCTTGCAGGCCCAGAGCCGCGAGTGCGTTGCCCAGCGTGCGGCCGATCAGGAATTCCATCGACAGGTAGTACACGCGCCTTGCCTTGGCGGCGCGGTCGGCGGCGTCTTGCGCCACCCAGCGGCGCGCCAGGTGCTCGCGTGCGACCTGGGCCACCGCGCGCATCATGTCGCCGGGGCTGGCGGTTGCGCTCGCCGTGGCCAGGGTGTTCAGAAGGTGGCGGTCGACGGCGGAGACCAGTGTCGATTCGGTGTCGGGTGCGGTCATGTCCAGGCGCGGCCAGGTCGATCGGGTTGCAGAGTTCGGGTGATGCCCATGCCGCATTGTGGCTTCGTCCGTGCGCGTGTGTGAACGTGCGAGCGACCGTGCCCGTGATCGCGAACCGGGGGCAGCGGCTGCCTCGCCGCAAACCCCAAGGCGCCGGTGGGCCGCGACGGCCCACAATGTCCACAACCTCGAGGAGCAAGGATGAAACCCCAGGAACTGGCACAGAGCTTCGAGCTGCCACGGCGTGCGGTGGCACTGGTGCTGGCCGGTGGGCGTGGCAGCCGGCTGAAGAGCCTGACCGACAACCGTGCCAAGCCGGCGGTCTACTTCGGCGGCAAGTTCCGCATCGTCGATTTCGCGCTGTCCAACTGCATGAACTCGGGCGTGCGCCGCATCGGCGTGATCACCCAGTACAAGAGCCACAGCCTGCTGCGCCATCTGCAGCGTGGCTGGGCTTTCCTGAAGAGCGAGATGAACGAATTCGTCGACCTGCTGCCGGCGCAGCAGCGGGTGGACGAGGAATCGTGGTACCGCGGCACTGCCGACGCGGTCTACCAGAACCACGACATCCTGGCCGGGTACCGCGCCGACTACGTGGTCGTGCTGGCCGGTGACCACATCTACAAGATGAACTACGCGCTGATGCTGGCCGACCACGTGGAGCTGGGCGCCGAATGCACCGTGGGCTGCATCGAGGTGCCGCGTGCCGAGGCCAGCGCCTTCGGCGTGATGCACATCGACGACAGTCGACGCATTCTCGACTTCGTCGAGAAGCCAGCCGACCCGCCCGCCATGCCGGGCAGGCCCGATCACGCGCTGGCCAGCATGGGCATCTACATCTTCAATGCGAGCTACCTGTACCGCGCGCTCGAACTCGACATGATCAACCCGAACTCGAATCACGATTTCGGCAAGGACATCATTCCGCGCATGGTCAAGGACGGTGTGGCCGCGGCCCACCCCTTCGACATCAGCTGTGTCGGCACGCGTGCAGGCGAGGCCGCGTACTGGCGCGACGTGGGCACCATCGACGCCTATTGGGACGCGAACATCGACCTCACCGCCACCGACCCCATGCTCAACCTCTACGACACGCACTGGCCGGTGTGGACCTACCAGCCGCAGCTGCCGCCAGCCAAGTTCGTGCACAACGCCGACGACCGCCGCGGCATGGCGATCGAATCCCTGGTCTCGGGCGGCTGCATCGTGTCGGGTTCGGCCCTGCGCTCGGTGCTGTTCTCGCAGGTGCGGGTGCATTCGTATTCGTCGGTCAACTGGTCGGTGCTGCTGCCCGGGGTTGAGGTCGGACGGGGCGCGCGGCTGACGCGCGTGGTCGCCGACCGCGGCTGCCACATTCCCGACGGCATGGTCATCGGCGAAGACCCGGTGGCCGATGCGGCGCGCTTCGATCGCAGTGAATCGGGCGTGACCCTGGTTACCCGCGACATGCTCTTGGCCCTGGCATGACGACCTCGACCAGCGGCCTGCACGGCAGGAGCATGTCTGAACGAGGCAGACGATGAAGGTGCTTCATGTGGCCGCCGAGGTGTTCCCGCTGATCAAGACCGGCGGGCTGGCCGACGTGGTGGCGGCGTTGCCGGTGGCCCTGGCGCATCAAGGCGCCGACGTGCGGCTGCTGCTGCCTGGCATGCCGGCGGTGATGGAGGCGGTGCAGCACGCGCGCCTGGTGATCGACATCGGCAACTGCTTTGGCGCGCTGCGCGTGCGCTTGCTGCTGGCGCGCATGCCGGGCTCGGCGCTGCCGGTCTATGTGGTCGACGCGCCCTACTTGTACCGGCGCGCTGGCGGGCCCTACCAGGACCGGCAGGGCGAGGAGTGGCCCGACAACCTGCAGCGCTTTGCGCTGCTGGGCTGGGTGGCAGCCCACCTGGCCGGCGGTGACGCCGACCTGCAATGGCAGCCTGAGGTGGTGCATGCGCATGACTGGCATGCCGCAATGGCCTGCGCCTTCATTGCCGACCATGCCGGCACCGAGGCGACTTCGATCTTCACCATTCACAACCTGGCCTTCCAGGGGCTGTTTCCGCTGCATGACTGGCCGCTGCTGGGTCTGGCGTCGCGACTGATGTCGCCGGCCGGGCTGGAGTTCCATGGACAGCTCAGCTTCATGAAGGCCGGGCTCAAGTTCGCTGACCGGGTGACCACGGTCAGCCCGACCTATGCGCGCGAAATCGCGACGGCCGAATTCGGCTTCGGCCTCGATGGCGTGATCCAGGCGCGTGGCGCCGATGTCGGCGGCATTCTCAACGGCATCGACGACGTGTTGTGGGACCCGGCCCGCGACAGCGCCATCGCCGCCGCATACGACACGCAGAACCTGCAGGGCAAACTGGCCTGCCGACACGCGCTGCAGGCCGAATTGGGCCTGCAGGGCGACGACGATGCGCTGCTGCTCACGGTAGTCAGCCGACTGACTGGGCAGAAGGGCCTGGACCTGCTGGTGGCGGCCTTGCCCGAACTGCTGGCCCAGGGCGTGCAGGTGGCGGTGCAAGGCAGTGGCGAGCCCGCGCTGGAGGCCGCCTTCCACATGGCGCAGCAGTTGCACGCGGGGCGCGTGCATGTGCACCTGGGCTACGACGAGGCGCGTGCACACCGCCTCATCGCCGGCGCCGATGCCATCGTGGTGCCGTCTCGCTTCGAGCCCTGCGGGCTGACCCAGATGTACGGCCTGCGCTATGGCACCTTGCCGATCGTGCGCCGGGTCGGCGGCCTGGCCGACACCGTGACCGATGAACCCGATGCAGGCGGCGAGGACACGCGATCGACCGGCTTCGTGTTTGATGCCGCCGAACCGGCCGCGCTGGCGCAGGCCGTGTTGCGCGCGCTGCGGCTGCGCCGCGAATCACCCGTGCAGTGGCAGGCGCGCATGCAGCGCGCCATGGCCCTGCGCCTGGGCTGGGCGGGGCCGGCCAGGCAGTATCTGTCGCTGTACGAAACCGCGCTGGCCAAGCGCCGCACGGTGGGTGCGCCGGTGCACTAGTCCACTGAAACGGAAGAATCGGCTGTGATGCGACGAGTCGGATCGGCGAACTTCCATTTGAGCGGTTTGGGGTTCTTGTTGTATTGGCGGATGTATCGCATGAGCTTCTTGTCG
>Ga0138256_10004329_pt1 | contig 15104 bp, 16 predicted proteins | sample KNB2016incub_MG_FD_105486 | JGI IMG/M metagenome (GOLD analysis project Ga0138256, IMG submission 105486) | Active sludge microbial communities from wastewater in Klosterneuburg, Austria - KNB2014incub_MG | ecosystem: Engineered > WWTP > Activated sludge > Unclassified | place: Austria... | reverse complement strand
TGGGGGTGAGCAAGAGGAACTTCTGCATGTCCCAGGCTTTGGTGGGGCAGCGCTTGGCACACAGGCCGCAGTGCAGGCAGACGTCTTCGTCCTTCATCATCATCCGCAGTGTCTTGAGCGCGGTGCTCATGTACAGCGCCTGGTCGGAATTGCGCGCAGGGGCCTTTAGGCGCGTGCGCAGATCGGCCTCTTCACCCGGGGCGGTGAAGGTGATGCAGTCGGTGGGGCAGATGTCCACGCAGGCATCACATTCGATGCACAGCTTGTCGGCAAACACGGTCTGCACGTCGCAGTTCAGGCAGCGCTGGGCTTCCTTGAAGGCCACGCCGGCGTCAAAGCCGAGTTCGACCTCCACGCGGATGCTGGCCAGCGCCGCTTCGGCCGCAGCCCAGGGCACCTTGTTGCGGGTGTCGTCGCTGGGCGCGTTGCTGTAGCTCCATTCGTGGATGCCCATCTTCTGCGACACCAGGTTCACGGTGGGCGGCGGGCGGTTGGTGACAGGCTCGCTGTGAAGGAATCGATCGATGCTGACCGCCGCTTCGTGGCCGTGCGCCACCGCGGTGATGATGTTCTTGGGGCCGAAGGCCGCATCACCGCCGAAGAAGACCCTGGCCACGGTGGACTGCAGGCTCTTTTCGTCGAGCTGGGGCAGGCCCCATTTGTCGAAGACGATGCCGCATTCCTTCTCGATCCACGGGAAGGCGTTTTCCTGGCCCACGGCCACCAGCACTTCATCGCAATCCAGGTCCACATCGGGTTCACCGGTGGACACCAGGCTGCGCCGGCCCTTGTCGTCGTAGATCGCCTTGACGATCTGAAAGCGCATGCCGGTGAGCTTGCCGCCTTCGTGCAGGAAGGCCGTGGGCACGTGGTAGTTGAGGATGGGGATGCCTTCGTGGATGGCGTCTTCCTTTTCCCAGGGGCTGGCCTTCATCTCTTCAAAGCCCGAACGCACCACCACCTTCACGTCCTTGGCGCCCAGGCGGCGCGCCGAACGGCAGCAGTCCATCGCGGTATTGCCACCGCCCAGCACGATGACGCGCTTCTTGACGCTGGTGATGTGGCCGAATGACACGCTGGCCAGCCAGTCGATGCCGATGTGGATGTCGGCGGCGCATTCCTTGCGGCCCGGCACTTCCAGGTCCCGGCCGCGGGGGGCGCCGCAACCCACGAAGACGGCGTCGTAGTCCTGCGCCAGCAGGGCCTTCATCGAATCGATGCGCTGGCCCGCGCGGAAATCCACGCCCAGGGCCATGATGTACCCGGTCTCTTCGTCGATCACCGATTCGGGCAAGCGGAAGCGCGGGATCTGCGTGCGGATGAAGCCACCGGCTTTCTTCTCGCCATCGAACACCGTCACGGCGTAGCCTTGTGCGGCCAGGTCGCGCGCCACGGTCAGCGAAGCCGGGCCGGCACCCACGCAGACCACCTTCTTGCCGTTGGGCGCTGCGGGCTTGGGCATCTGCGCCTTCACACCTTCAACGGCCTTGTGGTCGGCCGCCACACGCTTGAGCCGGCAAATGGCCACCGGCTCGGGCTTGGCCGTGTTTTCTTCTTCCACGCGGCCGCGCCGACAGGCGGGCTCACACGGGCGATCGCAGGTTCGGCCCAGCACGCCCGGGAAGACGTTGCTGACCCAGTTGATCATGTAGGCGTCGTCGTAACGACCCTGGGCGATGAGCCGGATGTATTCCGGAACGGGGGTGTGGGCCGGACAGGCCCATTGACAATCGACGACCTTGTGGAAATAGGTCGGATCGCTCACGTCGGTGGCGCGCACTGTGGGTCTCCTAGCAGGGCCCTGCGGATGGACGCACCGGTGGCGCGGCCCACGGGCCGAAACTCTTGTGGCCGGCAGTCTAAGCCGCGCCGCGCGCGCCCGTGCTGATGGCAGATTGACATCGCGCAACAATGTGCGGATTCAGCTCCTCGTAAGATCCCTCCAATGATTCCACGCCCCCTGGCCCTGGCCGTCTCCGGCGAGTGTTTCGACACGGGGGGAGTCAACTGCTACACGGCAGGCCACGGCCCACCGCTGCTGCTGGTGCATACCGTCAATGCGGCGGCATCGGCGGCGGAAGTGCGCCCCCTCTACGAACACTACCGCGCCACGCGCACGGTGTTTGCCGTTGAACTGCCCGGCTACGGCCACAGCCGGCGCGACGATGTGGCCTATACACCCCGCCTGATGACCGACGCCCTGCACACGGTAGGCCAGGAGATCCGCCGCCGCTGCGGGGATCGGCCCGTCGATGCGCTGGCTGCCTCGCTGGGTTGCGAGTTCCTGGCGCGCGCGGCCGCTGAACAGCCCGCGCATTGGGGGCGCCTGGCCCTGGTCAGCCCGACGGGCCTGGATGGCGACAAGCCGCGCCGCGGCCCACCCGGCAGCACGCGGCGCATCCCCGGCCTGCACGGCGTGCTGAGTCAACCGCTGTGGGCGGCGAGTCTTTTCCGCGCGCTGACCCGGCCCGGTGTGGTGCGTTACTTCCTGGAACGCACCTGGGGTTCCAAGGCCATCGACGAGGCCATGTGGGCCTATGCCGTGGCCACCGCCGCACAGCCTGGTGCCCACCACGCGCCCCTGCACTTCCTGGGCGGCGGGCTCTTCAGCAACGACATCCACGACGTTTACGAGGGCCTCCCGCAGCCCGTCTGGATGTGCCACGGCGTGCGTGGCGACTTCACCGACTACCGCAACGAGCGCCTGCTGGCCGATCGGCCGAATTGGCAGATCACCGTCTTCCAGACCGGCGCGCTGCCGTACTTCGAGGAGCCTGAACCGTTCCGGTTGGCCCTGGACGCTTTCCTGGCGGGAAGGCCCGTCCCCACCATGCGGGACCGCTGAACACCCGCAAACGGGCTGACCCAGGCATGATCAGGGGCCGGCCGCGATGCGAGACTTTCGGTCGCCATAGCGCCATCTGCCCTGACAAGGGCTTCAAGAGAAAGTCGCCAGCACCATGAGCGAAGCCGCCAACGCCCAGCATTTTGCGCAGCCTGCCAGTCGGGTCCTCGCCTCCGGCTACAGCGTAGAGAGCTGGCTCAAGGACGGGCAGGCCGTGGGCACGGGTGGCATCGCCAACCCACAGCCCACGCGGCTGCTCACTGGCCACTACCACTATCGTTTTGCCAGCAGTTCAGCCAGGCGCACATCGCAGCTGGGCGGCGGCTGGTGGCTGGACTTCGAGAATTTCAATCTCGTGCAGCGCTTCGCGGCCGACAACGGCTACACGCTGCGCGAAGCAGCCCGGTTGATGCTGGCCTTGCCCTATGCCTGGACCGAAGTCGACCTGCTGGTGCGGGCGCTGCTGGTCAAGCCCTTGCGCGCCTGGACGGGTGCTGGCAAACCCGCGCAAGGGGCCCACACCGGCCCTGACCTCGGCACCCGCTGGATACCGACCCAGCACGTGGTGGTGCGGCAGCTCTACGTGCCGGGCCTGGCAGCGCCGGGGGATGCAACGCCGCTCTTCGAGCAGGTCTTCCGGCAGCCTGCCGAGATCACCCGCCTGACTTGAATCCAGCTCCACTGAAGCCCAGACCGTGCAGACTTGCATGGTCACCGCGGCCTTGTGGTGCCCTGCCACCCATTGGGGGTGGTCCCCTGTCCCACCGTATTGGATGATGCGAAACTTCGGCCGTCGCACGCTGTCTTCATGAGCAACCCGCAGATCCCCGTCCTGCCCACCGCCCAAGGCACACCGGCTGAAGTCGATGCCGAGGCCACGCGCATCCTCACCTCAAGCGAAGAAGAGATGGCGCGGCACCTGGCCACGCAGATGGCCGCCAGCCAGGCTGAGCAGCAGGCCCGCCAGAGTGCATCGCGCAAGGCCACTGAAGCCGCCGATGCCGAAGGCATGACGGCCATTCCCATTTCGCCACAGCGGGCCGCCGAACTGGCCGCCGAGGCCGCGGCTGCGGCCACCTTGGTCCAGCGCCCCGCGGCTGCCCCGGCGCGGCGCGATCCCGAATCAACCGACACCCATTTCCCGAGCACCCAGTTCGCGCCCGCGTCCCATGTGACCAACCGCGCCGCCACGCCCCCTTCGGCGCCCCTGTCGCCGATGACACCGCCGCGCGGCAGCATCACGCTGCCGGGGTCAGGCACCAACGACAACACCACGCTGCCACATGGCGGGCTGGGCACGATGGCCGAAGGCCAGATGCGCCAGGTCGGCCGCTACCAGGTGCAAAGCCGCCTGGGCCGCGGGGGCATGGCCACGGTCTATCGCGCCCACGACCCTTCCATCGGGCGCGACGTGGCCGTCAAGTTCCTGCACGCTTCCTTGTGCGAAGACGAAGACTGCCGCATGCGCTTCTTGCGTGAAGCGCGCGCCGCAGGTGGCCTTTCGCACCCCAACATCGTGGTCGTGCACGATGTCGGCGAGATCGAACGCCGGCCTTACATGGCCATGGAACTCATCGACGGCTCACCGCTGTCGGACAAGCTGGAAAAGACCCGCTCCCTACCCGTGCGCGAGGTCGTCATCATCGGCCTGCAACTGGCCCGCGCACTGGAGTACGCCCACGCGCGGGGCATCGTGCACCGCGACATCAAGCCCGGCAACATCATGATCCTGGCCGACGGCCAGACCATCAAGGTGGCCGACTTCGGCATCGCGCACATGGACGACGGCAACACCGAACAGCGCACCATGGTCGGCGCGGTGATGGGCACGCCTCAATACATGTCGCCCGAGCAGACGCGGGGCGACAAGGTGGATGGCCGCTCGGACTTGTTCTCCGCCGGCATCGTGCTGTACCAGCTGCTGGCCGGCGAACGGCCCTTCCGCGGTGAGAGCCTGGTGGCGGTGGCCACCAAGATCGCCACCGAAGACCCGCCGCCGCTGAACCAGAAGCGCCCCGAGGTGCCGGCTTCGCTGCGCCGCGTGATCGACCGCTGCCTGGCCAAGAAGCCCGAGCAGCGGTATCAGACCGGCAAGGAAGTCGCCGAAGCGCTGCAGAAGGTGCTGCACGAGATCGACGAAGCCGCCCGCGAAAGCAACAAGCCCCGCATCGTGCCCCTGCGCGTGAAGTGGGCGCTGACCATGGCGTTGATCGTCGCGGTGGTGATGGGGCTGACCACGGCCGTCATCACGCAGCGGCAATACGCGGCCATGATGGGGCAAGTCACGGACTATGGCGCCTCGCTCGCCCGCTTCATCGCGGCCCAGAACGCCGCCGCGGTGCTCGGTGACGACTGGGACGCGGTCGACGTGCTGGTGCAGGAGATGATGAAGACGCGCAACTTCGAGCGCGTTTCCGTCGTCGACATGTCTGGCGTGGTCAAGGTGTCCAGCCTGCCGGCGCTGGTGGGCCAGCCGTACAAAGCCGAAGCTTCGCAAACCAGCGTGGGCGTCACGGCGGGCGGGACGCTCAAGCGCTATTCCGTGCAGGGCGAAGATGTCCTGGGTTTCGAGGCGCCGGTGCTCTTCCAGGGCAAACAGGTCGGCCGCGTGGAGCTGGGCATTCCCGAGAAGCCGCTCACCCAGGTGGCACGGCTGTCGATCACGCTGATGGTCGTGCTGGCCGTGGTCACCGTGCTGGCCGTGGCCATTGCGATGTACTTCGTGGCCAACTGGTTTGCCAAGCCCATCCGGCTGCTGGGCGAATCGATGTCCGAAATCGGCAAGGGCCGGTTCGACCACCGCATCAACGAACGCCGCAACGACGAGTTCGGCCTGCTGTTCCAGTCCTTCGACGAGATGGCCCTCGCGCTGCAGCGACGGATTCATGGCGCGCCTGCATCGCCACCCACCTTGCCCACCACCACCCAGACGGCCGCGGCCAAGCCCGGCCCGGCGCCAGCGGCAGCAGACCCCGGACGGAAACCGGCCTGATGGACCGTGCCGTCCTCACGCGGGCATACAAGGCGCGCGCCCGCGAGCTTGCCCCCAGCCCACGCAGGTGGCTCAGGCCGCACAGCCTGCGACTTCTCGCGCTGGCCCTGCCATTGACCCTGGCAGCTTGGCTGGCCGGGTGCGGGTCCGCTCCGCAAGCCGCCGCGCCTGCAGCGGCAACGGCGCAAGGGCAGGTGGCTCCCGCGCCCACTCCCGCGGCGCCCAGCGGGGCCATGGAAGGTGCTCGCGGCAGCATCGTCGGGCAGAACGCCAGCCTGGCCATCTATGTGCCCGTGGCGGGCGACACCCTGCAGGGCGTGGCAACGCGCGTGCTGGGGGACCCGGGCCGCGCCTGGCGCATTGCCGAAGCCAACGGGCAGAACTGGGCCCCCGCGGCGGGTGCGCCGCTGGTGGTGCCGCTGGGCAAAGGCAACCCGCTGGGCGTGAACGGCGACAGCTACCAGACCGTGCCCATCCTGTGTTACCACCGTTTCGGCAGTGGATCTTCCAAGATGCTGGTGGCGCCGGCACAGTTTGAAGCGCAGCTGGATTGGCTGGCGCGTCATCACTACAAGGTGCTGCGCCTGCGCGACCTGGCCGGTTTTCTGAGCGGGCGCGAGCCACTTCCCCAGCGCTCGGTGGTCATCACCATCGACGACGGGTATGAATCCGTCTACCGGCATGCCTACCCGGCGTTGAAGAAGCATGGCTTCAGCGCCACGCTCTTCGTCTATTCCGATTTTGTCGGTGCGCGCGACGGATTGAGCTGGGCGCAGCTGCAGGAGATGGCTGCCTCTGGCGTGATCGACATCCAGGCTCATTCAAAAAGCCATCGCAACCTCATCGAACGCAGCGTCGGGGAAACCGAAGCGGGCTATCGGCAGAGCATCGAGACCGAAGTGCGCCAGCCCCGCCAGGTGCTGGAACGGCGCCTGGCCGCGGCTGGCGTGCAGGTGCGCCACTTCGCGTTTCCCTTTGGCGACGCGAACGAGTTGGTGCTGGAATCGATGGAACGCCACGAGTACAGCCTGGGGGTAACGGTCAACCCGGGCGGCAATCCCTTCTTCGCGCAGCCCACCATGCTGCGGCGGACGATGATCTTCGGCGACCACGACCTGGAAGACTTCAAGGCCCGGTTGCAGACGCGCCGGAGCTTTGCCCGGCCATGAGCGCCGCGCCCAAGAACACGCGCCGCGGGCGCGTCTGTCTGGCGGCTTTGCTGATCGCACTGCTGGCCGGCTGCGCCAGCAAGGGGCCCGGGCCTGCCTCGGAGCCCGAGCCGGCAGCCGCGATCAATGAGGTGCCCCCGGCCCAGGAGCCCGGCACGGCGCTTCCGGCCTTTCAGCAACAACACCAGACCGCCGCCCAGGCGGCAGAGCAAAGGGGCCAGTGGACACAGGCGCTGTGGCACCTGGATGTGCTGTTGGCGCTGGCCCCGGCCGATGCCGAATTGCAGCGTCGTCACACGGAAGCCCGGCAAGCCGCGCAGCGCGCGGCCTCCGAAGCGCAGCAACGCGCGCGCCAGGCCCGCGCACGGGGCGACACTGAAATCGCTACGCGCTCTTTCCTTGAAGTGCTGTCCCTGGCACCCGGTGATACCGAAGCCGCTGATGCGCTGCGCACGCTGGAGCGCGAGCGTGTCAAGCGGCAGCACCTGGGTCAGCTCTCGCGCAACACCTTGAACCGCCGGATGGGAGCCGAGCCCACGATGCCAGCCAACACCTTGCCACCGGCCACTTCGGGCGGGGCAGACCGCAATGAACTGGAGCACGCCAGCCTGCTCGCCGGCCAGGGTGAGGTTGACGGTGCTATTGCCGTGCTGAGGCCGCTGGTCACATCGCGGCGCGCAGACCCCGCGGTGCGGCGCATGCTGGCCGACTTGTACCTGCGCCAGGCCGAAGCGCTGCTGCCCAACCGGCGCGATGCCGCTGTGGCGGCCCTGGAACGTGCCGTGCAGGCTGATCCGTCACATACCAGGGCGGCAGCCCGCTTGAAGGAAGTCAGCGGCGCGGCCCCGGCTCAGGGCACCAAGACCATACCCGCCAAACCGGCACGACCCGAGGCGCGTTGAGAGCGCCCCCAGGCAGCGCTTGCGCCGCCGCCCCCCGAGGGGGATGAGCAAAGTAGCCAAGCGACATTTGCTCATGAGGCTGCCAGGGCAAGGCCGCCACGGGCTGGCGCCCTGCACAGGGCCCTACTTGACCTTGCCCAGTTTCTCTTTGAGACCCAGCACCTTTTGCCGCTCAAGCTGTGCGGTGCGGTTTTCGGGGTCGACTTCAAGGACCGCATCCCAGGACTTGATGGCTGCATCCAGGTCCTGCTTGGCAAAGGCCGCGCGAGCCGCGCGTGAGTGGCGGGCGACCGCTTCGCTGCGCTGGCGCGCCGCACGCGATGCGGCAGCAGCTTCGGCGTTCGCGGCTGCAGAAGCCGGCGTGACCGCCGGTGCGGCCTGGGCAGATTGCGGTGGCGCGGGCGGCGGCGCCACCGTGACTGGCGCAGGTGCCGGCGTGGTGGGCTGGCTGCTGGCGGGTGGCGCCTTGCCCGGCACGCGAATGGTCTGGCCGCCCGCCAGATTGCGGGGCACCTTGATGTTGTTGTAGCGCGCCAGGATGTAGAACAGGTGCAGGTCGTTCATGAAACGCTGCGCGATGCGCGAGAGCGATTCACCCGGCTGCACCCGGTACGCGAACGACTCACGGCCCAGGCTGGCCACCGGATCGTCCTTGATCTGGCGCATCAGGCTCGCAGCCAGGCGGTTGTTGGGGTCGGACTGAAGGATGCGCGTGAGCTCGGCCTCGGCCTGGTCTTCCTGGCCGGCCTGCAGGTGCTCCAGCACGGCGCTCATCGAGCGCTGCACTTCCTGCGGGGTCAAGGCTACGGCGGGCGCGGCGGGGGCTTCGGCGGGCGCTGCTGCAGGCTGGCCGGAATCGCCGGCAGCCGGTGCCGACGCTGCGGCGGCCGGTGCGGCCACTCCGGCACCTCCCGGCGCCTGAGGGGTGGAGCAGGCGCCCAACCCCAGCAGCAGTGCCGCTGACGGCAGGCGCCACACCATCCGAGTCCAACGAGCTTGTGCCATCTTCGCGATCCATTCCATGCCCACGATTGTCATGCCAATCCGGACATCGGGGGAATCAAGGCACAGCCAATCCCATGCTCGATCTCCAGAGGCGATGTGTTGGCTCCGTCACAAACGGGACCGAGTTGGGGCCGTGCTGGGCCGCCATCAGGGGTGGCGAGCCTGGGGCTGCAGAGTCACCTCTGCAGCAGGTTGGCGGCCCGGCGTGGTGCCAGGCCGCAAGGCGGTATCACTCGGCCGAGGGCTCGGCAGTGGCTTCGGCCACCGGCTCCGGACGGTCCAGCAATTCCACATAGGCCATCGGCGCGTTGTCGCCCACGCGGAAGCCCATCTTCAGGATGCGCGTGTAGCCGCCCGGACGGGCCTGGTAACGCGGACCCAGCTCGTTGAAGAGCTTGGCCACGACATCACGATCGCGCGTGCGGTTGAAAGCCAGCCGGCGATTGGCCAGCGTCGGCGTCTTGCCCAGGGTGATCAGCGGCTCGACGACGCTGCGCAGTTCCTTGGCCTTGGGCAGGGTGGTCTTGATGGCCTCGTGCTTGAGCAGCGAGTTGCACATGTTCCTGAGCATCGCCAGGCGGTGCGAGGTGGTGCGATTGAGCTTGCGGGGGCCGTTGCGGTGGCGCATGGTGCGTTCCTGTCTTTATTGAACCCCGGCCGGATCAGGTACCGGGGGTTGCACATGGCAAACGATGTTTATCGCTTGTCGAGGCCCTGCGGGGGCCAGTTTTCCAGCCGCGCGCCGAGCGTGAGCCCGCGCGAAGCCAGTACTTCCTTGATTTCGTTCAGGCTCTTGCGACCCAGGTTCGGGGTCTTGAGCAGCTCGGTTTCAGTGCGCTGGATCAGGTCACCGATGTAGTAGATGTTCTCGGCCTTCAGGCAGTTGGCCGAGCGCACGGTCAGCTCAAGCTCGTCGACCGGGCGCAGCAGGATCGGATCGAACGGCGTCGGACGCGAGGCCTGCTGGGCCATGCCATCCATCACCGGCGTCGGGTCGATCTGGGCGAAGAAGGCCAGTTGTTCAACCAGGATGCGGGCGCTCTGGCGGATGGCTTCCTCGGGCGGGATCGAACCATTGGTTTCGATCTCCATCACCAGCTTGTCGAGGTCGGTGCGCTGCTCGACGCGTGCGTTTTCCACGGCATAGCTGACGCGGCGCACGGGCGAGAAAGAGGCGTCCAGCACGATGCGGCCGATGCTCTTGGTGGGCTCGTCGCCATAACGGCGCAGGTTGCCGGGCACATAGCCGCGGCCCTTTTCCACCTTGATCTGCATGTCCAGCTTGCCGCCTTGCGACAGGTGGGCGATGACATGCTCGGGGTTGATGATCTCCACGTCGTGCGGCGTCTGGATGTCGCCGGCCGTGACAGGGCCTTCGCCCTCTTTGCGCAGCACCAGCGTGACTTCATCGCGGTTGTGCAGACGGAAGACCACGCCCTTCAGGTTGAGCATGATGTGGACGACGTCTTCCTGCACGCCATCGATGGCCGAGTACTCGTGCAGCACGCCGGCGATGGTGACCTCGGTCGGCGCATAGCCCACCATCGACGACAGCAGCACGCGCCGCAGTGCGTTGCCGAGGGTGTGGCCGTAACCGCGCTCGAAAGGCTCGAGCGTGGCTTTGGCGCGATGGCCGCCGAGCGGCTCGACCTGGATGGCCTTGGGCTTGAGTAGTGTGGTTTGCATGAAGTTCTGTAGTTCCTGTCAATACCCTCGGCTCGTTACACCGATAAGGCTGATGGACCGCGCCGGGTCAGATGTGGTCGCCTCGCACCCGGCACGCGAAGCGAAAAGGAATGGGCGCCGGCCAAGGGGCCAGACCGCCCGCTCTCGTACTTACCTCGAGTACAACTCGACGATCAGCGCTTCCTTGATTTCGGCACCGTACTGGTCCCGATCCGGCACCTTCTTGAAGACGCCTTCCATCTTGGTGGCATCCACCTGCACCCAATCGGCCAGGCCGATGGATTGCGCGAGCTTGAGCGCATCGGTGACGCGGAGCTGGGTCTTGGACTTGTCGCGCATGGCGATGGTGTCACCGGCCTTGACCTGGTAGGACGGGATGTTCACGACCTGGCCATTGACCGTCAGCGCCTTGTGCGACACCAATTGGCGCGCTTCAGCGCGCGTGGAGCCGAAACCCATGCGGTAGACGACGTTGTCCAGACGGGTTTCCAGCAGCGCCAGCAGATTGGCACCGGTGTTGCCCTTGCGGCGCTCGGCTTCGGCGAAGTAGCGGCGGAACTGGCGCTCCAGCACGCCATACATGCGCTTGACCTTCTGCTTTTCACGCAGTTGCATGCCGAAGTCGGAAGTGCGGCTGCCACTGGTGCGGCCGTGCTGGCCGGGCTTGCTGTCGAACTTGGCCTTGTCGCTGATCGAACGGCGGGCGCTCTTCAGGAAGAGGTCGGTGCCTTCACGGCGGGAAAGTTTGGCCTTGGGGCCGAGATAACGTGCCACTTGCGGATCCTCTTTGACTGGCTGACGCGGCAGATGCCCTGCATGGGCACCCCGCGCGAGTCTGGCGGCGAAAAAGCTGCGCGCACAGACGGTGGGCTTGGTGGGTGGGCTTCGGAAAGACCGGCACCCTCAGGAAAATGGCCGGCTCGCACCAAAGTGCACGCCGGCCCGGAAAACCTTTTATTCTAGCGTCTGCGGCGCAGGGCTGCAGACGGTGCGACCGATATCAGATGCGACGACGCTTTTGCGGGCGGCAACCGTTGTGCGGGATCGGCGTCACATCGCTGATCGAATTGATGCGGATGCCCAGTGATGCCAGCGCGCGCACGCTGGATTCGCGGCCCGGTCCGGGGCCCTTGATCCGCACGTCCAGGTTCTTGATGCCTTGTTCCTGCGCTGCGCGGCCTGCCACTTCCGCTGCGACCTGCGCGGCGAACGGCGTGCTCTTGCGCGAGCCCTTGAAGCCCTGGCCGCCACTGGAGGCCCAGGCCAGAGCACCACCCTGGCGATCGGTGATCGTGATGATGGTGTTGTTGAACGACGCGTGCACGTGAGCAACGCCGTCCGCAACGTTCTTGCGGACCTTCTTGCTCACACGCCGGGCGGCGGTATTGACGGGTGCCTTGGCCATGTCTTGGTTCTTTCAGTGTTGCTGCGGCGAGGCTTACTTCTTGAGCGCGGCTGCACCCTTGCGCGGACCCTTGCGGGTGCGGGCATTGGTGCGCGTCCGCTGGCCGCGCACGGGCAGGCCGCGGCGGTGACGGAAGCCGCGATAGCAGCCCAGGTCCATCAGGCGCTTGATGTTGATCGAGAGTTCGCGACGCAGGTCGCCCTCGATCGTCATGCGGCCTATTTCCTCGCGGATCTTTTCCAGATCGGTGTCGGAAAGATCCTTGATCTTCTTGGAATAGGCGATGCCGACCGTGGTGCAGATCTTCTGCGCGGTCGAACGGCCGATGCCGTAGATCGAGGTCAGGCCAATTTCCGCATGCTTGTGCGGAGGAATGTTGATGCCGGCAATACGTGCCATGGTGGTCCTCTGAATCAGCCTTGACGCTGCTTGTGGCGCGGGTCGGTACAGATCACGCGCACAACCCCGTTGCGACGGATGATCTTGCAATTGCGGCACATCTTCTTGACGGAAGCGGCGACTTTCATGCTCTTCTCCTTGACCCTAACTCTGGTCTTTACTTGGCGCGGAACACGATCCGCGCACGACTCAAATCGTATGGCGTGAGCTCGACGGTGACCTTGTCACCCGGCAGGATGCGGATGTAGTGCATGCGCATCTTGCCGCTGATGTGGCCCAGCACCACGTGGCCATTCTCCAGCTTGACGCGGAAGGTGGCGTTCGGGAGATTTTCAAGAATCTCCCCTTGCATCTGGATGACGTCGTCCTTGGCCATTTTCAGCTTGTCTTGAAGTTGGCCTTCTTGAGAAGCGATTCGTACTGCTGGCTCATCACGTAGCTTTGCACCTGGGCCCAGAAGTCCATGGTGACCACGACGATGATCAGCAGCGAAGTGCCACCGAAGTAGAACGGCACGCTGTACTTGAGCACCAGGAATTCTGGCAACAGGCACACGGCCGTGATGTAGATGGCGCCAGCCAGGGTCAGGCGGCCCAGGATGCGGTCGATGTGCTTGGCGGTCTGCTCACCCGGGCGAATGCCCGGAATGAAGGCACCGCTCTTCTTCAGGTTGTCTGCAGTCTCGCGGCTGTTGAAGACCAGCGCCGTATAGAAGAAGCAGAAGAATACGATCATGCTTGCATACAGCAGCACGTAGACCGGCTGGCCAGGCGACAGCCCCGCAGCCAGGTCCTTCAGCCATCGCATGCCTTCACCCGTGGCAAACCAACCTACGAAGGTGGCCGGCAGCAGGATGATGGAGCTGGCAAAGATCGGAGGGATCACGCCCGACATGTTGAGCTTCAGCGGCAGGTGCGAAGACTGGCCGCCGTAGACCTTGTTGCCCACCTGACGCTTGGCGTAATTGACCAGGATCTTGCGCTGACCCCGCTCGACAAACACCACGGCGAAGGTGACGAAGATCACCACGGCGATGATGAACAGGCAGGCGATGACGCTCATGGCGCCGGTGTTGACCAACTCGAACAGGCCACCGATGGCAGACGGGAGACCTGCCACGATACCGGCAAAGATCAGGATGGAGATGCCATTGCCCAGGCCCCGCTCGGTGATCTGCTCGCCCAGCCACATCAGGAACATGGTGCCCGCGACCAGGCTCACGACGGCCGTCATGCGAAAGCCGAAACCGGGTACGAGAACCAAGCCTGCAGAGCCTTCCAGCGCCAGCGCAATACCCAGACTCTGGAAGATCGCCAGAAACAGCGTGCCGTAGCGCGTGTACTGGGTGATCTTGCGCCGACCTGCTTCGCCTTCCTTCTTGATGGCTTCCAGCGAGGGCACCACGTAGGTCATCAACTGCATGATGATCGACGCGCTGATGTACGGCATGATGCCGAGGGCGAACACCGTGAAGCGCGACAACGCGCCGCCGCTGAACATGTTGAACAGGTTCAGAATGCCGCCGCTCTGGCTCTTGAACAGCTGCTGCAGCTGCACCGGGTCGATACCGGGCACGGGGATGTGGGCCCCGAGACGGTAGACCACAAGCGCAAGCACCAGGAAGATGATGCGGCGACGGAGGTCGCCGAACTTCCCGCTCTTGGCCAGCTGGTTCGCGGTGGTTGCCACGGGCTTGTGTGTCCTTTAGGCGATCGAGCCGCCAGCGGCTTCGATGGCGGCCTTGGCGCCAGCAGTGGCGCCGATGCCCTTGAGCGCGACCTTGCGGGTCAGCTCACCGGACTTGATGACCTTGACGGTCTTGACCAGTTGGCGCACCAGGCCAGCGGCCTTGAGTGTCAGCAGGTCGACCTCGTCAGCCGCCAGGCGCTCCAGGTCGGTCAGGGTGACTTCGCCGTTGTACTTGAGTTGCGCTGACTTGAAGCCGCGCTTGGGCAGGCGGCGCTGCAGCGGCATCTGACCGCCTTCGAAGCCGACCTTGTGGTAGCCACCGGCACGCGAACCCTGACCCTTGTGGCCGCGGCCCGCTGTCTTGCCCAGGCCCGAGCCGATGCCACGGCCAACACGGCGGCGCGCCTTCTTGGAGCCGTCAGCCGGCTTGATCTTGTTGAGTTCCATCAGAGCACCTGCACCAGGTAGTCGACCTTGTTGATCATCCCGCGCACTGCAGGCGTGTCTTCCAGCGTGCGCTGGCTGTTCACACGGCGCAGGCCCAGGCCACGCACGGTGTCGCGGTGCGACTGGCGGGTGCCGGCAACGCTCTTCACGAGCTTGACGGTGAGGGTCTTCTTTTCAGACATGCTTGTAATCTCCGCTGAGGGCCGGGCGCTGATCAGTTGAAGAGGTCTTCAACCGACTTGCCGCGCTTTGCAGCGACTTCAGCCGGGGTGGTCGAACGCTTCAACGCATCAAGCGTGGCGCGCACCATGTTGTACGGATTGGTCGAACCCAGGCTCTTGGCCACGATGTCAGTGACACCCATGACTTCAAAGACCGCGCGCATCGGGCCGCCGGCGATGATGCCGGTACCCGCGGCGGCCGGTGCCATCAGGACCTTGGCCGCGCCGTGTTCACCGCGCACGTTGTGCTGGATCGAGCCGTTGCGCAGGCTCACCTTGGTCATGTTGCGGCGCGCCGCTTCCATGGCCTTCTGCACGGCCACCGGAACTTCCTTGGCCTTGCC
>Ga0138256_10004328_pt1 | contig 15107 bp, 11 predicted proteins | sample KNB2016incub_MG_FD_105486 | JGI IMG/M metagenome (GOLD analysis project Ga0138256, IMG submission 105486) | Active sludge microbial communities from wastewater in Klosterneuburg, Austria - KNB2014incub_MG | ecosystem: Engineered > WWTP > Activated sludge > Unclassified | place: Austria... | reverse complement strand
TTAATCATTGCATTGACATTAAAAAGTTCAGCAGCTTTTTGCTGAAAAGATTCAGACATGTCCTGAGTATATTTTTCATTTTTCAGCGCATGTAAAATTTTTTCCGCAAGTTCCGAATGATTTCCGCCTATAAAGCAAAGTCCGTCTGCATTTTCTTCAAATACTTCCGTAAGCCAGCTTTGCCGAGATGATATAATCAGGCAGCCGCTGAAAGCCGCTTCCGCAACAGACATGGGAAATCCTTCTGATGACATACATGTGGTGCTTACAAAAATATCAGCGCTCCGCATGACCTGAAAAATATCTTTTACACTTCCTGTAAACTCAATTCCTGCATTCAGTTTTTCAGAAAGGGATTTCAATTCATTCTCATATTCTCCTGATCCGGCAATTAAAAATTTTAATTCTTTACCTGTATGCTTTCTTACTTCTGCAGCTGCTTTTATAAATACATCACAGCCCTTTTCCTTTATTAATCTTGAAGCGTAAAGGATCACCGGAATTCTTTCACTTCCGGATCCCTGAAATAATTTTTTTTGGAAAAAATATTTTTCCGGAATTCCCTGGCGGATATTAATTATGTCTTCTTTGTCAGAAATATTGCTTAAAATTAAATGCTCAGTTATTTTATTGTTTAAGGAAATATATTTATCTGCAAAAAAATGTCTGAGTCTGCCGCCTTCGGGTATCAGTCCGTGAATTGTCTGAACTGTCCTCGCCTTTAATTTAGCTGCGGCCCTGCCAGCTATGTTTGCAGCATAATGATTATGGGAATGAACTATTTCAATATCGTTTTTCAGACAATACTTTTTTATGTCAAAATATGCTTTAGAAAAATTCAAAAAACTTCTGGACTCATGTTTTAGATTTTTATTTAGCGTAAGTCTGACTGAAGGCATATTGAATTTTGATGCAGCTTCACCTCCGGAGTAAATAAGGTGAATCTCAAGATCTTCGATTTCAGAAAGTCCGTTAATCAGATTATACAAATGACTTGTTACACCGTCCGTGTAATTCATCTCACCGGTAAGAAATAAAATATTCAAAGCGTCTGAAAATTATTTTTTATAATTACCTGACTGAATCACATCAGCCGGAAGTCTGCCGGAATAGTTTCTGAGGTCATTTATCAGTTCAGCGTAAGCATCAGGAGATGTCGCATAAAAAGTTATTTCATCGCTGCCGCAAATAAAATTATCCTGTATCTTCCATTTGCCTGCAGATCTCCATTCATCCGGTAAAATATTTTTTAAGTCAAACCATTCGTCATAAATAATTGCAATTCTGACGTTGTTTTTTTTACTGAGTTCAGAAAGAAATTCTTTATTGAAATAACCTCCGAGCCTTGCATCAGCTATTTCAGTACTGCCAAGCCCTATCAGATCCGTGCAGTAAATATTTGCGTAAAAATTTACTGCTCCGATATCATTCAAAGCTATCGATCTTCCGGAATAGTATTCATTAATAAATCCCGCCATCTGTATCTGCTGTTCATAAATGTTTTTGATAGCGGTTACTGTATTATCTATGTAAAACTTCTTGTAAGAAAAATATATTACAGTCAGCATCAGCGTTAACATAGCAAGCTTACTGCTAAGCGGCTTGACTATCATTCTGTGAATATTAGGATCGCTCTTCAGAATATAATTAAAGGCAATCGCGTCAAAACAGATAAATGAAATAAACAGATAACTGTCATATCTGAAAAAAGTAGATGAAACAAAAAGTTTTTGTAATAATGATGTGCAGAGTAATATTATCAGTGAAGAAGAAATATAATTACGGAAATCTTTTTTCTTTTTAAGTACAATAAAAAGTAAAACACATGTGACAATAAAAAGGAAGATGAATTTTTTATTCATATCTAAAAAAACGAGGATCTTTTCAATAGGGCTTTCTCTCAGAAGATCAGTGACTGACATGTATAGATTGTTTTTCAGCATTACTGAATCCGGAAAAAAAGATCTACCGTTGTAAACTGAAAACAGTCCGAAAACCGAACTGCCTAAAACTGCCGAGACTGTTAATGATAATACAAGTCTTATTTCCTTTTTCAGAATAAAGAGGATTGCCGCAATAAAAATAGGGAATATGCTTTCATATCTGACAGTCATCATTAAAAAACTTAAAAGAGTAAGCTTTAACTTTGCGGGTGTAATAAATGTAAATGATCTGTCCCTTCCGGAATACTCCTCAGCAGCCGTATTAATGAACATCAACGTAAATACAGCATGAAGCAGATGTTCCATTCCCGAAAAAATATGTATAGAAAGAGGAGTGAACAGAATGGTAAATATCAAAACTATCCCGGTAAAAAATGACGGCAGCTTATGATCAGTCAGTATATTAAACAGTACTAAAAGGAGTAGAGCTGAAATTAAAATATTAAAAATAAATGGAATATATTCATTGATGCCTGTGAGAAAAAAAACACATGATATCATAAATGTCCATGCAGGCGAAGATGAGGAAGAAGTAAATCCGTGCTCAGTTATTCCCCAGACATTGTGAAGATACACATTTTTTGCATAAGCAAGATGTATGTAAGCGTCATCGAGCGAATAAACTAATTCTCCGTTAGTGTTTCGAATGCTCAGGATATATACGAGCGATATTAATGCTGTGAGAAAAGCAATCGAAATTATTAACGGAATGTATGTACCGGGTATTTTTAGTCTATGCATTTTTACCGGCTGTGAGTTCGGAGTAAATATTGTTATACATTATATATACATTTTTCCAGTTCAGCACTTCAAAAATTTTTCCCGCATTAACTGATACTTCAGATAGTTTCTTTCTGTCGGAATAAAGCTCATTAAGAATATTTTTTAATACAGCAGGTTCTGTTATTTTAAATACAAATCCGTTCACTCCCTCACTGATATAACGGGACATTCCGGTATCTTCAGAAACTACAGGTACAGCGCCTGCTGCCATTGCTTCGGTTGCAGTCATTGAAAACGGTTCATATATTGAAGCTGATACTACTACATCCATTTTTGACATTAATTTTGAAAACTGATCAGTACCGGTAAAATTTTTTGGAATAATATATTCTTCGTGAAATTCCGTTTTACTGTCTGTTAAATAAAGTCTGAAAGGAAATCTTAATTCGCTGAATACATCCTTTACAAATCCAAAACCTTTTTCTTTTCTGTCAGGATTGCCGGAGAAAAATATATTGATCACTGAATATGGATGTTTAATGTTTTTACCCGCTGTATGAAATACTTCATCAATACCGTTTGGAACTATCCTTACTTTATCTTCATCAATTTGAAAATAATCTTTTGCAATTAATAAGCTTTGCACTGAAAGAAATAAAAGTCTGTCGGAATTCTTAAATATGCGCTTTTCAGTCAGCTTGTCCTTGATCCTGTATGTTTTATCCGTGATATTATATTTATCGTTTTCATGAACTGCAATCCCGTGAACAGTATAAACAACTTTTACATTTGAAAATATTTTATATAAAAATACTGCAGCAGAAAATCTTTCATAAGTAATTATATGGATAATGTCCGGTTTGTATTTACACAGAAAAAATATCATACTTACTATTCCGAATCTCATTACTTCAGAATTAATTACCTTTGTCACTTTCTCACTTCCGAAAAATTTTTTAAATATACCGTGCTTTTTTCCGTCAAAGAAATATTCAATAAACACTGAATCGTATTCCCGCGCATGTTCTGTAAAAATTCTTTTGGCAACTTTTTCCGGACCCGTTAAAAATTCAGTATCATTGTATCTGCCTATGAATGCGAGTTTCAATTCGATTTAATTTTTTTATATAATTCGATCTTTACGTCATCATAAAGATCGTATTCTTTGAAAAATTCAAAATCCGAAAAATTTTTATTCTCAGCCATATCATAATAACACGGGCTCGCGTCTCTGAATGTATAAATTCCATCAGCATTTTTCTTTTTCCACATAATGATCCATTCAGGATCCTGTGAATACACATAATCCGGCAGGGATCTCTCAAACCATGTACCGTGCCTGAATCCTTCCCTTGCGATGTGCTTATTCGTCAGTCCTACAAGGTCAATGAATTTTACATCTTCAAGATAGTAAGGAATTATTCCTGAAGAACCGTTTGCAACAATGCTTCCGGCCGGAATATTTTTGTATATGTCAGCAGATTCTTTCTTCAGGTTATTCCATAATACAGTTTCCTTTTCTATCACGGATCTGTCCGCGAAATACAAACCGGCTGCTGAAATTAAAAAAAATAATAAAGTAAATAATTTAATGAGATACGTTTTACTGAATTTTGAGAATGTAATTGAATTTAAACAAAAGACCGTGCCAAGTGAAAGAAAAGGGATGGAGACTACAGCAAATCTGTACTGAACCATCCAGTCGCCGCCGGAAAATATTATGAATGTAAACTGAATTAAAATTATCGATACAATTAAAAGAAATTTTTTGTCAGATTTTAATTTGTCAAATGTGAATGGAAGCAGCAGAAAGAAAATTAAAAACTGAGGATTTGATTTTAGAAAATATAAAATATAAAATATCCCGTTTTTATATGTTCTGAATTCATAGTACCCCACGATGTTATGTCCGATCTTTGCATAATATGTATTTGGAAGTATATCGCCGTAATAGAATATTCTGAAAATCAGAAACGCACCGAAGAGCAGAGAATATATTCCCAGATGTTTTAAAGTAAGCGTTCTGTTTCCGGAAAAAACATAAATGAAAATCAGCATTACAAAAGAAAATACAACACCTTCCGGTCTAGATACTGAAATCAGAAATATCAAAAAGCTCAGCAGTAAATTTAGACTACTGTCTGTATTCATTCTGACTATGATGAGAAAGCACATCAGCAGAATGAAAAAAAACAACATAATTTCAAATCCTGATACTGCCCAAAGTATGAGCGGAAGATTGAAAAGCATGAGTATCGCAGCGGGAATAAAAAAATCAGACAAGCCGGTTTCAGTACAAATTCTGTAAAAACAAATCAGGCTAAAAAGAGTAAAGATCAGACCTGCAATTTTTGATGAAAATTCCAAAGGAAGTCCGGCTGATTTTATAACAGATAAGATCATCAGCCAGCTGAAGCTTGAAAAGCCTTCGACGTTTTCACCTTTGTTAAAAACAATTCCGTTGCCGATAGTGAAATTATTCACGTATCGGAAATAAATATAAAGATCGTCAATCACCCAGTCAAAAACTTCAAGGGTCAATAAGGAAAATAAAAGAAATAGAACTCCGCCTGCCAGCAAGTTAAAGTTTTTAATCCTATCTGTCATTTCTTTTTTCTATTAACTTCACTACCGCTCCGAGACCGAGTTTATTTTTCAGAATGCTTTTTATAGTGAAATATTTCCCGTAAGTATTTTTCAGATCTATTCTGTCCCTTGAAAGCAGCACAACACAGTATTTCCTCAGTTCAACATCCTCAAATTCTGTGATCAGATGATTTTCATATTTTGTAAAATCGGAAATTTCCCAGACACTTCTGTGAATTTCATATTGGTTATCATTAATAGCAGACTGCTCCCAGTTTGAACCGACGGGAATATTTATAAGCACATACTTTCCTTTATCAAGCGCAAAAGAAATAAGTTTCAGAGCGTTATTCTTTTCAAAATGCTCAATGACATCACCGCAGTTGATAAGATCATATTTACTCTGAGTATTCTTAAGAAATTCGAGCGCATCGGTTTTGTAAATATTATCATAGAAATATTCGTGGTAACTTTTCAGATAACCCGGAAAAATTTCAACTCCGTCGATTATTCTGTTCCATTTTCCCGAATAATTTCTATCGCCCCAAATCTCAAGAAACTCTCTGAATAAAACCCCCCATCTGCCGAATCCAACTCCTATATCAAGTATTGAATGAGGGTCAAGCTTTTTCACGAGATCAATATTATAAGAAATATTCTGCCAGTTAGATGTGCCCATTTATCAGATTGCTTTAAAATTCTTCAAATATATATAATCGCCCGCAAAAATAAAATATTCTGTGAGAACCGTAATAACAGCCGCTCCTGCAATTCCATATACAGGTAAAAAAATTATATTTAATGTAATGTTTAATATCAGTCCAATGAAAGTTACGTTCATATTCTGTCTGTATAATCCGAGTCCATTAAGCATTACACCTGTCAGGTTATTAAGAGCAAGCCCTGTTACTGCAAAAGATAGAATTTTCAGAATTAAAACCGAATCAGAAAATTTATCAGTGTAAAAAAACTCAATGATATTTCCGGCAAAAAGAAACAAAACAGCTGTCAATGTGATGCATACGGGCAGAAGGAGAGACAGATATTTCTTATAAAATAATTTAACGGCTTTCTTATTTCTGCTGAGATATGAAATTTTGTTCAACCCTGTTATAAAAAGAAATGAATATATCAGAGCAGAGCTTTTGTAGATCCCGTACCCAACGCTGTAGAATGCCGTGCTTTCAAAATTTATAATTTTAGAGATCAATATGATGTCAATCTTGTCATACAGAAAATTAAACAGCACGGCTAATCCCAGAGGAAGAGATAATTTAAGTATACTCTTAGAAGCATTTAAATTAATATAATTTAAGCTCAGCTTAATATGATTTAATCTAAGCGCCCTGATCAGATATGAAAGCTGAATTACTGCGCCGGCTGTAAGTATGATTATTAATAATGAAAGTTCGGCTTTCAGGATAACTGCAAAAATTATGAAGACTGTAAACGCGAAAGATCTTGAAAAAAGCAAAGCCTTAAACTGCGAGTGAAAATCCTTAAGCCCCGACAGCGCTTTGCTGATCAGATTTGATACTGAGAAAATATAAACTAATATGGAAGTGTATGCAAATAGTCCGAAAGATAAATCCGGAAAAATTAATTGCTGGTATGTTGTAAGCAAGATAAAATACACCGGGAATAAAAATATAGAAACGGCTATTGCGTTTACTGCTATATCCGGAGATTTCTTTTCACCTGAGGAAAATTCTTTTTGTAAAAAAAGGGGAATGCCGAGGTCGAAAATTATTGCAAAGATATTTGCCAGTGAAAAAACTGTAATAAGTTCGCCGAAAGAATCAGCTGAATATTCTCTAGCAATGATCAGAAAGATCAAAAAGAAAAAAAATCTTTCTAAGATGTTAATGTAAACCGGATATTTATTTTCCCGGAATAATTTAGAAAAATTTATTTTCAATTATGAAAGTTTTTAAATTGATCCGAATCTCCGGATTCAGATATGCAATGTATAGGAATGTGAAAATCTAATTTACTTTCTTCATGATCTTTGCAGGAACTCCCCCTGCTATTGCGTTTGCAGGGATATCCTTTGTAACAACTGCGCCTGCTGCAATAATTGAATTTTCGCCGATCGTAACTCCGCACATTATAGTAGCTGAAGAACCGATAGAAGCGCCTTCTTTTACATAAGTTTCTATTACTGTCCAGTCTTCTTCAGTTTGCAGATTTCCTCCCGCAGCTGTAGCTCTCGGGAATTTATCATTAATAAATGTCACGTTATGACCAATGAAAACATTATCACCGACATGAACTCCTTCGCATATGAACGTATGAGAGGATACTTTACAATTCCTGCCGACGGTAGCGTTTTTCTGAATTTCAACAAACGTACCGATCTTAGTATTGTCGCCTATCTCGCATCCGTAAAGATTTACAAAATCAAAGATCTTTACGTCCTTTCCAAGTTTTACATTTACGATATTTTTTTTCTCCGATGAATTATCCATTTATTTTGCTCCTCTGCCGAATATCATTACAGGGAAAGTTTTGAATATCAGCTGAAGGTCAAGCCAGGGAGTCATGTTGTTTATGTAGTAAAGATCAAGCACGATAGAATCTTTAAATGAAACCGAGCTTCTTCCGGAAACCTGCCAGACGCCTGTGCAGCCCGGGAATACGATGTTTCTTCTTTTATGCCATTCATCGTAAGCGTCAAACTCATACGGCAGGCACGGCCGCGGACCAACAAGACTCATGTCGCCTTTTAAGACATTATAAAGCTGAGGAAGTTCATCAAGTGAAGTTTTTCTCAAAAATTTTCCGATACGTGTTACTCTTTTTTCATTTAAAATTTTTGACGAACCATTAATTAAAGTTTTACCGTTTTTCATAAACTCCATCATACTCTTTTCTCTTATAGTATCCTTTTCATTTTCAATATACATCGATCTGAATTTATAGAAATTAAATTTCTTTCCGTCTTTGCCGATACGGATCTGTCTGAAAAAAATCTCACCGGGAGATGAGAATTTGACGAGTATGGAAATTATAAGGAATAACGGCGATAATACAATGAGACCTATAAATGAAGCAGTGTAATCAAAAACGCGCTTGTATAAATAATTAAGATTCCTGTTAACTTTCGGAGAAAGATCGACGACCGGAATTCCGGAATAAGATTCTGTTACAATCTTTTCCGGCACAATGTTAAACAATTCAGATGTGAGTTTTACGCTTTTATATAATTCATTGCATCTGTCAATAAGCTCCATAAGATTTTCATATTCAATCTTATCTATAGAAATAATAATCTCATCTACATTATATTTTTTAACAACTTCTTTAAGGTCGCTTATTTTACCAAGACAAAGAAATTCCTTAAAAACATCTTCGCCTTTTCTGACTTTGTCATCAAGAAATCCGGTAATTTTTATTCCGTAAAAATTTTCGAACAATAATTTTTCTGCAAGGAGTTTACCTGATTTACCGGCGCCGATAATTAAAATATTACTGTTGTTAAGTATCTTTGTAAAGTGCATGTAAAATGGTTTCAAAATTAATATTCGGAAAACTGAAACACATGTGAATCCGCTTAGGAGAAAGAAAAACACAAAGAATCTTGATGACAGAAGAAGATTGAATTTAATTACAAATGAAAAAATTATGAGAAGAAGAATGCCATAAATAAACGATTTCAAAAGAGCAGTAAGATGCGGAGCCCTCGTCAGGAGAATATTAATTTTATACAGATTATTATTCTGAAATATAAACACGAATATAAGTGAGAAAGCCGTAAAAGTAAGATATGTCAGAAATTCATTTTCATTCAGAATGACATTCTTGTTAAGGACATTTGCAGTTATATATTCAGATACTTTAAAGGAAAGGAATATTATTGCAAAATCAAACAGTGCAAATACGTATTTATATCTGGGATACTTCATTATTGTTCAGATATTAATATTTCCATAAGAATAACTCAATTTATCCTTTTAAAAAATGTTTAATTTTATCACATACATAATTGATCTGCTCATCACTTATGTCAGGAAACATCGGTAGTGAAAGACATTCATTGGCTAAAGTCTCTGAATTCGGAAAATCATTTTTGCAATAACCAAGATTTTTAAAGCATTCCTGTAGATGAAGTGGTACCGGATAATGAAGCCCGGTAGAGATCCCGTTTTCAAATAAAAATTTCTGAAGCTTATCCCTGTTCTTAATCCTGATAACATATAAATGATAAACATGTTTTCCGTATTCCATTTCTTCAGGCAAAATTATCCGCTCTGTACCTATGAGTACTTCTGTATATTTAGCAGCGGCAGCTCTTCGCTTTTCAGTCCATGCTTCGAGATGTTTTAACTTTAAACCAAGTACAGCACCCTGAATCCCTTCCATTCTGTAATTGTGACCATGATATTTGTGATAATATTTTTTATCCGATCCGTGATCTCTGAGCATTTTTATTTTCCGGGCAAGTTCATCATCGTTAGTTGTAACAGCTCCGCCTTCACCGAAAGCTCCAAGATTTTTTCCGGGATAAAAACTGAATGAAGCAGCTGATGAAAGTCCGCCTGCTTTCTTTCCTTTGTACAAAGCAATATGTGACTGCGCCGCATCTTCAATCAATAATATATTTTTTTTTTCGGCAATTTCCCTTAGCAGATCTAGCTCTGCAGTCTGTCCGTAGAGATGAACCGCAACAATTGCTTTTGTATTTTCAGTAATTTTTTCTTCAATTTTTTCCGGATCAATGTTGTAACTTTTTTCGTGACAATCTGCAAAGACCGGTTTAGCACCGCACAATGTCGCACCCCATGCTGTTGCAATAAAAGTATTAGCCGGCATTATCACTTCATCTCCGGCTTTTATGCCGTGCGCCCATAGAGCAAGATGGTTTGCATCTGTGCCTGAACTCACTGCTATGCAGTGTTTTACTTCATGCGCTTTTGCAAACGCTGTTTCAAAATCCGTAACAGCTTTGCCGAGAATGAAAGAAGAATTATCAATAATATCTGCAATGGTAGAAAGCGCTTCTTCACGTATGACATTATTCTGACTTTTAAGGTCAGTAAAAGGAACCTGCATCAGCTTTTAATTAATTTAGATTTAGATTTGAAAATTTCTCCCGCAGAATAGAATACAAAATACGGAAGCGTTTTAAAATATCTGCCTGCCATTTTTCCGGGCTGCTGTATCAGTCTGAAAAACCATTCCATTCCGATCTTTTGAAAAAATAACGGAGCTCTTTTTATATCACCGAGATAAAACCGGAATGCAGCGCCGACACCGGTCATTATTCCCTTATTAAGTTTTTTGTAATTATTCATCATCCATACTTCCTGTTTACCGCCGCCAAGCGCCACCCATATAAAATCCGCATCTGCAGCTTTAATTTTATCGATTATTAATTCATCTGAAAAATCTTTAGCCAGGTTAAATTCCGGACTGTAAGTCCCGCAAATATTAATTGAATATTCACTTATTGCTTTAGCGCACATCCTTTCTAAAATTTCTTCCGTGTCCCCAAGAAAAAAATGCTTTATGTCCGTACCTCCGGATCTTCTGAAAATTTCTATCATAAAATCTGGACCTGCTACTCTTCCTATATTTCTGATTCCCTTAAGCTGCGCAAATACTGATAACGGTCTTCCATCAGGAAGTGACATTAGGGAATTATTGATCGCTTTTTTGAGATCCGGATTTCTTTTAAACGCATTTACTAAATTTCCGGAATCAGTTACACATATGTATCCGGAACCTTTGTCTCCTTTTATGAAATCAAAAGCATATTGTACTGAATTATTTATATCGCAGCAGCAGATTTTTATTCCTTTAAAATAAAAATTTGTGATTTCCAATTTATTAATGTTTATAAAATAATTCAGTTTAACGCTTTATTAAATGTAGTAATAATATTACTAATATTAATACCTGCCGTAAAGTTTTTTAAATAAGATTTTACAGCTGCAGCGCTTATACTTTCTCTTAATAATTTATTGTCAGTAAGACTTATTACTGCTTCTGAAATTTTATCCGGACTTTTCTTTTCTACAAGTAACCCTGTTACTCCGTCATCTATCATCTCAGGAATTGCTCCAGTATCATTTATTGAGATAACCGGAATTCCGTGAGCAAAGGCTTCTATTATTGCAAGCGGACATCCTTCATACGGATACCAGGTCGGATGAACAAGTATATCAGTATTTCTCAGAAAAACTTCCTTCTCTTTTCCTGAGACCACTCCATGAAAAATAACTTTTTCTTCAATTCCTCCCGCGCTTATAATTTCTTTCGCTTTGTTTTCTGTAATGCTTTCATTGTCCGGATAATCTCCGGCTATGTGCAGCTCGAAATTTCTGTTTTTTTTTTGTAAAATTACTGCAGCATTAAGCAGATCAAGAATGCCTTTGCTTTCATATAGATTTGCATAATAGCTGATTACAAATTTTTCATCCCGTTCTTTCTGAATTCGTTTATACTTTTCAGCATCCGGAAAGTCAGCGCCGTTTGGAAATGCGGTTATGTTATTTACAAATCCTTCAAAATTGATTTTCAGAGTATTGCTGTAAACAATTGCAGTGTGAACTTTAGACAATGATTTTCTTATAAAATATTTTACAGGCTCTGCGGATCCATTGTAAAAAACTTTTCTGAAATAATTTCCTTCATGCAGATGTATAATGATCTTTGCGTCAGAATATTTTGAAGCAGTAAGAATCATAAGTCCGTCACGGAGAAACGGAAGAAAGTTTGAAGCAACAGGTATATATACAATATCAGGTTTAATTTTTTTTACAATAGACCTCATTCCGCTGATACCTTTTACAGCAACTTTAACATTAGTCAGATCCAGCTTTGAAAGATTCTTAAGATCTCTGTGATCAGAAATATTATGATGATGAATTTCAAATTCATCTTTTAAAACTGATCCCAGTAGATTTTTTATATACACGCTTGAACCGTGAAAAGGCGGCGGTACGCTTCCGGTAATTATAATTTTTTTCTTTACTTTAAGCAACTTAGCCGGTTATAATATAAAAGAATAGGAATCCTCCGAGAATAATAAGGCAACTTTAAAAAATTTGCCTAAACATATTAAACTTAAGTCATTTAAGAAATTCATTTCACATTTTCTTAATTTCGGCAAGTTTACTCTGAAGCCAGGTTCTTTCCATGATTTCAGTATTGTTATTCAGCTCAAATTCAATTTCACTGTATAGTTGTAAATCAGTATTCTCATTTACTTTGACAAGTTTCCTGAAATAAATCAGGAAATTAGTTGCTCTGTTAAATCGCAAACTTCCAATGTTTTTCCTGTTTTTTCTCAGGAACTGGCTGTATGCGTCAAACTGATAATATAGTTCTGTAAAATATCCAAGCTCATACATGGATTTCATAATAAGATCCCTTACGGAAAAATTATTGCGTACATAATTTGATAACTCACTACTGTTTAACAATTTAAGAGCTTCAGAAAAATTATTCTGTGCAAAATTTAATTTAGCAAAGGAATACTTTTTAACGCTATTGCTTACTTCCGGAGAAAGCAGGTGACTATACTTTTCTATAAAATCCTTCAGCCAGTCAAGCTCATCTACTGAAATTGCGACAAGAACAATATTCCCGAAAAGCATGTCATCAAAATAATCCTTTTCATATAAAGAAAATAATTTTTGCCCCAAAGCGATTTTGTATAATTCAAATCGCTCCCTTCTATACTCAGGTTTACCTTCAAATATTTTGTTTATACAGTAATGCTGAAGTACATTATGCAGATTATATCTTTCAAAATGATCTGTTTCATTTTGTTTATTTATAAAAATTTCTTTTAGCTTTTTGTAATACTCTCCTTTTCCGTATTTATGAAGCATTATTTGAAGCTTATTGAGATTCAAAATTGGATTATCAGAAACAGCGATTTCATCAGATAGAAATTTATCCTTAACTATATTGAGTAGTTCTGTTGAAAGCTCTTTCATTCTGTCAGCACTCTCTTCAAACATCAGACTGTTATATGAAATAACTGTCAAATAAATAAAGTAAGTCAAATTCTCACTCATGTTTTTAACGGAAAAAACTTTGAACTGATTGTAATCTTTTTTTCCGAACCGGTTGATCTCAATGAATATTTCCATTTCTCTCTGCATTTTAATTCGTGTCATAAAATATTCGTCATCCTTTATTTTTGCATTATCAAGAATTGAATTCAACTCTTCAAACTTTTTCAGAAAAAGTTTTTTAAGTTTTTTCTTATTGTACTCCTTTAACAAGATAATTTCTTTTTTCAGCAAAGTGTTATCATCGCTTTCTAATATTATAAATTCCTTCAACAGATTATTCAGATTAAATATAAGCGTCCTCATCAGACCGTCGTTATATACTGTCTTTGGAAATAATTTTGCAAAGACAATTTCCTTACTGACTTTTGATTCAGGAAAATCCGAATGAAATTTTATAATTTGGTCAAAAAAGGAAGACACGTTTTTATTTTTATTGAAATAGGATCCTGAAATAAACGTCCTGAATTTTTTTAATTCTTCCTTCGAAAATGAACTAAGTATGTCAATTATATTCGATCCTGTCAATATTGATGATCTGTTTTAATTAAATTGTAATTATATTTACTTAAAAATGAAAACAAATTTACATATCTGAATTGCCAAAAACCATTGAAAACAGCATAAAAATAAAGTTTGTTGCATGTAATTCTTAAGAAATACTTTAGATTATAAAAAACATTTGCGAAAATAAATCTTTGCTCAGTATATCCCGCAAAAGTATTTTTGTATAGATTTTTTCAGGGTGACACCAAAAAAAATTTTAAAAGATTAACTTCCTTAAAAAAGACGATTATGCAATTTCTCGTCTTTCAAACGTCACCCTGGAAGATGCCCGATTCGCCGCCCTGATAAGGCGGCTTACGGCTTTAAAATTTTTTTAAATTAATTAATAACTAAAAACATGAACAAAGTTTTTATTGTAATTCTGATTGCTGTTTTATCTTTTCTTGTATCATTTTCAATTTTATTCTCACAACCGGTCTATATTGAAAATTTTAATTATTCCGTAAGAGACACAATTGAAGGAAATGCAGACTGGTACAGATCCGGAACTTCGACTAATAAAGCAAAAATAATTTCACCGGGATTAAATTATGCCGGTTACGTCGGATCAGGTATAGGAAATTGTATTTTCATTCCAAATGAACCAATCGGTGAAGTTTATATCTGTCAGTTTAAAAGCGGCGCTCCTTTGACAGAGGGAACAGTGTATCTGTCTTTTTTGGTGAGAGTAGACAGTATGTCACTTAATGCTACCGAAGGTTTTTGTATTAATCTCGATCAGCAGGGAGGAGCGACTAATTTTAATACGAAAACTTTTTTTAAAAAAGTTACGGGAAACACATTTAAACTCGGTATAAGAAAATATACCGACAGCACGGTATTTTCTAATAACATATATAATACAAATACAACTTACCTGATCGTAGCGTCATATACTTTTAAATCCGGAAGCTCTACGAATGACGTTTGTAAATTATACGCTTTTAGTGCAGGTGTGCCGGTAAATGAGCCTGTATCTCCTATTGCTCTTGACTCCGCCGGAACTGATATACTGAACATTGGAGATATTGTACTTGCAAATTCATTTATTCAGTCTGACGGTTTAAGTAAAAGTTCTATGAAAATTGACGGTATAAGAATCGGCACTTCATGGAACGGCACGCTTTTACAAAATAAAAATTTGGCTCTGTCGATGAATGCATTAATTCAGGGATTTTATAATAATATATCGGATAAAATGGTGAAAGATACCGTAACAGTTTCTATACGTTACAACCGGTCTCCTTATCAAATCGCTGAATCTAAAAAGGCTGTACTCGATTCG
>Ga0138256_10004324_pt1 | contig 15113 bp, 5 predicted proteins | sample KNB2016incub_MG_FD_105486 | JGI IMG/M metagenome (GOLD analysis project Ga0138256, IMG submission 105486) | Active sludge microbial communities from wastewater in Klosterneuburg, Austria - KNB2014incub_MG | ecosystem: Engineered > WWTP > Activated sludge > Unclassified | place: Austria... | reverse complement strand
GTGATGCTGCCCGCCTTGGTCTGCTCCAGCCAATGGAGCAGGGTGGCAAAGAGCTTGTCCGGGTAGAAGGGCTTGGTGATGAAAGCATTCATCCCGGCAGCGAGGCAGCGGGCCCGGTCTTCGGCGAAGGCATTGGCGGTCATCGCGATAATCGGTATCGTCGCCCAGCCGGGCAGGGTGCGGACTTGGCGCGTCGCCTCGAGACCATCCATGACGGGCATCTGCATGTCCATCAGGACGAGCGCGAATTTTTGCCGGCTCGCCAGATCGACCGCCTCGGCGCCGTTCTCGGCCAGGGTCACGCTCAGGCCGATGTCGTTCAGGAAAATCATCGCCACTTCCTGATTGATCGGTTCATCCTCGACCAGGAGCAGGGCGGTGCCACGATAATTTTCCGCCAGTATGGCTTCGGCATAGCCGGTGTTGACCGGCTCGGTAGCTGTTGCCGCAGAGGTGCCGGCGATTTTCAACCAGGCAGTAAACCAGAAAGTGCTGCCGACACCGACTTTGCTGCTGGCGCCGGCATCTCCGCCCATCAGGCCAGCCAGCCGCTTGGTGATGGCCAGGCCGAGGCCGGTGCCACCATAGGTGCGGGTATTCGAAGTGTCGCCCTGCTCGAAAGCGGCGAACAGTTTGGGCAGGGTTTCAGTCGTGATGCCGATGCCGCTGTCCTCGACTTCAACGCGCACCAGGACACGATCGTCCTTCTCTTCCAGGCGGCGCAGGCGCAGCGTGATGGCGCCGGCATTGGTGAACTTGACGGCATTGCTGGCCAGATTGAGCAAGGCCTGGGTGAAACGGGTCGGGTCACCCGATACCTGGTAGGGAAACGGGTCGCAATCGACCGCCAGCTTGAGGCTCTTGCTGGCGACGCGTTCGTGCAGCATGGAGACGACATTGGCGGTAATGCTGCGCAGATCGAAATCGATTTCATCGAGAATGAATTTGTCGGCCTCGATCTTCGACAGGTCAAGGATGTCGCTGATGACGGCGAGCAGGTGTTCGGCCGCGCCATTGATCTGGTCAAGTTGTTCGCCCTGTTCCTGGTTGATCTGGCCGCGCTTCATGATGTGACCGAGGCCCATGATGGCGTTGAGTGGGGTCCGGATCTCATGGCTCATATTGGCCAGGAAGGCGCTCTTCGCCCGGCTGGCGCTTTCCGCCGCTTCCCGGGCTGTGACCCAGGCCTGCTCGGCCTGCTTGCGGGCGGTGTTGTCGATGATGCTGGACAGGCTGTGCAGAAACTGGCCGCTTTCATCGAAGACGGCTCGGGCATGGAGCAGGACGGGCAGCAGGCTGCCATCCTTGCGGACGAAGTCGAGTTCCAGTCCGCTCAGTTCGCCGCTCTCCAGCAGTCTGGGGAAATTTTCCTCGAAGCGCGCGCGGCTATGGGGAGCCATCAGATCAATCGCCCGCAGCTGGCCGATCATCTCCTGCCGCGTGTAGCCGAGCCAGCCAAGTTCGGTGTCGTTGATATTGATGAACACGCCATCGGCATTGAGCGAGTGATAGCCGCAAGGAGCCCGATTGTAGAGTTCGGAGAGCTGGTTCGTGCGCTGGACGACCACGCTTTCCAGCTGCTCCCGATATTCTGCCAGTTCGGTCTCGCGGTGATAGCGCTCGGTCACGTCGGAAACTGCTGCCAGCACATAGTGCGCGCCATCGACGACCATGCCGCTCAGGCTGATTTCGACGAAAAGCAGGCTGCCATCCCGGCGCCGGCCGCGAATGTCGGGCCGCCCGGACATGCTGCGTGTCTGGTCCGGCTGCTGCAAGAAAGCCTGTCGATGCCCGGCATGGCGCGCCCGGATTGCCTCCGGGACGAGTAGGTCAATGCTCTTGCCGATCAGTTCGCCTCGGGCATAGCCAAACATCGTCTCGAGCGCCGGGTTGACCAGAACGATCTCGCCCTTGCTGTCGCTTACCAGCAAACCTTCCTGGCTGGCGTCCCAGACATGACGGAAGCGGACTTCACTGCTCTGTTGTGCCAGTTCAGCCCGGTGCACATCGGAAATGTCCGAAAAAGTCAGCACGGCGCCGGCGGTCTGTCCGGATTCATCGCGATAGGGGTCGATTTGCATCAGGTAATGGAAGTCGCCCTGACTGACCTGTTCGACCAGGGAGTGACCGCCGGCGACGACTTCATCGACCTGTTGCCGCAGCTTGGGCAACGGCAAGTGGCAGGGCAGGCCATAGAGAAACTGCCCGATGTCTTTGGCGACCAGGCCAAAGATGCGCGTCGCCAGCGGGTTGTAGCGGGTAATCCGGCCATCGTGGTCGACCACGACGAGGCAGGTGCGGATCGACTGCTGGATATTGCTCAGGGTAGTGCTGAGCTGGGTTGTCTCCAGGGACTTGAGGCGCAGTTCGTCATTCAGGGTAGTCAGTTCCTCGTTCGAGGACTGGAGTTCTTCGTTGGAAGACTGCAATTCCTCGCTCGATGACTGGACCTCTTCATTCAGGGACTGCAGTTCTTCGTTGGAGGCTTCCAGCTCCTCGATGACTGCCTGCAGATGTTCGCGGCTGTCGGCGAGTTCCTGGCGCAGGCGGACGGTCTCCTCGGCGCGATGCTCGTCCGGCGTGGCTTGGGGGTTCTCCGCCAGGCGTGCGGCGGGCCGCATTTCGTCGAAGCTGATCAGGAAGGCAAAGTCGCCATTGGCTGCCGGCTGGGCAATCCGCCTGAGCATGGGCCGGATGTGCAGTTCTTCGCCGTCGATCTGGAGATAGACGCCAGCCCCCTGCAGGGCGTTGAGATTCTCCTGGATCAGTCGGTAGCACAGGGCCTTGAGTTCGCTGCGCAGTTGCGGCAGGCAGAGCGAAAACACGGAGAAATCGGCATGGTCGCCGGGCAGGGCGAAATAGCGCTGCGAGCGGCCAAAGAAGTGCAGGGGTTCAAAGCTGCCATTGACCAGGACGCCCGGCGGGCCGTATTCGCGGGCGATGGTGTGCAAGGTCGCGTCAACCAGGGTCTGGCGCTGCGGGGTGGCTGTGGTCGTCGGCAGCAACGGCCGACTGACCGGGTAGAGGCGGCCAAATCGGATGTAGCGGGCGGGGTGCGTCGCCGCCCCGGTACGCCGACGATAGAGCTTGTCGCTGCCATCGATGGTTTCGAAAAGCCGCGAATTGAAACCGGCCGCCTCGGATTTGCCCAGGAGCAGCAGGCCGCCGGGGTTGAGCCCGTAGTGGAAGGTATTGATCAGGTCGGCTTGCTGCTCGGGTTTGAAATAGATCAGCAGATTGCGGCAGCTGATCAGATCCATCTTGATGAATGGTGGATGGGCGATCACGTCATGGAGGGAAAAGACACACATTTCCCGGATCGATTTGTCGATCCGCCAACCGTTCCCATCAGCGCCAAACCAGCGCTGGCGGCGTGTGCTGTCCAGCCCGGCCAGCGCTGCCGTCGCGTAAAGGCCGGCACGGGCGAAATCGAGGGCGCTCTGGTCAATATCGCTGGCAAAGATACGGATGTCGAACTTGCGCCGGCGTTCGCCGAGGATTTCGGTGAGCAGGATGGCTATCGAGTAGGGCTCTTCGCCGGTGGCGCAGGCCGGCACCCAGACCCGAATGGCCTCACCCGCTTGCTTGCCGGCGATCAGTTGGCGCAAGCCTTTTTCCAGGGCGTCGAAGGCGGCGGGGTCGCGGAAGAACGAGGACACGGAAATCATGAATGACTGCTGCAACGGATACAGTTCTTCGGGGTGAGTGCGGATATGGCTGGCATACGCTTCGAGCGAATTTATCCCGAGCGTCCGGTAACGCCGGATGGCCTGCCGGCGCAAGGTATTTTCCTTGTATTGGCCGAGGTCGAGGCCGGTGGCGTCGGCGACCTGCTGGAAAAGCTCGCTGAAAGCCTGCTCTGCCGTATCCACGGCAGTTGGCGCCAGCGCCTCCTTGAGGTGCTTGAGGTTATTGAGCCAGGCGGTGATCTCGTCACTGTTGCCGATCAGGTCGGCAAAGCCGGCGTTGATGGCGGTTTGCGGCATGCCGGGTTGAACCGCCTCTTCCGGCAGTTGCACGATGACGGTGCCGCTCACGGCGTTGATCGCTTCTGCCCCCTGGGTTCCGTCGTGTCCCGAGCCGGAAAGGATGACGACCACGGCCTGCTCTCCCAGGTCGGCGGCCAGGGAACGGAACAAGCGGTCGATCGACGGTGCGATGATGGCCGATATCTGCGGCAGAATTATCGTCAGGCGGTCATCGGCAAGTTCGATGTCGTAGCCGGGTGGGCAGACGTATACATGGTCCGCCCGCAGCGACTCGCCCTGAGATGCGGTGACCACCCTCAGCTGGCTTTTGGCCCCGAGCAGTTCGGCCAGACTGGTGGGATGGGATGGCGAGAGGTGGTGGGCAATCAGGTAGGCCGTAGCGCCGTTACGCTCCAGGCCGTTGATGATCGGGCGGAGTGCCTGCAGGCCACCGGCCGACGCACCGAAGGCCACAACGCGGAGTCCCTGTTCTTCGTTTCTGTTTGCGGCCAACGCTCTGTCTCCGAAAGAAGTACACGATCTGACGACTACGCTACTCAATGGGCTTTGAAAAGCCACCGGGTGCTCCAAGGCTCCCTCATGCTGCCGGGAAATTGTATCTTAGTCGTCGCATTTGCTGCGACCACAGAAACAACGGCTGGCCCCAGGGTCGACGCCGTTTTCGTCTCGTTTCACTGCCCCGCCTTGCGGCACCGCGGGGTGACCTGCTGGCCGCGACTAAGCAAGTTGCCCGTTGAGCAGGGCGCCCAGTTTTCGGTCGGTCTTCAGGATGTGGTCATAAAGCCAGGCATTGAGAAAATCAACCAGTTGGGTTGTCGCACCATCAACTTCCTGTTCGGCCATGGCCCGCATGACTGCAAGCTGTTCGACAAAAAAACGGTGCTGCTGAAGATGTTCGCTGGCGTGTTCTTCAGCCTGGGGCAGGCTGGCCATCAAGGCTTCCTCGGTCCTGAAATGAAATGCGACATAGCTACCAAGACGTTGCAGGATATCGCTCAGCAAGCCCTGGTTAGGGCCGGCGAGATGCGCCCCATCCAGTTCGTTGATCATGCCGATTAACTCTTCGTGCTGCAGATCAATGGTCCGAATGCCGGTTTCCAGCTGGCTGTTCCATACGATACGCATATGACCTCCCTCAAGGATATAATTTCATGACAGTGTATATTGCGCACTAAAACGTAAAAAATAACAAAATTATAAAACCAAATTCCACGCCTGGATGATGCACGACACGCTACCGCCACCCGCTGAGCATAAACCACTGGAACCCATCCGGCGCCATGCCCTTTGGTTGCTGATTGCTTTCTTTTTGGCGCTTTCCTTTTTCGCCATGCGCAGCCTGGTCGAACGTTTTGACAGCCTGCACAACGCCAGCCTCGAACGCCAATGGACGGGCGCCAGTAACGCGATCGGTTTGTTGATCCATGAATTGCAGCGGGAGCGCGGGCTGTCGAGTGGTTACATTGCTTCCGGCGGCAAGAATTTTGGCGAGCCGCTAGGCGTCCAGCAGAGGCAGACCGATACCTCGTCGGCTGTCTTGAGTATGAAAATGCGGGCTGGGGCGATCAATCCCGGCATCCAGAAAGGCCTTGAAAGCACCCTTGAGCAACTTCCTGATATGCGCCAACGGGTAAGACAACTGGAAATTTCACGCGAATATACGGTTGACCGCTACACCAGCATCATCGATGCGCTCTTCAGCATGCAGTTGAGTACCTTTGGCAACGCCATCGAGTCCTCCATATTCCGGCAGCAGATTGCCTTTGTCGCCTTTTCGCAGTCCAAGGAAAAAGCCGGTCAGGAGCGGGCTTTGCTCTCGGCGATGCTTTCCGACCACAATTTCAGCGCCGGCCGTATCAGCAGCTTCAACAAAATTAAAGCAGCGGAAGAAGCGCGTTTCGCCAACTTTACCCGTCTCGCCGACCCGGAAGCACTGGCCAGCTATCAGTCCATTCTCGAGCAACCCTACATCAAGGAGGCGGAGCGTATTCGGCAAAGGGTTCTGGCTGCCGGCTTGCGTGAAACCACTCATGGCAGCGCTGTACTGGAGGGCGTGGAACCGCTCGCATTGCCCCGGCCGGAAACGTGGTTTGCCCTGTCCAGCGCAAAAATCGATGCCATGAAGACCATGGAAGACATGTTGAGCCTATCGGTCAACACCAGTGCCCGACAGATGGAAAACCGTGCTCGTGAAGAGCTGTTGACCAGCGGCCTGCTGGTATTGATTTCATTTGGGCTGGCCGGGATACTGACGCTCCAGATCCAGCGTGGCCGTCGGGTGGCCGAGCACCAACTCAGTCTGGCCGAGGCGGTTTTCAGTAATAGTGCGGAGTCGATTCTGGTCACTGATGCCGAACTGCGCATCGTCGAGGTCAATCCGGCGTTTTCACGGATCAGTGGCTACTGCCGGGAGGAAGTCCTTGGTCAGCATCCGCGCATGCTGAAATCCGGTCGGCATGGGCCGGCGTTTTACGAAAAAATCTGGCAACAGCTAAAGACTAAAGGGACTTGGGAGGGCGAGATCTGGAATCGGCGTAAAAATGGTGAAATCTACCCGGCGCTATTCTCGATTGCTGCGGTCAACGACGAAAAAGGCCAAATTTCCAACTACACCGGCATGATCTTTGACCTCAGCCAGCACGAGACGGTCGAGGCCCTGCTCAATCAACTACGTACCTTCGATGGATTGACGGCACTCCCCAATCGCGAATCCTGGCTCTCGGCACTTGATCAGCAGGTGGTCAATGCACAACGCAAGAACAGCCAGTTTTCGGTTCTGGAAGTCGACCTTGATCGCTTCAAGGTGATCAATGACTCACTCGGCCACACCGCTGGCGACAAGGTTTTGATCGAATCGGCCGAACGGATCAAGAGCGTCCTGCGCAAGCACGATATTGTCGCCCGTCCCGGCGCCAACCGTTTTTCAGTATTGCTTTACGAAATCGCCAATCCGCAGGATCTCGGTACGATCTGCGAAAAGCTGGTCAGCGCTTTTGCCCGCCCTTTCGATCTGGATAGCGTCAGCGCGAACATCACTGCCAGCATCGGTGTCGCCATCTACCCGAACGATGGCGACAATGCCGAAACCCTGATGATGGCGGCGGAATCGGCGCTCTACAGCGCCAAGGCCGATGGCCGGAATCTCTATAAATACTATTCCCATGAAATGAACGAGATGGGCAGCCAGTTGTTCAAGCTCGAACGCATGCTGCGCCTGGCGCTGGAAAACAACGAATTTTCGGTGGCTTATCAACCGCAGATCAATGCCCGTAGTGGCCAGCTGGTTGGGGTCGAAGCGCTGCTCCGTTGGCAAAACCCCGAACTTGGCAATGTTTCCCCGGTTCAGTTCATTCCGGTTGCCGAGGAAACCGGCTTGATCGTGCCGATTGGCGAATGGATCATGCGCGTTGCCTGCCGTCAGGCCCGGGCCTGGCAGCTTGATCTGGGCGTTGATATTCCGGTCGCCGTCAATCTTTCGGCTCGTCAGTTCCGCCGCAACGACTTGCTGGCATCCGTGCAGCAGGTGCTTGATGAAACCGGCCTGCCCAGCCACTTGCTCGAACTGGAAATCACCGAGGGCTCGCTGATGACTGACCCGATTGGCGCCATCGACATCATGCGTGGCCTGCAGTGTCTCGGCGTCAAGACGGCCCTTGACGATTTCGGCACCGGCTATTCGTCGCTCGCCTATCTCAAGGCATTCCCGCTCAATCGACTGAAGATCGACCGTGCGTTTGTCCGCGATCTGCCCGATAACCAAAGTGATTGCGCCATCTCGAATACGGTGATCGCCCTCGGCCTCAATTTGCACATGGAAGTGCTCGCCGAAGGCGTCGAAACCGAAGCCCAGCGCGATTTCCTGGCCGCCTCCGGCTGCCAGGTCTTCCAGGGCTACCTCTTCGGCAAGCCGATGCCCGGCGATGAATTGACCCGCCGCCTGCAAAGCGGCGAGTTCGTACCGGCGCCGTCCGCAGGCATGGACGAATTTACTGCCGTGCCGTCCGTGAATTAGATTTGCCCGGTTCGCGGCTGGCCGGCATTAAACCGGCAGTGGCTCAAAGAGCGCCGCCAGATCGTCGTTGCCAAACTTGACCTCGACGCCGCGATCCTCGGAAAGGATGCCGGCGGCCAGCTCGGCCTTGCGTTCCTGGAGCGCGAGAATTTTTTCCTCGATACTGCCGCCGACAATCAGCTTGTAAACGAACACCGGCTTGTCCTGACCAAGGCGGTGGGCGCGGTCGGTGGCCTGATTTTCCACCGCCGGGTTCCACCATGGGTCATAGTGAATCACGGTATCGGCCGCGGTCAGGTTGAGGCCGACGCCGCCGGCTTTCAGACTGATCAGGAAGATCGGAATTTCGCCCTCCTGGAAGCGGCGCACCGGCGTTTCGCGGTCGGTGGTGTCGCCGGTCAGCGTGACGTAGGGCAGGCCGAGTTTATCCAGTTCCTGCTCGATCAGCGCCAGCATGCTGGTGAATTGCGAGAAGAGCAGAATCTTGCGGCCTTCCTCGACCAGTTCCGGCAGCATCGCCATCAGCAGGTCGAGCTTGGCCCGTTCCTTGACCTTGCTGGCCGAGGCAGCCTTGACCAGACGCGGATCACAGCAGACCTGGCGCAGTTTGAGTAGCGCATCAAGGATGACGATCTGGCTGCGGGCAAAGCCGCGGCTGGCGATTTCATCACGGACCTTGGCATCCATCGCGGCGCGCACGGTTTCGTAAAGATCGCGCTGGGCGCCTTCGAGTTCGACGCTGCGCACGATGATGGTTTTCGGTGGCAACTCCTGCGCCACGTCTTCCTTCTTGCGACGCAGGATGAACGGCCGGATACGGCGGGCCAGCAGCTTGCTGCGCTGACTGTCGCCGAACTTTTCGATCGGCGTCCGCCAGTGTTTGGTGAATTGCTTGCTGGTGCCGAGAAAGCCGGGGAGCAGGAAATCGAACTGGCTCCACAATTCGCCGAGGTGGTTTTCCAGCGGCGTGCCGGTCAGGCACAGGCGGTGCCGGGCATCGACCTTGCGCACGGCTTCGGCGCTGCGGCTCTGGGCATTCTTGACGGTCTGCGCCTCGTCGAGAATGAGCAAATGGTAGCTGTGCACCATCAGTTCGTCGGCGTCGCGCCAGAGCAGCGGGTAAGTGGTCAGCACGACATCGTGCGCCGGGATTTCCTCGAAGCGGCTCTTGCGCTCCGGGCCGTGCAGCGACAGCACCTTGAGCGACGGGGCAAAGCGCGCTGCTTCATTCTTCCAGTTGAAGATCAGCGAGGTCGGCAGGATGATCAGGGCCGGTTTGTCGAGGCGCCCGGCTTCCTTTTCGAGCAGCAGATGGGCCAGCGTCTGGGCCGTCTTGCCGAGGCCCATGTCGTCGGCCAGGATGCCGGACAGGTTTTGCTCGCGCAGGAACTGCAGCCAGGCCAAACCTTCCTTCTGATAAGGGCGCAGGTCGAGGCAGAGGCCGGCCGGCGGTTCGATGGTGGTGATGCCCTGTGCCGCCTTGAGGCGTTCAGCCAGTGCAAAGACGTCGCTCTGGCCACGGAATTCCCAGCGACTGGTGTCGGTCAGTTCGGCCAGGCGCGGCGCGTCGAAGCGTGACAGGCGCAGCGTATCGCCGCCAGTGAAGCCATCGAAGAGGTCGATCAGGGTTGCCGCCAGCGGCTTGATGCGGCCGGCCGGGACGCGCAGGCGCTTGCCGAGTGCGGTGTGGAGTTCAATGCCTTCCTCGTCCGGGATGCGGTCGAGTTCGCCGGCTTCCAGCCAGCGCGCATCGCGATGGAAGAGGCCGGCCAGCAGCGGGGCCAGCGGCAGGCGCTCGCCTTCGACGAGGATGCCCATATCGAGGTCGAACCAGCCATGCTCGGATTCGATGAGGTCGGCTTCCCAGCCGTCGACTTCCAGCACGTGGTGGCGGAAATCCTCAGGAAACTCAATCTGCCAGCCGCCCTGTTTCAGGCGCTCGATATTTTCGGCCATGAAAATCGACCAGGCGCTCTCGCTGGCCAAGCCATAAATACCTTCCGGCGGGTTGCCGAAGGTATAGAGCGTGTTGCTCGGAATTTTCTGCAGGCCACTGTCGGCTAGTACTGCCAGGGCAGCGGCTTCGGCATCGGGCCGACGCTTCAAGCGGACAGTTTCGCCTTCCGGCAGGGTGATGAATTCATGTTTCTCGTCCGGCCGGATTTCAGCATCGGCGTAACGGAAAATGACCCGGGCGACATCGAACGGCCCCCCCGCGTGGCTATGCGGATGCTCGCGCCAGGCGCGGTAGCCGTGGGTGTGCAGGGTGTCGAGCTGAAGAATCGGGCGCAGGGGCGCTTCGATCAGGCGCAGGCGGGCGCTGGCGTCTTCGGCCGGCGGCGGCAGTTCCGGCGCCATTTCAGTCAGCGCTTCGGCAACCAGCGAGGCTTCCTTGGCGGAGAGTGGGGGCAGGTTGAACAGCCGGCTCAATACCGCCGGGTTGCCGGCAATATCGAGGGGGCCGGTTTCGCCGCTGGTCAAGTCGAGGTACCAGGGCGGCTCGACCGTGATAATCCGGTCGGCTGACGGCTCGGGCTTCAGGTAAGGGCGCTGGAAACCGTGGCCGTCGACCTGCCAGCCGATGCTGGCCGGGCGGTTGACGCCGATGATCAGCGGCAGACCGAGATCGTCTTCCGGGTACAGGCGGTGACTGGCCGCCATCCGCTGCATGATTTCGGCGCCATGCTTGGGGCCGAGACCGAAGGCGCGCAGGCTGCTTTCCTGGCCGCGGTCGGCCCAGATCAGGCGGAGGATACCGAGATCTTCTTCATTGACGAACTGCGGCGGAGTGAGCAGCGCCCGGTCGATCTTCCACCACTCCTCGGCCGATTCCGGGTATTTGCCCTTGCGGATCTCGATCCCGAAATGGCGGTGGTCGGGAGTCGATTTCAGGATGTAGAACAATTGCTGGCGGGCGCTGGCTGGCCTGGTCTTCTTCTTGGCGACGGCAATCGAGACGCGGCGCAGATCGGCCACCCAGGAGAGGATGCCGGTGCTGACCCGATCCACCGGGTTGCGCTCCTCGATGGCCTTGAGCAGCATCGCGGCGACGTGCTTGCAGTCGACGCCGACCGGGCAGGTGCAGCCGCTGATCAGTGACAGACGGCCATTTTTGTGTTGTACCAGGCGGGCACTTGAGGTGTAGGGCTGGCGAGCCGAACCGGAAACGAGCGCCAGGACGCGTTGATCGTCGACCTCCAGTTCATGGACTCGGTCGACATAGGCGCGTGCCTTTTCGACTTCCTTGGCGCCGAGCCAGGAAATGACATCATCTTCGGTGTAGGTGGTCAGTGTGACAGCGGACATGTAGGGTCAGTAATAGAGCGTTGCAGCAACGCAGGCGAGCAGCAGGGCGATGATGGCCAGCCAGCGGTTTTGCTGCTGCTGGGCGACGATCAGGCGCTCAATCTGCGGTTGCAAGTCGGTGCGCGGACCCTGAGCCAGCGACTGGTGCACCAGGCGGGGCAGTTGCGGCAGAGTGCGGGCCAGATAGGGAGCTTCCTGCTTGAGGGTGCGGAGCAGGCCGCGCCAGCCAACCTGTTCGCTCATCCAGCGTTCGAGGAAGGGCTTGGCGGTTTTCCAGAGATCGAGTTCCGGATCGAGTTGACGGCCGAGACCTTCAATATTGAGCAGGGTCTTTTGCAGCATGACCAGTTGCGGCTGAATTTCGACATTGAAGCGGCGCGAGGTCTGGAACAGGCGGAGCAGGATCTTGCCGAAGGAAATGTCTTTTAGCGGCCGGTCGAAAATCGGTTCGCAGACGGCGCGGATGGCGGCCTCGAATTCATCGACCCGGGTTTCCTTGGGGGCCCAGCCGGATTCGATATGGGCTTCGGCAACCCGCTTGTAGTCGCGCCGGAAGAAGGCAAGGAAATTCTGCGCCAGGTAGTTCTTGTCGCTGTCGGTCAGTGTGCCGACGATGCCGAAATCGAGTGCGATGTAGCGACCGTCCGGTGCCACGAAGATGTTGCCGGGATGCATGTCGGCGTGGAAAAATCCGTCGCGGAAAACCTGGGTGAAGAAGATTTCGACGCCGGCTTCGGAGAGCTTCGAGAGGTTGATACCGTCGGCGCGCAGCTTGTCGATCTGCGAAATCGGCGTACCGACCATGCGTTCCATGACCATCACGGTCGAGGTGCACCAGTCCCAATGCACTTCCGGTACGATGAGCAGCGTTGAATCGAAGAAGTTGCGGCGCAATTGCGAGGCGTTGGCCGCTTCGCGCATCAGGTCCAGCTCATCGCGCAGATACTTGGCGAACTCGGCGACCACCTCGCGCGGTTTCAGGCGCTTGCCGTCCGACCACAGCTTTTCCAGCAACATCGCGAAGTTGTCCATCAGCGCCAGGTCGTGCTCAATGACCGACAGCATGTTCGGACGGAGAATCTTGACTGCCACTTCGTGGCCGCCATCTTCTGTCTTCAGACGGGCGAAATGCACCTGGGCAATCGAGGCGGAGGCGATTGGCACTGGGTCGAATTCGGCGAAAACTTCGCTAGCCGGGCGGCCATAGGCTTTTTCAATTTCCGCCAGGGCGAGGTGCGAGTCGAAGGAGGGGACGCGATCCTGCAACTTGGCCAATTCGTCGGCGATATCCATCGGCATCAAATCGCGCCGGGTCGATAGCACCTGACCGAACTTGACGAAGATCGGGCCGAGCGCTTCGAGCGCCAGGCGCAAGCGGACGGCACGTGGTGCCGAGAGGTCGCGCCAGAATTGCAGCGCGTTGGCGAGGCGAACCAGACGACCCGTAGGCTCGTGTTCGAGCACCATTTCGTCGAGGCCGAAACGGCTGGCGACGGAGGCGATTTTGAGCAGGCGGAAGAGACGCATGGCAGCGGGGTGCGCCGGGTTGGCCGGACAAAAACGGGGGAGCAGCATGTTAACACGCCGACGCGGCTCGCGGCCCCGTGTTTTGCACCTGGGGAGACTGCCAGTCAGAAGTGGGCGGGATTCATGGTGCGGCCCTTCGATCACGATGCAAGAATTTTCCTGATCAGGCGGCGCCTTGAGATAGACTGGAATTCAAAGTCAATAACGTTACGAAGTGAGCGTTAAATTCTGTCAATTAAGGGTGCTTTTGCTCATTTTTTTCAATTTTATTCATGAACGCACCCAGAAATCCCTCTGAAATTGCGCGAGAGGCGTTGACGCGTCTGGCGGCAAACCGTTTGCAACCGACGCCGGCCAACTATCAGGCCTGCTATAACGAAATTGCCCAATTACCCAATATTGCTCCTTTTCCAGAGGTGCAATTGCGGCAGATCGCGACGGAGTTGTCGGCCAAGGGCGAGACTCAGGAGCAGCACCTGGTTGGGCTCTACACATCGATTACTCGACATAGCTGGCTTGGTGTGCATGAATCGCTGCTCGGCTTTATCGCTGCGATGCCTAGGGGTGTAGCGAAAAGCGAGGCTGAGCGGTCGGCCGGGTCGACGCTGCCGCTGGAGTTTTCGAGCAAGTTGGCCCGCTTCGTTGAAAGCGTCCTGCCAGCGCTTGGCGACGAGAATGAGCGGGTGGTTGAAATGGCCAACGCCTTGTTGCAATTGCTGCGTCAGCCGGCGGCCGATATCGCGCTGATTCAGGGCTTGCTGCCCAATTTCAGCCGGCAGGTGTTATTTGCCGCCGAGGAGCAGGTCGAGATCAAGGATGCCTTGCTCAAGCTGTTGCATCTGATCATCGAAAATATTGGCGAGTTGAGTCTCGATGACAGTTGGCTCAAAGGGCAGATTGATGGCCTGCTGGCTGCCGTTGCGCCGCCGCTGACCTTGCGTCATCTCGATGAGATGGAGCGCCGCCTGCGGGATGTGATGCTCAAGCAGAGCGAAGCAAAAAGTCGTTCGGTTTAGGCGCAGGAGGAGTTGCGGTTGATGCTGTCGGCGTTTATCGAGCGTCTGGCGACGATGAGCGAATCGAGTACAACTTTTCAGGGCCGAATTGAAGAGAGTGCCCTGGAGATCGAGCAGGTCAAAAATATCGAGGATCTGGCGCCGCTGCTGAAAAAGGTTATTTCCGCAACTCGCGTCATGGCGGAAGAAACCGCCGGCTCACGTGAGCAGTTGAAAATACTGCAGAGCAAGGTGCTGGCGACGGAGGCTGAACTTGTCCAGTTGCATCTGGAACTCGACAGTGCCAGCGCCCTGGCGCGCCATGATCCGCTGACCGATACACTCAACCGCAAAGGGCTGGATGAGGCGTTGGCGCGAGAAATTGCCGGCGCCCGGCGCAAGGATTCGCTGCTCTCGATCTGCCTGCTCGATATCGATAACTTCAAGAAACTGAACGACCGTCTCGGCCACGATGTGGGTGACGATGCCTTGATTCATCTGGTCAACGTGACCCGGGGTTGCATGCGTCCGTCCGATACGCTGGCCCGCTACGGCGGCGAGGAATTCGTCATCCTGATGCCGGAAACCCCCCTTGAGCACGGCGTCGAGGCGATGATTCGCTTGCAGCGCGAACTGACCAAGGAGTTTTTCCTGTCGGGCAAGGAGCGGGTGCTGATCACTTTCAGCGCCGGGGTGGCGCAACTGGCTGCGGATGAAACCGGGGTTGACGCCATCAAGCGGGCCGATCAGGCCATGTATCTGGCCAAACGCGCCGGCAAGAACCGCGTCTTGAGCGGCTAGAAAACAGATTTTTTTCAGATGTCGCTGATTTGCAGCTTTCCACCGGTGGCCGGTGTTGGGGCGCGGGTGCTCATTCTCGGCAGCATACCGGGCAAGGCCTCATTGCAGGCGGCACGCTATTACGCCCATGAGCGCAATGCCTTCTGGTCGATCATGGGGGAGCTGATCGGCGCCGGCCCGCAACTGGATTATCCGCAAAGACTGGCCAAATTGCAGGCTGCCGGCTTTGCTTTGTGGGATGTGATTGCTGCCTGCGAGCGGGCGAGCAGTCTGGATGCCGACATCGTCGGCACTTCGGTGGCGCCGAATGATTTTTCGGCATTTTTCGCTGTTCACCGCAGCATTGAGCGCGTTTTCTTTAACGGTGCCGCTGCCGAGACGAGTTTTCGCCGGCTGGTCTTGCCGGGGCTGAATTGCCAGTCCTTGCGCTTGGCTCGCCTGCCTTCGACCAGTCCGGCCCATGCGGCACGCAGTTTTGCCGAG
>Ga0138256_10004323_pt1 | contig 15113 bp, 10 predicted proteins | sample KNB2016incub_MG_FD_105486 | JGI IMG/M metagenome (GOLD analysis project Ga0138256, IMG submission 105486) | Active sludge microbial communities from wastewater in Klosterneuburg, Austria - KNB2014incub_MG | ecosystem: Engineered > WWTP > Activated sludge > Unclassified | place: Austria... | reverse complement strand
TTGAGGTTCTTGTTCCGAGGCTCCGGCCTCGCGAGATTGTCGCTGGAGGCAGGAGCCTCCAGGGCAGTGCGTTCCAGGGCTGGAGCCCTGGAACGAGGATTGACAGCCTCATTCCTGACCGCGTGAAGTATAGAAGGGCGAACGTTCATGTCGGCAAATAGTGGGACGAAACGGAGCAAACGGCGGAGAGTGTCTGGGAAATCTATCGCCCCGTGGGTTCTCGGACTGTCAAGAGGCGAATCAGCTCTGCAAGCGATGAGACGCCCAGTTTTTTCATGACGTTGCTGCGATGCTTTTCCACAGTCTTGCAGTGGATTTTTAGGCGGAGGCTGATGGCCTTGTTCGTATGACCGTCGTAAACCAGCTCAATGATTTCACGTTCCCGCAATGTCAAGCTATTCATCAATGCAAGATTTCCAGGTGTCGCAGCAGGATCGATGTCACGTGATGCCTGGATTTCCTGAAGTTGCCGAAAGCCTTCCTTCACGGCCCCGATCAACTCCTGTCGTTCAAATGGCTTCTCAAGCACCGTCACCGCGCCGAATTTCATCGCCGCCACAGTCAACTTCGTATTCGGGTATGCCAGGACCACGATCACCCGAAAATGATCCGGGCGCGACAGCACTTTAGAACAAGCGTCGTTTGCGTCCACCGGACTCATCACCTGGTCCGTGAAAACCACTCCGGAAGGCAGGTCGGCGAATTCTTCTTCGAACGCAATTGAGGATCGGTAGACTCGAACGACGAACCCTGCCTGCTCCAGCAGCATTGAAACGATATTCATGACGGGCTTGTTTTCATCGATCACATAGACGCGATTCGAGGTGCCTGTGTTGCCAACTACGCCAGGGGAGTAAAGCGAATAGGAATTGCTGTGGGTGGGATTTGTCATGGAGATCACCAGATGGCCGCTCAAAATGCCAACCAAAAAAGTCGAATCGTGGAGATTCGGCGGGGTTCAGTTATTCGCGACTCACTCGTCGGGACTCTGAACAGGTGCAATTTCTGAAATGTTGAGCTTCTGGTCTATACCCTGGCAACTCGGGAAGATCCGTCGAAAAACTGGGGGTTCTCACGCAATAAGAGAAACGCAACATGTGAAGAATCGCACTGTTGAGTCCACACCTCCCGGCTGTGGAATTCTCGCTTCAACCACTGCGGTTGATGTGCGGGAATCGCATCATTTTGCTCCCACCAAAGGACGGCAGCTTTAGCGAAACATAGTACGAGATTGTCAGGAGTCACCCTGGATGCGATGCGGCTCAAACGCAATCCGGAGATGCGTCGCTGGCCATCGGCTGCATGCCAACCCCATCCGGCTCTCAACGGCATTCGCAATGCGCAATGGTTATACTCCGCGCGGCTTGGAATGAGGCTGTCAATTCTCGTTCCAGGGCTCCAGCCCTGGAACGCACTGCCCTGGAGGCTCCTGCCTCCAGCGACAAGCTCGCGAGGCAGGAGCCTCGGGGGCAGTGTGTTCCGAGGCAGGAGCCTCGGAACAAGGACATCAATCCGCACCGCGTGAAGTTTAGCGCTAGGCGCAGGCGATCTGCATGGCCAACAAATGCAGAATCCGCCCGCTCAGAATTCCAGAAAGCCGCTGACGCGGCCTACTGTGACTGTCGCGACGACAAGCTGGGCAATGATCAAGGCGAACCAGTTGCGTCTATTTACATCAATGTTCCAGGATTGCTGCTGAGCGGCCGCGATCGCGACCCACGGCGTGACGAAACACCACAGTCGCGCGGCTTCGCCCATATTCTTCCCCGACAACCACAGCAGCGTCCATGTGACCGCACAAGCGACCACAAACAAGTGATTGCTTTTCAGTGACTTGAAACCAGTCGTACAAAACGGCTGCCAGATTTGTGCGATGGACACAACCGCAACGCAGGCCATCGGCAATCCGACGGACATCGCGAGTTCGATCGGACTGACCAGAAACCAGGCTGACCATGTTCGCACGGACTGCGAATAAAACGCTGAGTGGTTTGTGAGATTCATCCGCCATACGTTTAATAAATTGCAGTGAGTGACAAGCTGAAACATGGCGCAAAGACAAACGACCGTCGCTATCGCCGGAACAGCCACCTCGAAAATTTTTCGCCACCAATTCTTCCAGTCCTGCAGCAAGTGGCAGCAGGCAAATATGCTCAGCATCACGACGACTGGCAAATGCGCGAGACTCAGCAGTAGACAGCAAAAGAGAACCAATCCGGTCAGCAGTGAATACACCCAGCGGTCCACGCGACAGTCCGTGAGCAAAGCGGTCACAGCCGCCCATGTCAGCAGCATGCCGGTGCAGGGATACAACACATCGGAACGCGGAACAAAGATCCCAATCGTCGGCACGGTGATCATCAGAACGGCCGCGCGCCAGGCTGTTGTGGAATCCCTGAGCCGCCGCGTTACTTCAAATACAGGAATCACGGTCATGGCGGCTACGAGCGTGGACAATAGCGCTGACAAGTGCAGCGCCGCAAGTTCAGGCTTTGACAATGGACGGGCTAGTCGCGCTGCCGTTTCGAGTTCGCGAAACATGCGGACAGCTTCCTGGCTTTGGAGTCTCTCCGAAAGTTCCACAATCGCGGGCGAGGACTTGCAGACCGCCAGCAAACCGCGATTCAGCAGCAGCAGGCCGGGCGGATGTGTGCCCTCGTGAAGCACATCGCCCCTCGCAGTTCTCGCCTCGTAGCCAGCGAGCATGTCAGACGTGGAAGTAACGTTGATCGCCGCTTCAAAGTAATATCCGGACGCATTTTTGTCGTACAGGATCCAGAGCGGGCGCAGTTCACGATGAGGCGACGGTGCCGCCTGGCGCACGGCGTTCAGCCAGAGAAAACTGACACATGCCAGTCCCAGCAAGAGCAGCAAACGCTGAATCTGTCCGGCCTTTTCAATCCGTTGCATTCCAACCGTCGCAAAGCTAACGACCAGAACGCCGCACAGCAGCGGCAACGCCACCCGATCGATTGCCTCAAGCAGGTCTGCCGGAAGCGGATGCCGAGGCCAAACCCATTCCCCGGCAACGCCCAGCGGCGGCCAAGGCGACAACAGCAAACTCAGCCCGGCAATGGTCGCGAGCAACGTGAGAAGACGATAACGCATACAGAATGGAGTCCTGCCGCAGGCAATCTGAGGAAGAAGTGGTTGTTCGACGATTTCTCGATCGCCCCCGGAGAATAACAGAGTGGCGAAAGATACTCACGACCGCTTCCGCAGTTCAAATATGGACCGTTGTCAAAGGTTTGTTCTCCTCAGTCGAATTGCGTAGTTTCTGCGGGATCGCAAATCGATTACTCTGCCTGTTCTGGCGGACTGGTTTTCTATGGCGATCGACAGAACAAGTTACCATTGACTGAACCGGACTTTGTGTTCGTAGTCCCGCCTTCAGGCGGAAATCGGCGCAGCGGTCCGTGCAAATTCCGCCTGAAGGCGGTACTACAAACGAGCAACATGGACAAAGATAAGTGCCGCTGGGCGCTAGCCCAATGGCACTTACTTTGACAAAGTAGACGTCACTCCCCGAGTGACGCAGGCCGAAAAACGCGGCCCTTGGCATTCATCACTCGGAGAGTGATGGCTACTTTAATCGCAAAGTAAGTGCCATTGGGCGCCAGCCCACGGTTTCCGGTGGTACTCATTCAACTGTCGTTCGCCTAAACGCAGGTCTCTTCAAACAATGATTTTCGACTGGCTCAAAAAACGCCGCCGGGCAAAAATTCTCGCCACGCCATTCCCGTCGCATTGGAACGAAATCATTTGCGACAATGTCGCGCATGACCACACTCTAACGCCTGAACAGCGGCAGAGACTAAGGCGACTGGTACAAGTCTTCGTGGCGGAAAAGAACTGGGAAGGCTGCGGTGGACTGACTCTGACCGACGAGATCAAACTCACAATCGCTGCTCAGGCGTGCTTGCTGGTCGTCGGCATGGAGGAAGAGATTCTCTTTGATCACGTGCTTTCGATTCTGGTGTATCCAACCGGCTATGTCGCGCCGGGAACTCACATCTCGCGAGCCGGGCTGGTTATGGAGGGCGGACAGCCTCGCCTGGGTGAAGCGTGGTGGCGCGGCCCGGTCATCCTTTCGTGGTCAGATGCAAAATCCGGCGGACGAAGGGAAACGCCGGGGCACAATCTGGTTCTGCATGAGTTCGCTCATCAACTGGATATGATGAACGGCCAGTCCTGCAACGGCACACCTCGACTGGCTACGACCGAGCAGTTTGAAAAATGGATCAGCGTGCTGGAACCTGAATTCGATCGGCTTGTTGCGGCTTGCGGTCATGGCCATCATGGATTCATTGATTGTTACGGCGCGACGAATCCTGCGGAGTTCTTTGCTGTCATCACGGAAACCTTCTTTGAATATCCCACTCCGCTAAAACTGCACCATGCCGATGCCTACAGAGTGCTGAAAGGCTTCTACGGCCTCGACCCGGCGGCCTGGGTTGATTCCGGATACACCTGAAAGACCGGAATCTCAAAATGGCGGGATCGCTGTCACATTCGACGATGTTCAACCAATTGAATCTGTCCTCAGATTGAGGTTGATTCCACATCACGTGAAGGTATCCAGCCGACATGTCCGTGGCGGGTTTTGACCTGAGTCCAGTCGCCCCTTGTCGTGAGGATTTGGACTCGATGTCCCTGCGCGGCGTCGAGCGACAGGACCGATTCAAACGAATCGCCATCTCCAGCGTGCAGTGTGATGTTCCCGGCAACGATGACTGCGTTTTCCATGTCGCGTGGCTGGGTCGAGGCAAGGACTGTCGAAGTGAGCGACGTTGTCAACAACAGTAACGGTACGATCGCGAATCGCCATACCGGGAATCGGTATCCAAGCGTGCGGGCAGTCAGTAAGCTCCAGAACAGCAGTGAAGAGATCACCAGCGTCCAGATGATGACGGACATTCCGGCCACGTCGATGAGGACGGCGTTCATCATTCGCAGTTTCTGCAGGATCGACGCCAGGGACGTCGCGTCGCCGGATGTCTGCTGGCTTGTTGATTTTGCCTCCTGGCCTTTGACCAGTGAGTTCGCAAACTCAAGATTGACTGCGAGCTGGTGATCACCCGGATCCAGAACGCGAGCTTTTTCATAGTTCACGATCGCGCGGCCAAGTTGGTTGCTCTGCAGACAGGCGTTGCCGAGATTTCTGTAGAGTCTCGCACTATGCACGCCTGAATCGACCAGTAATTCGTATTTTGCGGCGGACGACGTGAACAGGTCATTGGCTTCCGCCGAATCTGTCTTTGCGACATCAGTGGCCCGAGAGTACAGGTCGCCGGCCTCTGTCAACAGCATCTGTTGCTGAACCGGGGAAAGCGTGATGATATCGGGAGCCTGTATTGTCGCATTCGCAGCGGTTGCAGTTCCAGATTGGACTGCTGAAGTTTCCGCAGCCGTGACAGCACTTGCAGATGATGCCACCAGCGCAGCGATGATGAACATCGATACTCGTTGGGCCGTGCTACCGATGACTCTGGTCCTCGCCGCAAGGTTTTTTGCAGCCCGTCCTGAACGACGAACCTGCGACTTGCTGACTGAATCGAGCGCGGCTTCGATCCGTGTGAGCAGTGCGATTGCTTCATGACGAGATTCACTCAGCGATTGCTGCGAGGAACCGCTAAACTGCGATTCTTCAGAACGCAGGAAGAACGCTTCGACATCATTGGCGGCCTGGGCGATTCCAGCTGTTCGCAGCGCGCCAACGGCGACTGCTGATGAAGAGCACGTCTGTTTTGTGCGACTTGCAATGTACCGTGTGAGTGCGGTGACAATTTCCGATGACCGGTCGGCAGAACCAATCGCCCTGAGACATCGAGTCTTTGCCGACCGAAAGCTCGGCAGAAATCGGGATATTTCGGATTGATGACGAACAATCACCGTGATTATCCAGACCGTTGGTGGAACAATCACAAACATCCACCACCATCCCAGGGCAGTTGCAGGAGACTGTGAAAGGAGCACGCTGGCGGAATTGTCGTTGGTGAAATCCGGCTCCATCTTTTTGCTGACCAGACCTGATTCTGCAGACTGACCGTCATCATGTCGCTGCTTTCCGACAATGGCATCCAGTGAAAGAGATTCCGACTTATCGACTGTGATCGAAATCGGATCACTCATCACTGTTTCGTATTTGCCGGTGTCCGGATTGAAGAAGCTGAACGGGATCGCGGGAATCTGAGTAATTCCCTCACGGCGCGGGCGGATGGTTGTGGAGAACAGTTTTGTATTGTCCTGAACAAACCCTGCCAGCGACTGATCAGCGACTTTGAAGTCGGCCGTGAGCAATGGCAGTTCGAACAGAGGCGGTGCCTGTACCAACTCCATTGGTCCGGTGCCCGCGATGCCGATGTTCAGGGTAATCGGATCACCGGCCTTGACCGCCGTCGGCGTCGCCTGCGTCACGATGTTGTAGCGACCGACCGCCCCGCGATAATCGGCCGGACGACCTTCACTGGGAACCGGCAGCACTTCGGTGGTGTCCACTTTGGCTTCCGCCACGACGGGTCGCGAAGCGGAGACTGTCAGGCGATTGCTGAACGGTGAAGAAAAGAAATCGTCGTCCATCATTTGCGAGAGTGGAGATCGACCGCCGAATGCACTCCCACCAAAGAAATCTCCAAAGGGATCGCGTGCCTTGCCCAGTTCCGTGGGATAATTGACCACGATCTGCACATCGTCGGCATCAATCTTTCCTGGGCGTTTGGGGTAAACGGTAGCGGTGATCTCATACAGGTAATAGCTGCGTTCATTTCCCTGACCATCGTCCCGCAGGACTTCTTTGCCGCCTGGACGTTGGTTGTTCGCCGCGAGTTCCTTCATGCGATCCAGAAAACTGCCCCACGAGGTTTGCTCGGAGATCATCTGCCACATGTTTTCTTCTGACAGTGTGAGCTTCCGCTCCTGATCCTGAAATGGTTTGATCCAGATCTTCAGTTTCAACTCCAGCGGCTGACCGACAAACACTTTGTCCTTCCCGCCTTCGATTTCGACGAAGAGAAGATTTCCGGTTTGGCTTTTCGTGGCCACGAATCGCAGCTTTTGAGTCGTCACGCTGCGACCATCGACTTTCATGGCGATTGGTGGAATTTCATAGGTTCCTTCTCGACGGGGCGTGATCAGGAACTGCATGACGACACTCCGAGTGTCGCTGCGACGGCCATTGATAATGGTGGTCTGTGTGCTCTGCGATGGCTCACCGGCCGAACGGATATCACAGCCATCAATCTCCGGCATGATCGGTTGTTCGTAGTCGGCGGCATTGCTGATCGACAGCTGCAGCACGACCGGGATACCGACCCAGGCTTCACTGGTCGAGAGCCGCGCATCAACATCTGCGGCCGCTGTGGAATTGTTCATGCCGCAGAGGAGAAGTGAAAAGAGGGCAATGATCGAAGAGATATCTTTGATGGGTTTCATAGGATTTACCTTTGCATGATCTGACAACATCGCTTCAACGCCGGAGGAAAGGATTTCGCTGCGATTCTCCCGACTCCCCCGGTCTCGAGGGTAAGGAACTATTCTTCAGGCGGACAGAAATGATGCGGTGGATTTTCTTGCGATTGTCCCCTCTCCCCCCGCAATTGATTTTCCAACTTGACACGTTTTCCACGGGGGAGAGGGTTAGGGTGAGGGGGAAGAATCAACTGTTTTCTGGTTCAGAATATTCACTCCAGTTCAGCCCCCTCATCCGGCCTGACGGCCACCTTCTCCCCCTTTCCAGGGGGAGAAGGGATATGGAAAACGTTGCCTTGGAAAGGATCTCATCTGGGCCGCGTGAAGTTAGGCATTTACCAGTCACGATCAACCGAAACGTGTCGCGACTGTTCCTGTCTTTGTTGCTGCATGCGACGAAGCATGTCTCGATCACGTACCGCCTGCAGCATCTTAAGAGCTTCCTCCCGAGTCATCAGTCCGTCCTTTGCATTCGGATCGGCCATTGCGACGGAACCGTCGGGCTTCTTGTTCTCATCCTGTTCACCGGCGGCCTTGAGTTCACCGCCTGGAATTTGCTGATTCTTAGCTTCCTGTTCTTCAGGCTGCCCCTGATCCTCAGGCTGCTGCTGACCGGATTGTGGTTGCAGGTTCTGTGGTTGTTTTTGATTCTTGTCCTGACCTCCAGACGGCTGCTCCGGATTTCCGGTCTTCTGCTCTTCCTGCTTCTTCTCGTCCTGCTTCTGCTGATCGTCGGATCTGTTCTCTGACTTCGACTCCTGCGAACCAGATTTCTGCTGCTCGCTGGCTTCCTGAGATTTCTCTTCCTTTGACTCACCCTGCTTTGAATCAGATTGCTGCGACTCGGACTTCTCCGACTTATTCTGCTGATTTTTTTGCTCATCGTCCTGTTGCTGCTGATCAGACTTTTTTTGTTCAGACTGATTCTTCTTGTCCTGCTGATCTTCCTTGTTTTTGTCCTGCTGCTCGTCCTGTTTCTGATCCTGTTTTTGCTGCTGATCTTGTTTCTGTTGATCCTCCTGCTTTTGTTCCTCGTCGAGTTTACGGATCAGTTCTCCGGCCAATTCGATGTTGGCACGCGCGTCAGAGTTGTTTGGATTTCCTCGCAACGAGCCGCGATAGTTCGCAATTGCCTGTCGCAGACGTTCGATGGCGGCAGGCTTGTCCTTCTCGGCCAATTCGACGGCCTTTGCGTACTGGCAGTTACCAAGGTTGTAGCGACTGTCCGCAGAAATTTTCGCATCACGGCAACCGGCGACATCACTGAAAAGCTGTTCCGCCGAGTCAATATTCCCCTTGCGGTATTCCGCCACAGCCAGGTTGTAATTCAACTCATTTTTTTGCTGATCATCGGGAACGACTTCGCGGTAGGCAGCAATGGCATCATCGACTTTCCCTTCGCGCAGCAGCCCGTTGGCTGCGTTAATCCGCGTGGCCGCCTCTTTTTCGCTGAGCGGCGATTGTGCGAATGTCGGCACCGACGCGATCACGCACGCCGCAAGGGCGACTGAACTGCCGAAAATTGCTTTGTAGATGCTGATCTTCATGATGAAACTCGTTTCTAATTATTCCCTCGTTCCAAGGCTCCAGCCCTGGAACGCACTGCCAGGAGGCTCTGCCTCCTTAGCCTTCACCGGAGGCAGGAGCCTCCGCACAGTGTTTTCCGAGGCAGGAGCCTCGGAACAAGTTACAAAGTTACACTCCACTCAAGCCGCCTGGGGCGCATCGGGACGATGCTTTTCCTGCATGTTTTCTGACGGACGTCTTGCCTTCGACGCCTTTGATTCGACTGGTTGTCGTACGCGCACACTCCGCGTTGATGTCCACACTTCCAGCAAAAGCAGTGCCAGGGCTGGTGCTGCGAACCACTGATATCTGGCAATGTAGGCGTTGATCTTTGCGGTCTCGAATTCTGTCTGTTCCACGTTCGCGACGTAGCCGTGATAAACGTCTGACATGTTGACTCGCCGAGTCCCCGCAGGGATGTAGGCACCGTCTGTCTCGGTCGCGATTTGACTCAGAATCTGGCCATTCATCTTCGACCAGACCTGCTGTCCATCGTACTGCACAAACCCGCCGCGACGATCGTCGGTCTCAGGAATGCGCGCCCCTTGATCCATGTCGCCAAGTCCGACCGTGAAAATACGAATTCCCTTTTCGGCGTGAACTTTTTTTGCAACTTCGACGGGCTGACTTTCCTGATCTTCGCCGTCAGTGAACACGACGATGGCTTTGTGATCGTTGGTCTTGCTGATGAAGCCGTTGGCAGCCGCGTTGAGGGCATCTCCCAGGCGGGAACCTCCGGTTCGCACAGAATGTGGCCCCACGGAATCCAGCGTCTGCCGAAAATCTTCGTAATGGCTGGTCAACGGAACCGATTGCCGCGTGTCGCCCGCGAAAACGACGAGACCGACTCGATCTCCGGCCATTTCGTCAATCATGTCCTTGATTTGTTGCTTGGCACGACTCAGGCGGTTCGGTGTGACATCTTCGGCCAGCATGCTCCGTGACACGTCGAGCACGAACATCACTTCAATACCCTTCTGAGGTACTTCACGCCACGTCTTTCCCCAGCGAATATCCATCATCGCAAGGCACAGGAATGTCATGCTGATGGCCATCAGAATCGCCGACATCCAGTAACGAGACTTTGTGCCCGGCGGCAGAATCTGACTGCGAAGCCTGGCAGTGGCGAACCTCAACGCCGCACGACGCCGAGCGAGAATGGCGTATCCGCTCAGCACGAGACCGATGGCGACGATCGCGAGTAGCCAGATCTTTTCAGGATTTCCAATTTGAGTTTCCATTATGTCATCTCCCTGAGCCATGTCTGTTCAAGCAACAGACGTGCAGCGAGCAGCACGAAGGCGATCAGCAGGACCGGTGGAAAAGTAAACCCGGCGACCGCATACGGCTGGATGGCCAGTTCGCGGTAATCGACAAAGTGGCGAGCCTCCACTTTGGTCTTTTCCAGCTGATCGATCTCGCTGTAGATTTTTTCCAGTGAATCTGTATCCGTCGCTCGGAAGTATTTGCCACCTGTGATCGTCGCAACTTTTGTAAGCGTCTCTTCGTCGATGCTGACGGGCACCCATTGAATCACTTGTCGGCCGGTGAATGGATCTTCGACGGGCATCGGTGCCTGTCCTTTGGTGCCCACACCGATTGTGTAAATCTTGATTCCCATCGTTTCCGCCAATTCGGCTGCCTGGATTGGTTCCAATTGGCCCGCGTTATTTTCACCGTCGGTCAGCAGAATAATGACTTTGCTTTGGACCTTATGCTTCTGTCGTGCATCCAGGGCATTCAGTTTTTCCACAGCCAGCGAGATTGCGTCGCCAATGGCCGTGCCGTCCTCACTGCGATTGTTGACGATTTGAGTATTGTTCAGCTGCGAAACCAGAAAGGCGTGATCCAGCGTTGGCGGCGTTTCACCGTCCGCGTATCCGGCGAACGTGATGAGTCCGACGAGATCGCTGAAGCGGCCTTTGAGCTTGTCTCCGCCACCCACAAATTTCCCGGCGACGTTCTTGATAGCCGTCAGACGGTCAACGTGTTCACCGTCCACCTGAAAGTCCATGGCCTGCATACTTCCGCTGCGGTCGACCACCATTTCAATGGCGATCCCTTCGCTGTCGGTCACCGTCTGTTCTCGTCCTTCGCGTGGCTGGGCGAGCCCAACGATCATGGCCAGCACCGCACCCAAAGTCAGAGCGCCGGGCAGCCACATCAGCCGTTGACGCAGCGTCGGCGTCATTTGCTTCGCCAGACTCACGGAGCTGAATCGAACCGCCGACTTTCGCCGCGACGCAAACAGTCGCCACGCGACCAACGGTACCAGCAGGATGAGCAGAAAATACCACGGAGAATTAAACATCAGCGGACCTCCGCAGTTTCAGGTGTCGTTGCATTCGATAGTAGTTCATTGGACGTCTGTTCAATCAGTTGCTGAGCATCGTCAATCGCCTGTTTCAGTTCAGCAGGCGTGAGCTGCACTCCTGCGAACCGGGCGAGATCTGAATTCTCAAACAACTCGCCAAATCGACTGATCGAAGCAGGACTCATATATTTGCCTGTCGCCACGACCTGGAGTAATTCATTCGTTGTCTGGACGGGAGCGGAAATCTCGAATTGCAGTTCCAGATAATCACGAAGGATTGTGGTGAGACTGTGGGTCACGGCCTCACTGTCGCAAGATTCCATTGCTTCCGAATGACGCAACTGTTCGAGTTCACGAATCGCCCAGACTTTGGGTGTCATCCATGCCCGGCGTTTTGCCACCACGACCATCAGTGCCAAAGCAGTTGCGACGCCTCCGGACCCCGCCAATGTCCACCACAGCCAGGCACGTGAGGCCACCTGTGGAACATTGACATCGACGACGGGATGGATATCGCGAAACTTTGTCGGATCGGCGCGGTCTTCGAGAACACTGATGACATGAACAGGAATGACGTCGGTTTTCAGTGTCTGAGATTCGCCATTGCCGCGAACCTGAATTTCCAGTGAGGGAATTTCAAGGTCGCCGGTTACGATGCTGTCCAGTGTCAGTCGCCGCGTCCAGATTCTTTGATTGACATCATCGGCGGACGGCACATCCCCTCGGTCACTCATGTCGGTCACGTCAAACTTTCCCAGCGAAGTTCCGATTGACGGAAATTCCACTTTGCTGCCCGCCGGCGCGACGACCGCCAAGTCCAGCGTGAGCGGTTCGGCCACACGAACCGAAGTCGCGGAAACATTGGCTGTCACTGTGGGTGATGAAACATCGCTCTTGCGGATGCTTTCGCCTGCGGACACGGTCCCCATTGAAACTGCAGCAATCAGACAGATCAGACCAATCCGTCGGATCCCGGGTGACTTGCAAATTCTCCTGTTCATTGCCGACTCTCCCGTTTGTGAAAGTACCGACGCAATGGATCAACAAGATCGCGTCCGGTTTCCAGATGAATGGGTTCCAGCCGCTGGCGGCGAAACATCGCGTCGCGGGCGTCGCTCTGTTGGCGATGCAGCCTGGAAAAAATGGCGCGATTCTTTTGACTCGCGGTATCGACCGCGACGACGTCACCTGTTTCTTCATCCCGCAGACGAACAAGTCCCACGTTGGGCATTTCTCCTTCGCGCGGGTCGCTGATCACGACCGGAATGATATCGTGTTTGCGGCGTGCTACCTTCAGTGTTGATTCGAAGCCGCTGTCCTGAAAGTCGCTGATCAGGAAAACCACCGTGCGGCGTCTTGACGTCCGATTCAAGTGCTCGAGGGCACCACGCAGACTCGTTCGGCTTCCCACCGGCTGGCAATACAGAAGTTCCCGAATAAGGCGCAAAACATGGCGCGAACCTTTCCGTGGCGGAATCGACTTTTCAATTTCGTCGGTAAACAAAGTGAGCCCGACCTTGTCATTATTCTTGATCGCCGACATCGCCAGGGTCGCCCCGAGTTCCGCCACGAGTTCACGTTTGGTCTGGTCGTTTGTGCCAAAGCTCTGCGACGCACTCAGGTCCACCAGCAAAACGACGGCCAGTTCCCGCTCTTCACGGAACAGCTTCACATACGGTTGATCGCTGCGAGCGGTCACGTTCCAATCAATGGTTCGCACATCGTCGCCAACCTGGTAAGGCCGTACTTCCTCGAACTCGATTCCGCGTCCTTTGAAAGCCGAATGCCATGTCCCGGCCAGCAGTTCATTGACCTTGTGCGACGTGCGAATCTGAATTCGCCGGATCTTCCGGATGACTTCACGCGGGATCATGGGATATTCCTCTGCACGCAGACCTGTCTCACGTCCGCAATTGTCAACGGTAACTGTTGTCTTCATTAGCGGCAGGGTGCTAACCCAATGGTACTCGATTTATAAAGTAGACCTCACTCTTTGAGTGAGGCAGGCCACAAAACGCGGCCTTTGGCATTCGTCACTCAGAGAGTGACGGCTACTTTAATCGCAAATCGAGTGGCATTGGGCTAGCGCCCTGCCGCTAATCATTTACTCAGATTTTCTGCTTCCGACTACGGCACGGGAATATGATTCAGAATCTCAGTCACGATCGATTCGCTCGTGCGATCTTCCGCCTCGGCTTCGTACGTAATCACAACACGATGCCGCAGCACATCGAGTGCCAGATCTTTCACGTCCTGTGGCAACACGTAGCCACGGCCCGCCAGAAACGCATTGGCTTTGGCAGCGAGCGTCAGATTGATGGTCGCTCGTGGCGAACCACCGAACTGAATGAGGTCCTTGAGTTTCAATCCGTAAGCTTCCGGCTTTCGCGTCGCCATCACCAGATCGACGATGTAGTTTTCAATTTTCTCGGCGACATGCACCTGATCCACAAGTTCGCGGGCCAGCATGATTTCCTCCGGCGAGGTGACAGGTTGAATATCGAACTTTGCACCAGTGACACTCATCCTCCGCAGAATCAAAAGTTCTTCTGCGCGATTCGGGTAATCAACGATGACCTTCAGCATAAAACGGTCAGTCTGAGCTTCCGGCAACTGATACGTGCCTTCCTGCTCGACCGGATTCTGCGTCGCCATGACCAGAAACGGCTGTGGCAGTGGAAACGTTTCTGTTCCAATTGTGACCTGTCGCTCCTGCATCGCTTCAAGCAAAGCACTCTGCACTTTGGCGGGAGCCCGATTGATTTCGTCCGCCAGAATCAGGTTGGAAAAAATCGGGCCTTTCTGAACAACAAACGTCTGATCCTGTGGACGATAGACCAGCGTACCGATCAGGTCCGCTGGCAGCAGGTCTGGCGTAAATTGCAGCCGCTGAAAGCCTGTGTGAATGGCCTTCGCCAGACTGGCAACCGCAGTCGTCTTGGCGAGACCGGGCACACCTTCAATTAAAAGATGCCCATTCGCCAGTAAGCCGATCAACATGCGATGGACCAGCTTCTCCTGTCCAACCAACACCTGATTGACTTGATCAACAATTCGCCGAAACGGCTCATTGTGACTCTTGATTTCCTCGGTCAGTTGATTGACTCGGTCGCGGGTTGCTGATTGAACGGCCATGGGAAGTCCTTGCAGTAAAAGTTCGTGACGGCTACACAGGATTTTCTTCATAAGCAACCCTCGTGCCAACTCTGAAATCCTAATGTTTCCGCAGAACAGCTGCAATAATCACATTTCCCATCGTAATTTTAGAGGCAATCTGCCCCATGCGGGAAAGTTGTCCCACGCGAATGGGGGCATGGGGCGAAAGCAGCGTCAGCTGGATGATAAGGTGAGCGGAAGAAACAGGATTACCAGGGATATCGCGTCGCCCAGGGAATTCGAACTGAGAGCGGTCGGACTACGTAGGCAGATCTGTCCTCAGATCTGCTTCCTTTGGCGTGGTTCAGTCGCACGGGTCCGCCCGACCCAATGACTCGCCGATGGTAAATCCGTTCCTGCCGCCCTCCTTACGAGGATCGACTCGAAGCTGCGGAAGGTGATGTGGTAATCTAAACAATGATTAGTGCTGACTGGAAGACTAATTGCCCTGATGGTTCACAATCATCCAGAATTGGTCGGGTAAAGTTCTAGCGAGGCATCGCGGCTTCGCCGCTCGCCTCAGACCGATGGATTGTAGTAGTTGCGCTTGGCGACATCGTGTCGAATCGCAGTCGCGGCGTCCTGCCGCGAAAGTTTATCGCATTGTGGC
>Ga0138256_10004322_pt1 | contig 15114 bp, 12 predicted proteins | sample KNB2016incub_MG_FD_105486 | JGI IMG/M metagenome (GOLD analysis project Ga0138256, IMG submission 105486) | Active sludge microbial communities from wastewater in Klosterneuburg, Austria - KNB2014incub_MG | ecosystem: Engineered > WWTP > Activated sludge > Unclassified | place: Austria... | reverse complement strand
GATCAATATTTTTTTTGCTGAAGACAGATTTAATTTCATTCTTAAAATCTTCATTAAAAGAGACGGTTTCAAACTCCAGTAATTTGATTTTGGTTTGCAGTCCGTTTCCCGAAAAACTGCAAATGGCCACATCCAGACCATCGAGGGATGTGCCACTCATCAGGCCAATTATTTTGCGGGTTGGCTTTTTAGAAATGTCATATAGTTTATTCAGATCTGCATTCATATCAGTAAATATAATTGTTGTTTGCTTATTAAAATCTCGACTTAGTTGCAGTTATGTTGCAGGTTTATGCAGGAAAAATAAGAAAAATTTGCTTTTTATTGCAGGATATTCTTATTTTCACATAGTCTACCGATTGTTACTGCCATGCTTAAAAAAGAACGCCAGAATTTTATTCTTCATCAAATAAAAATTCATAACCGGGTTTTATCATCCGATTTGAGTCAAAGTATTAATGTTTCTGAAGATACCATACGACGTGATTTGCTGGAATTGGCTGAAGACAATAAGATTGTAAAAGTACATGGTGGTGCATTATCTAAATCATTTCACGGCAGTTCCAATTCAAACCATGTATATGCCGTTGAGAATAAAAAACTCATTGCACAAAAAGCGGTGAGTTTAATTGAGGATGGTATGTTTGTGCTTACCAGTGGCGGCACCACCATTATTGAACTGGCTAAAGCTTTACCAGAAAACCTGCATGCAACATTTATTACAGGAAGCTTACCTGCGGCTCTGGAATATGTTCATCATCCCAATATTGAAGTGATCATCATAGGAGATAAACTCTCTAAAGATTCGCAGATAACAGTTGGCGGCGAGGCTATTGCGAAAGTGAAGCAGATAAAGGCTGATCTGTGCTTTTTAGGAACCAATGCCATTGATATTGAAAACGGGTTAACAGATAATGACTGGGAAGTGGTGCAGTTAAAGAAAGCAATGATAGAGTCATCGGCCAAAGTAGTGTCGCTTGCCATCGCTGAAAAAATAAATACACATCATCGTATTCAAATATGTGCCTTATCTGATATTGATATCCTCATAACAGAACTTCCGAAAGACTCGGAACAGTTAAAGGGATATCAAAAAAGCGGGCTTAAAATTTTATAAAATCTGTCATCAATATTGCTAAAAATAAAACTTACAACATGAGAAATTACATTTCCCACACAAAATTCAAGCAGAAATGGCTTTGCCTTTTTCTGCTAACAAACCTGTTTGCATTTGCCGCAATGGCGCAGGTAAAAATCAGCGGCAAGGTTACCAATGAAAAAAATGAACCTTTGGCTGGGGTTTCAGTTTTAATTAAAAATACAACTGCAGGCGCTTCAACAAATGCCGACGGCAGTTACCAGATTATTACAAATTTAAAAGCCGGTAAGCAGACTTTAATATTTACCGGTATTGGCATTAAAACATCTGAACAAACCATTACAGTAAATGCCAGTGGCGATTATAGTGTTAATGCCATCCTGGCATCAGATGCGCTTGGTTTGGATGAAGTAATTGTAACTGGAACATCAGCTGGAACAACCCGGAAACAATTGGGCAGCTACATCAGTTCAGTAAATGCCAATCAGTTAAGTAAAGGAGTTGCCGGTAATGCTTTACAGGCTTTGCAGGGCAAAACAGCCGGTGCACAAATCAGCCAGAACAGTGGAGATCCGGCAGGTGGTATTTCTGTAAGACTAAGAGGTATCAGTTCTATTTCCAGTTCCAGTGAGCCATTATATATTGTAGATGGTGTAATCATTAATAATGCAACCAACCGGGTAACCAATACAAGTGGAAACTATGATGGAAGCACTTTTGTAGGTAATATTGGCCAAAACCGGATGGTGGATATTAACCCTGCTGATATTGAAAGGATAGAAGTATTGAATGGAGCTGCTGCTGCTGCAATATATGGTTCGAGAGCTAATGCAGGAGTAGTACAAATATTTACAAAGAAGGGTATAAATGGTAAACCGGTTGTAAGTTTTTCAACAAGTGTAATTTTCAGCTCTTTAAGAAAATCCGTAGAAGTAAATCGGTCGCCAACAAAGTTTGGAGGACCTACAGATGGCCCGGGTGCACTAACGCAGGACATACTTGTTCCGGCACTTACAAACACAACAGCAGTTACAAGGTATGATTACAACGATTATATTTTCAGATCAGCAATGGGCACAGATAATAATGTTTCTATCAGGGGTGGGAATGATAAAACAAAATATTATGCTTCGGGTTCTTATTACAAGAACGAGGGTATCATAAAGAATACTGATTTCAGGAGATATAGTTTCAGGGTTAATCTTGATCAGGCTATCAGTGATAAGATCAATTTTAATATTGGTTTAAATTATGTGAACAGTGCTGCCAACGAAAAACCTGATGGCAATTCATTTTTTTCTCCGATGAACTCAATCAACATCATTGGAAATTTCCATGACCTTGAAACCAGGGATGCCTTGGGAAATATAAAAGCAATTGGCGAAAGAGGGAGAGCAAATCCCGTTTCCGTAATTGAAGATATTAAGCAGCGCCAGGAAACAAACCGCATCCTGGCCAATGCCGGATTAAAGATCAGGCCCATTAAAGGGTTATTAATTGATTATACTTTAGGGATTGATCAGTATAACCAAAGAGGACAAACATATATTCCTCCTTTTGCCTATAATGTAAGTACTGGCTTTTTTGGCGGTGGTCCAACTTTAGACCCAACTTTAAATGGATATGCCAGTACAGCATCTAATGATTTTTTCCAGATCAATAATGAGATCAATGCAAGTTATCAGTTTGATATATTAAAAGAATTAAACTCAACAACACAGGTTGGTTATACTGTACAGTATGAAAAGAATAATTATTCGCTTTTGCAGGGAAGAGGATTGGCTCCGTTTGTACAAACTGTAAATGGTGCAAGTACAAGTATAGCGAGTGTTGATGACAGAAGTGAATTATCCGTTTCGGGAGCATATATACAACAGAATTTTAAATTTAAAAATCAATTGTTTGTTACAGGTGCTGTTCGTGTGGATGGTTCTTCTGTTTTTGGTAAGGATCAACGCAACCAGGTTTATGCTAAAGCCAGTGCCAGTTACCTTTTAAGTGAAGGAGCCTGGTGGCAAAAATTAAGCATCAGTAAATGGTTTAACCTGGCCAAAGTAAGATTTGCTTATGGTGAGAGTGGAAACCTGACAGGTATTGGAGCTTATTCAAGATTTAATTCTTACAGCACCAATTCATTTTTAAGCAGAACTTCTTTATTCTCAAGCTCTGTTTTAGCAAATACAAATGTAAAACCAGAAAGACAGAAGGAATTGGAATTTGGTGCTGACCTATCATTCTTTGGCAACAGATTGGGAATAACCGTGAATGTTTATAATAAAAAAGTGAGTGATCTGTTAATCAACAGGCAGATTGCACCAACAAATGGTTTCAGTAGTTTACTGGATAATTTTGGCAGTTTGGAAAATAAAGGATTTGAATTGGTTTTAACTGGTGCGCCGGTAAGAAAGAAGAACTTTACCTGGGATGCCACATTTATTTTTAATCAGAACAAAAACAAAGCAGTTAAAATAGGGCAGGGGCTTACTACATTTGCAACAAACGGAGGTGCACCGATAGCTATACTGGAGGGGCAACCCATTGGTGTGTTTTATGGTACTTTCTTTGGAAGAGATGCTAATGGAAATTTAATAAAAACTCCTGCAGGACTTGGCCAGACTGAAAGAGGTACACAGATAAGCCCATTGCAATACACAACTGCTAGGGATGTAAATGGTTTACCTACCGGTGCCGTGTTGCGTAAAATAATTGGCGATCCTAATCCTGATTATACAGCTTCATTTACCAATGAATTTACTTATAAAAAAGCGAGTTTAAGAATACAGTTTGATGCTGTACAGGGTAATGAAGTTTTTAATGCCGACTGGAGAACAAGGCAGGGTGTAGGTAATGGAAAAGAAGCAGAGAAAGAACAAAGAGGTGAATATGTACGTGGCTATATCAATTCAATTTACGCTATTGAGGAATGGCGGATTGATGATGGTTCGTTTGTTAAACTAAGGGAAGTTTCGCTTGGATATAATTTTGGAAACTTTAAAATGTTGAAAGACCTGACCTTTAATCTTGCCGGAAGAAACCTGATCAGTTTCGACAATTATAAAGGATACGATCCGGAAGTAAATGGAGGAGGGCAAAGCACTATATTAAGAGGAATTGATTTTGGCCCGGTTCCCATACCAAGAACTTTCAGTATCAGTGTAAGTGCAAAATTTTAATCTCTAAAAATAATTTATTATGAAAAATATATTTTTAAAATTTAGTTTATTCGGTGTGGTACTTACCACATTAATAACTTCAACGGGTTGCAAAAAAGATTATACTGACCCCACTAAAGCAACAGAGGATCAGGTGTTTTCCTCTGCTGTAGGATTAACCGGAGTTGTGGTGGGTTTACAAAGAGTGTATACAGCAGGCCGTGCAAGCTCGGAGTATAATTCCATTACCATAAATGGTCTGGTAACTAATGAACTTTTTGTTGTTAACACAGGTAACACTGCTGAAGTGCAGTTGCAAACCGGCGGTACAGCAGTTGATCCTACACATACTATGTTAGCCACGTACTGGACAAGTAATAACAAGATTGTTTATGATGCGGACCTGGTTTTAGCCAACGCCACTAATCTCGCTGATAAAAATTATGCCAGCGGTTTAATTGCCTATGCCAGTATATTCAAAGCATTGAGTATTGGTAATATGGCTATGTACTGGGAATTAGTTCCAGCCGGTACCGGGCTCAATGTAACTTTTATATCAAGAGTCGATGGATTTAAAAAAGCCGTTCAGGTTTTAGATAATGCCATTGCCGCAGTAGGAACTAATCCGATCAGCGCAAGTTTCATTTCAAGTGTTCCTACAGGTATTGATATTACTAATACATTGCAGGCACTTAAAGCGAGATATTCGCTTTTTGCAAATGACCTGCCTGCGGCACTTACTGCTGCCAATGCCGTTGATCTTACCAAAAAATCTACTTTTAATTTTGATGCCTTAACATTAAATCCTGTTTTTGAAATTGCCACATCTACTAACAATGTGGTGCAGGTAAAGGATTCAACTTTAGGATTACTGGTTCCGCTTCAGCCAGCATTAAACGATGGCAGGGTTCCATTCTATACCAGCATTAATCCTACTATTGCTCCACGATTCAGGATCAATGGTTTTGGAGCAGGAGCTGCAACACAAATACCTGTTTACCTTCCGGGTGAGATGACATTGATAAAGGCCGAAGTATATGCACGCCAGAATGATAGTGCAACCAGTAAAACATTTCTGAATGCTGTTCTTACTAAAACGACGGACCCTTTTGGTGTAAATGCAAATCAGCCTGCAATAATAAGTGTTGGTTCTTATGCGAATTTGCTTGACCAGATTTACCGTAACCGATGCATAGAGCTTTATATGAGTGGAATGAAACTGGAAGACATGCGCAGGTTTGGGCGCTCTATTTCTGAAAGAAAAAGAAACTTGATGCCTTATCCTTTCCGTGAAAGAGATAATAATCCTAATACCCCTGCTGATCCACCGTTTTGATTTTTCATATAGCATTTATTAAGTTTACCGGTTACAGCAATGTAACCGGTTTTTTATGTGCCGATAAATTTTATATTTCTTTTTATACCAGAGTATTTTGTTCTTTTAAGCGGAGAGTTTTTAAAAACTATTTTGAAAGATTCTTCTGTCAGTTCTTCCCAATCATTTGTTGAAAAATTTAAAATTTCGGGAATTGGAGTAAAATTTATTTCATTGTTTGGTTTCGAAAAACGGTTCCATGGGCATACATCCTGGCAAACATCGCAGCCAAACATCCAGTTGTCAAATTTGCCTTTCATGGCATCAGGTATCAATGCATCTTTTAATTCGATGGTAAAATAGGAAATGCATTTGCTGCCATCTATCACCTTATCCGGCAATATGGCATCGGTTGGGCATTCGTCAATACATTTTGTACAGGTGCCACAATAATCTTTTGCATAAGAATCGTCATACATCAATTCCAGGTCAACAATCAATGTAGCTATAAAAAAGAAGGAACCGCTTTGTTTATTAATAAGATTTCCGTTCTTACCAATCCATCCAATACCTGTTTTTTGTGCCCATGCTCTTTCCAAAACAGGAGCACTGTCTACAAAACCACGGCCATGTATTTCGCCAACCTGTACTTTTATCTGTTGCAAAAAAAGTTTCAACTTGCTTCTTATCACTTCATGATAATCATTTCCAAATGCGTATTTCGAGATTTTTGGAGCACCCGCTGTCTGTTGTTGTTCTGGAAAATAATTAAGCAGTAAAGTGATTACAGATTTTGCGCCCGGTACTAATTTGGAAGGATCAATACGAAGATCAAAATGATTCTCCATGTATTGCATACTGCCATGCATGCCTTTGCTGAGCCAGCTTTCAAGCCGCCTGGCGTCATCATCCAAAACCTGTGCTTTAGCAATGCCGCAGTAATTAAAACCCAGGTTTGCCGCAAAGGATTTAATAAGATTTGTATGATTTAATCTTGTATTCATTTTCTGATTGAATAAAAATACAAAAGCCCTGCATGTTAAACAGGGCTTTAAGGATAATTCTTTTATTTAAAAATTTATATCATAGCCAATCAGGCCAATCAGTTCTAAATATCCAAAGCCATGTCGTACCCGTACTCCTTTAATGGCATTACTGTTCGATAATGCATTCAGGTATCTTACATATCCTGATTTGCCGGTGAATTCAAAAAAGAACTTCTTAACCGGGTATATTCTAAAACCTGCTTCTGCACCAATATTATATCCGGCAACGTGAAACGCATTATTATGCTTGTCGCCCCTCCACGTAAAATCCGAGCGGGGAATATTGATACCGGCACCTGCCTTCCAGATGAAATTTATTAACGGGCTTTTATTGTCTCTTTTCATCAGCAAAGTTTGCTGATGAACATAATTAATATGCAACCAGTTTGCCCCATCTGTATGTTCAAAATGTAAAAATGTTTGTGGATTTAAAACACTGTCGGCATTAACAGGTATGCCATCAATTGTACCGGTCACCCTCACTGTTTGTCCATCGGTAACAATATACTTTGCATGGTCAAAATTTATCTCTAGTGCCCTGGTATGTTTTTTATTTAAATAAAAACCTATCCGGTAATTGTATTGTGGAATCGAAACATCCATCGGTGATTTGTACACTGCATCCAGATCGGGCCGGTCGGAGGCTTTTGTGTTGTGTAATGTAAAATTGGTGCCATTAGGCATAATCACTTGAATATTACTTTTGGTATACCATTCGGTATTATATCCCCACTGGATATACATACCCGAAAGTAATCTGCTCTTTTTCTGCGCCAAAACAGATACGGATAACACACAAAAAAATAGAAATACAGTTAGTTTTTTCATCGAGTCTGTAAATAAATTGATGTAAAATTACAATAAGCAGTTTAATCAATTCTTTTTTATTTGTTAATGGCTCCGCTAATTACCTGCTACATTAGCATATAAACTATGTACTGACTGCTTTTGCGGCAGTTGAATAGTACTTGTAGTGTCATAATAGCGCATATCTTATTTTGGATTGAGTTTTGTGTTTAAAGACTAAAATAAAGAACAATGAGTTTACAGAATCTAACTATAAAATCGCAGGAAATATTACAACAGGCCCAGCAACTGGCGTTTAATGCTAACAACAGTAATATTGAAACTGAGCATATCCTAAAGGCAATGATGAATGATAATGATTCGCCGGTGGAATATCTGCTCAAGAAAAACAATGTAAATGTTAATTATGTTGATGAGAAACTGGATGCAGCTATTGCGAAACTTCCAAAGATCACAGCAGGAGAGCCGGCACAATCATTAAGCCGTGATGGCAATAATGTTTTACTGCGATCCACTTCTACTCTTAAAACTTTTAATGATGAGTTTGTAAGTGTTGAGCATTTGCTGCTTGCTATCCTGCAGGGCAGCGATAACACCGCCAAATTATTAAAAGATGCAGGCCTTACTGAAAAAGGGTTGATTGCAGCCATTAAAGACCTGAAAAAAGGTTCTACAGTTTCTTCTCAAACAGGAGAAACTCAGTTTAATGCATTGAATAAATACGCTAAGAATTTAATTGAAATGGCCAGAGCCGGAAAACTTGATCCGGTGATTGGAAGAGATGAAGAGATCAGGAGAACCCTGCATATCTTATCACGCAGAAGTAAGAATAATCCTATTTTGGTTGGAGAGCCTGGTGTTGGTAAAACAGCCATAGCAGAAGGTCTGGCCATGCGTATAGTTAATGGCGATGTCCCTGAAAATTTAAAATCAAAAATCATTTATGCTCTGGATATGGGACAACTAATCGCTGGTGCAAAATATAAAGGAGAGTTTGAAGAGCGCTTAAAATCTGTAGTAAAAGAAGTGAGTACCAGCGATGGGCAAATCATTTTATTCATTGATGAGATACATACACTGGTTGGTGCAGGTGGTGGCGATGGTGCTATGGATGCAGCCAATATCTTAAAGCCAGCATTGGCAAGAGGTGAATTAAGAGCGATAGGAGCCACAACTTTAAATGAGTATCAGAAATTCTTTGAAAAAGATAAAGCACTGGAACGTCGTTTTCAGAAAGTAATGATTGACGAACCATCAGTAGAAGATGCAGTTTCAATTTTACGGGGATTGAAAGACAGGTACGAAACCTATCATCATGTTTTAATAAAAGACGAAGCCATTATTGCGGCCGTTGAATTATCTAACAGGTATATCACTGATCGTTTTCTGCCGGATAAAGCCATTGACCTGATTGATGAAAGTGCTGCCAAGCTTCGCCTGGAAATGAACAGTATGCCGGAAGAATTAGACGAGCTGGAAAGAAAGATACGTCAGTTGGAAATTGAAAGGGAAGCCATCAAAAGAGAAAATGATGAGCAGAAATTAAAGCAATTGAATACTGATATCTCCAATCTTTCTGTTGAAAGAGATACGTTCAAAGCCAAATGGCAGCAGGAGAAGGAAATGGTGGAAAAAATACAGAATGCGAAAGCTGAAATAGAAAACCTGAAACTGGCAGCCGATAAAGCGGAAAGGGAAGGAGATTACGGAAAAGTAGCTGAGATACGCTATGGAAAAGTGCAGGAACAGGAAAAGATCATCGAAGATTTTACCAATCAGTTAAGTGAAAGCACTGAAAAGCGTATGGTAAAAGAAGAAGTGGATGCCGAAGATATTGCCGAAAACGTGGCAAAAGCAACCGGAATCCCTGTTATGAAGATGATGCAGAGCGAAAATGAGAAATTGCTTCATTTAGAGGAGGAACTGCATAATAGAGTAGTAGGGCAAGATGAAGCAATTGAAGCAGTATCCGATGCTATCCGCCGTAGCCGTGCAGGCCTTCACGACCCCAAAAAGCCCATCGGATCCTTCATTTTCCTTGGTACAACGGGGGTTGGTAAGACAGAATTGGCAAAAGCTCTGGCAAATTATCTTTTTGACGACGACAGCATGATGACCCGTATAGATATGAGTGAATACCAGGAGAAACACGCTGTGAGCAGGCTTTTGGGAGCTCCTCCGGGTTATATTGGTTACGAGGAAGGCGGCCAGTTAACAGAGGCTGTAAGGCGCAAACCATACAGTGTTATACTGCTGGACGAAATTGAAAAGGCACATCCTGACGTTTTTAATGTACTTTTGCAGGTATTAGATGACGGAAGGCTTACTGATAATAAGGGTCGTATAGTCAATTTCAAGAATACGATCATCATTATGACTTCCAATATGGGTAGCCATATTATACAGGATAATTTTGAAAATGTAACTGAAGAGAACAAGGAGGAAGTAGTACAAAAGACCAAAACTGAAGTGATGGGCTTATTGAGACAGACCATCCGGCCGGAATTCTTAAACCGCATTGATGAAGTGATCATGTTTCAGCCTTTGATGAAGACAGAAATTAAGGGTATCATCAAAATGCAATTGGACAGCCTGAAGCAACTGGTTGCACAAAGCGGTATCAACTTACAGTTCAGCGATTATGTGTTGGGATTTTTAGCCGAAAACGGTTACGATCCTCAATTTGGTGCAAGGCCCCTCAAGCGTTTAATTCAAAAGGAAATTGTTAATCAGTTAAGCAAAAGGATTTTAGCTGCTGATATTGATAAGACAAGGCCTGTACTGGTGGATGTGTTTGACGGGATGGTGGTGTTTAGAAATGAGCCGGTAAAAGAAAACAGTTCAAAAGCAAAGAAGTAAACAGAACAATACATTAATAAAAGTTGTTTAAATACAACAGATAAAAAGTCAAATATTATGGCAATGAAAGTAAAAGAAGTGGTAGAGATCATCCCACCGCAGGATATCTTCGTAGGCAATCCTGATGCAACAGTAACACTGATGGAATTTGGAGAGTATGAAAGTGAGGATTGTGCAAAAGCTAATGAAGTAGTAAAAAAATTACTGGAAGAATTTGAAGGTAAGATCAGGTTTCAGTTCCGTCATTTTCCAATGACCAGAATTCACCAACGTTCTATGAAAGCAGGCGAAGCTTCGGTTGCAGCATCGCAGGTAGGTAAATTTTGGGAGATGCATAATATTCTTTTTGATAACCGCCGTCAACTGGGTACAACCAGTTTAAAACTGTATTCAAGAGAAGCGGGTATCAGCAATAAGCATTTTCTGGAAGAATTGATCAATTCAACTTATGGCTGGCAGGTTCGTAATGATTTAAATGAAGGTATTGAAAGAGGTGTTCGTGATGTACCAACATTTTTTGTAAATGGAGAAATGGTGACCAGTAAACCAACTTTCGAGAACCTGAGTAAAGACATTGCTTCGGCACTGAGAAAATCAAAGAAAAAAGCCCCTGCAAAACAAAGGGCATAAATAAAAATTTTAAAAAGCTTCAATGAAAATTGGAGCTTTTTTTATCAATCTACTTCAATATAATAACTCAGCAATTCCTTACCATTTACAAAAACGGTAACCGGGTAAGCATTTTCATCTTCAAACTTATAAGTAAAACTCAGTGAGCTACCCGAACTGGAAAATTGAACTTCTTTAACCTTATATTTTTTTCTTTCGCCCATACCTAATTCCACTTTGGTAATCTCTTCCATATTGCTGAAGGTATAATTAAACGTTATCCCTTTATTTACTTTTACTCTTAAATTACCTTCATTGGGAGAATATTTGTTTAATCCAAATTCTATTGCCGCAACCCTGATCACCGGCAGTTCAAAAAAATCTTTTTTACTTTTTGGTCCGCTACCCAGCTTCCAGGCAGTATTATCGGGGTAATGTTGCTGGTTAAAAGTTTCTTTATCAGTAAAAAAATAAGCATCGGTATAAGCGGGGGTAAATACTTTCATTTCGGCATCGGCATAACCACTTCCAAATGCAGGGTCCACGTAGTACCAGGTGTCGGGACTCTCTCCCAACTGTACCACGGCCCAGCTATGATTTATTTCGGTGCTTTTTTCGCCAATATCTTCAGTGCTGTTTTTTACAAATCCATCTACAGTGAGGCAACGGATACCGGCACTACTGCACATATCCTGAAACAGGCTTGCGAAACCAATGCCAACTGCCTTGCGGTATAATAAAACATCGGTAGGCGTATTCTTTGAAGTGTTGTTAGCCCTTGCAGCTTTTACATCGTAGGTTATACTATTTGCTATCCAGTAATAAATGGCCCGGGCCTTATCTATTTTATCAGTAAACTTATTGCTCACAACATTATTGATGGTACCCATGCTCATACTGTCGAGCGGTCCAAGACTTTTTACATAAGCATCAATAGCTGTAAAGTCGCGGTTGTTGGTTTGGGCAAATACGTTAAGCCCAATGGTCATGAACAGGAAAGGGAGAATTTTTTTAAACAGATTTTTCATAGTTTAAATGTACGCATCAAAAAGTTAAAAAAATGGCAAAGCATTTAATTAAAATCGAAAAGAGTTGCAGTAAAAATACCCCGTTCACGTTTTTTAAAAATGGCTTTCCAGTTGCCTTTGTAACGGATGAGAGATGGAATAAGGTATTCGCCAAATTTTGTCATCACTACTTCCATCTGTACTTTAAAATCGTAAACACCGGCACGGTAACTTAATGAATAGTTGCGGGCCACTACTTCAAAGGTCTGGTCGTTAAACCATGTTTTCATTTCATCAATTACCACATCACTATTATTACCAGGTTTTACTGTTTGTGTAAAGATGAAACAGTTGATGTTTTTATATACGTCTATGTCAATGGCCATATCATATTTATCAGCCATCTCATCATCATAAATGGGGGTTTTGTTGCTGATGAATGGCAGGCCGTTAATTCGTTTACCGGGGTTAAAGAATAACATTTTTAACTGCTCTTTATTTTTCTCCATTCCGCTTTTCCCTTTTGTACTGAACTCCCTTCCGGTTACAATATTGTCTTCGCCGCAAATAGAATCTTTGGTAAAAAAAAGTGAGGCATACATTTGTGCCGTGTAATAATTAAACTGGCGGTTTTCATCATATATATCACCGGTAACCTGTTCTTCAAGAGTTTGCATGCTGCGGCAATTGTTGCTGCGTACCTGTCTGGTGGTACTGTGTAACCCGGCTTTTAATTTCCCGTCACTGTCATTCATCCTGATATCGTTAATGGCAGTAAAGCCAAGTATCCGCAGGTTGCGGAAGGCTTTATAGAAAGAAGTGTCATTTTTTATGCGTTCTATAAATGCAGGTACGTTCAGTTTGTTGTTTACCACCACTTCGCTTAAGGTTATTGTCTTTTTTCCAACAGCAATTATACTGTCACCATTTGATTGGGCGAAACTATTGCCACAAAATATAAAGCAAAAAAAAGCAGGAATGATTTTTTTGATCATGCCTGCAAAGTTAATATACTGTGTTCTTTAAATGCTGTTTGTCATTTTGGAAAAACCATACGATAATCAACCTTAATTTTTCCCTTCGTTATATCATCGAGCTTGCGTTTGAGTAATTTACGCTTGAGTGGCTTTATATAGTCTATAAAAAGTTTTCCTTCAATATGATCGTACTCATGCAAAATAACACGTGCAGTAATACCATTAAAGGTTTTGGTATGTGTAACAAAATTTTCATCTTCGTACTCAAGTGTAACCTGTTCATTCCTATCTACATCTTCCCTTATTTTTGGAATGCTGAGGCAACCTTCATTGTAGGCCCATTCTTTTCCGTTCAACTCAACAATATGTGCGTTGATAAAAACACCCTTATAACCCGGCGCATCTGGGTAGTCATCTTTTTCATCTTCATCCTGGTTTTCAAATATCTGTTCGCTGTCCATCATGAATAAACGGATAGGAACATTGATCTGTGGAGCTGCCAGACCAACGCCATTGCTGTTATACATGGTTTCCCACATATCTGCAATAAGTTTGTCTAAACCAGGATAATCAGCTGTTATCTCATCGCAAACCTTTCTTAAAACCGGTGAACCGTATGCTACTATTGGAAGGATCATTAAATTGTTTAATTGTTTAATTGTTTAATTGTTTAATTGTTTAATTGTTTAATTGTTGTGGTGATTTCTGCAAAATTAACTCAATTCAACAATTTAACAGTGTAACAATGTTGCAATTAAGAAATTGACTGCAAATATTCCTGCAGGATGATTGTAGCTGCAATTACATCCACATTTTTTTTATCTCTCCGGTCTTTCTTTTTCATGCCCATTTCAATCATGGCATCCTTGGCCATTTTGGAAGAATAGCGTTCATCAACGGTTTTAAGCGGCATTGCCGGAAATTCTTTTTGTATTTTTTTGATGGCAGCTTCAACAAGGGGCGTTCCATGCGTATCCGATTCATCCCAGTTTTTTGGCAGGCCGATGATGATGAGTTCCACTTCTTCCTGCTGCAGATATTTTTTCAGCCATGGGATGAGTTCCTTTGAATCAATAGTTTCCAATCCTGTTGCAATGATCTGTAACGGATCGGTTACTGCAAGGCCGGTTCGCTTACCGCCGTAGTCTATGGAGAGAATTCGTGCCAAAATAGTTAATGGTTAATTGTTAAAAGTTAATTGTTATTAGTTGATGGCGAAGACTGTTTGGTATTGCAAACTATTAACCGATAACCATTAACTGATAAACAGATCCAGTATTACAAAGATGGCGAAAACAACTGAAGCGATGCCATTGGTTGTAAAGAAAGCCATATTTACCTTACTCAGGTCGTTTGGTTTTACTAAAGTATGCTGATAAATTAATAAGCCGATGAATAAGGCTACGCCGATCCAGTACCAATAACCGAATGCCCCGTAAACACCTGCGGTGATGACACAGATAGCTGAAAGCACATGCAGCATATTACTCACCTGCAATGCTTTTGATTTGCCCAATGCTGCAGGGATGGAATGTAATTGATTTGTCTTATCAAACTCTTCATCCTGCAGAGCATAAATTATATCGAAACCGCTTACCCAAAATAAAACAGTGAATGAAAACAGAATGGGTAATAATGCAAACTGCCCTGCTACTGCCAGATAAGCGCCAATAGGAGCAAGGCTTAGTCCAACACCCAGAACCAAATGGCATAAGGCGGTAAAGCGTTTGGTATAGCTGTAAAACAGCACAACAAACAAAGCTACTGGTGATAAATAAAAACAAATCTTATTAATAAAGAAACAGCAAACAATAAAGAGCAGGCAATTAATAATTACAAACCACAAAGCACTGTTTGATTTGATGATGCCAGCCGGAATTTCTCTTATTGCTGTACGTGGATTTTTTGCATCAAAATTTTTATCGAGCCAGCGGTTAAAAGCCATGGCGGCTGAACGGGCAAAGATCATGCAGAAGATGACAAGAAGGAGCATTAATAAATAATTCATAATAATACCATCATCACTCCATCCTAATACTTTCTTTTTTCTTTGATAATCAGTAAAGTTACCAATATATACATCCCTCGAATAAATAAGTCCTAAGAAAAATCCAATCAACGCAAATGGCATTGCAAAAATGGTATGAGAGAATTTTACAAGAGAAAGATAATTTTTTACTTTGTTCATAATTTACGCAAAGATAAGTTCGCTCAGATAAAATTCCCCTTTAGGGGTTAGGGGT